>Ga0181606_10004485_pt1 | contig 11648 bp, 7 predicted proteins | sample 041ome_10_FD_132994 | JGI IMG/M metagenome (GOLD analysis project Ga0181606, IMG submission 132994) | Coastal salt marsh microbial communities from the Groves Creek Marsh, Skidaway Island, Georgia - 041412US metaG (megahit assembly) | ecosystem: Environmental > Aquatic > Marine > Intertidal zone...
ACAAAAACACTTATGAAACCGAATTTGTTCTTTTGAGTGCTGATGCATCAACTCTTGACGAACGCAGCTTAACTCAGTTGTATTACGACCAATTAGAAGCGCAAATAAAGAATGATCCTGCTTATTATTTTTGGACGCATCGCCGATGGAAACACGCCGGTAAAAAAGCTTAAACTAAACTTTTGATTTCTTCCATAATTGCATTCGCTACTGCTTCTGCTTCTTTAACCGATGGAGCCTCTGTATAAACTCTAATTATAGGTTCTGTATTCGATTTTCTAAGGTGTATCCAATGGTTTTCAAAATCGATTTTAACTCCATCTTGAGTGTTGATTCGTTCGTTTTGATAGCGTTGTTCAATAGCTTCTAATAACCCATCAACATCGATAGTAGCATCCAATTCAATTTTGTCTTTTCTCATAAAATATGCAGGATACGATGCTCTAAGCTCAGATACTTTGATGTTTTTTTCTGAAAGTAACATCAAAAATAAAGCGGTCCCAACAAGAGCATCTCTACCATAGTGACTCTCGGGATAGATAATGCCTCCATTTCCTTCACCACCGATAATCGCATTAGTGTCTTTCATACAGTGTACGACATTAACTTCTCCAACAGAAGCTGCAGTATAACTTCCATGATGCTTGGAAGCAATATCACTTAACGCTCTAGAAGAAGAAAGATTGGACACCGTGTTTCCTGGTGTTTTACTCAACACATAATCAGCGCAAGCAACTAGGGTATATTCTTCACCAAACATGGTCCCATCTTCTGAAACAAAGGCTAGTCGATCAACATCAGGATCAACTACAATTCCAAAATCAGCTTGATGTTCTACTACCGCTTGTTTAATCGCTCCTAAGTGTTTTTCTAAAGGTTCTGGATTATGGGGAAACTGACCGTTTGGTTCACAATAAAGTTCGACTACCTCAACCCCTAATTCTTTTAATAAGGCTGGTATAAATAGACCACCTGTAGAATTCACACCATCAACAACAACTTTAAATCCTTTTGAACGTATTTTAGCAGCATCCACCAATTTGAGTTTGAGCACTTCATCGATATGCTTTTGAAGATACGATTGATTTTGAGTTTGTACGCCTAAATCATCAACTTCAGCATATGAAAAGTTTTCACTAGCAGCTAATTCTAAAATCAACTCTCCAGCTTTTGCATCTATAAACTCCCCTTTGTTATTTAGTAATTTTAAAGCATTCCATTGTTTTGGATTATGACTAGCAGTTAAAATAATTCCTCCATCAGCATGTTCTAATGGAACAGCAAGTTCCACTGTAGGTGTTGTTGAAAGTCCTAGGTTTATCACATCAATCCCTAATGCAAGGAGTGAATTTACAACAATGGCTTCCACCATAGCTCCTGAAATACGGGCATCCCTTCCAATGACAATGGTTATACGTTTATTAGGATATTTCGATTTAATCCATGTTCCATAGGCAGAAGCAAATTTAACTAAATCCAATGGGGTGAGGTTGTTATCGGGTTCACCACCAATAGTACCTCTGATACCTGAAATTGATTTTATTAAGGTCATATTCTATTTTTTAACAAATATAAATAATCAGTGGGCTTTATACGTTCAATTTCTTATTTTTAGGAGTAAATAATTAAAGTGAATATTTTAGCACATTCTTACTTATCTTTTGGTAATCAATCCTTACTTATCGGAAATTTTATTGCTGATCATGTGAAAGGTGCTAAGCTGTCTACTTTTTCTAAAGCGATTCAAAACGGTATTATAGTGCACAGAGGAATCGATCAATTTACGGACAATCATCGGCTCTATAAGCAATCCTGCCATCGAATATTTAAAGATCAGGGGCATTATTCACGTGTGGTCATCGATATTATTTATGACCATTATTTAGCTAAAAACTGGGCATCGTATAGCGAGCAGTCGTTAGAAGAATATGCTCAGGAGTTTTATGAATTGTTGAGTATTCATCAGGAACTCCTTCCAAATCGATCACAGCAAATGTTAACGTATATGAAATCAAATAATTGGCTGCTTATGTATCGATCGATTGAGGGAATTGATCAAATTTTAAAGGGTATGCATTCAAGAGCCAATTATAAATCTTCTATGGATACAGCTGCTGAATTGATTCAAATATATGACACTAATTTTCAGGAGGAATTTTCACTTTTTTTTAATGAATTGATCCTATATTCACAGGATAAAATAAAAAATTTATGAAACTACTGATTTTAACCCTTTTAGGGCTCATTTTAGTGAGTTGTAGTGCTTCAAATGAAACTAATTTAGGATTGGTAACTGATCATGCTATGGTGGTATCAGCCCGAAAAGAAGCTTCTGAAATCGGATCAAAAATTATGGAACAAGGAGGGAATGCTTTTGATGCCATGATAGCTACAGAACTTGCCTTGGTCGTTGCTTATCCTTTTGCAGGTAATATAGGAGGAGGTGGTTTTATGGTCTATAGAACGGCTCAAGGAACCTATGGTGCAATTGATTATAGAGAAAAAGCTCCAATGAGTGCTACTAGAGACATGTATTTAGATGATAATGGATCAGTAATTAAGGGAATGAGTACCATGGGAGCTAAAGCAATTGGTGTTCCAGGCACAATTGCAGGGTTATTTGAAGTTCATGAAAAATTTGGAAGTCTTCCTATTGAAAACTTAATTCAACCAGTTATCGATTTAGCTGAAAACGGTGTAATTGTCACTAAAAAGCAGGCTAATCGATTGAAGAATTACCGAGCACTTCTCCAAGCCGCTAATGGATCAAATTCGTTATATGCTAAAGTTTATAACGAAGGTGATACGATTAAAAATATAGCATTTGCCAATACCCTAAAACGCATTATGAAAAATGGAAAAGATGAGTTTTATAAAGGAGAATCCGCACAAATTTTAGCTAAATTTATTTTAGATAAAGGAGGGTATATTACGGAGGATGATTTAGCTGCTTACAAAGCTGTTTGGAGACAACCCATCATATTTAAGTATAAAGACTTGAAAGTGATTTCGATGAGTCCTCCATCAAGTGGAGGCGTAACCATGAATCAATTATTTAAGATGATAGAACCTTATCATATTGGTCAATATGGACATAATTCTACCGAAGCAATTCAACTATTTGTCGAAGCAGCTAGACGTGCTTATGCAGATCGTAACTACTATTTAGGTGATCCAGACTTTGTAGCGATTCCTTTAGATGTCTTATTGAGTGAATCTTATCTTAGAAAACGCTTCGACACCTTTAGTTTTAATACTGCTACTTCTTCCCAAGATGTTTCACATGGTCCTGTTGAAGTTATCGAAAGTGATCAAACAACCCACTACTCCATCGTAGATGAATTTGGAAGTGCAGTTTCAGTAACTACGACTCTTAATGGTGCCTTCGGATCTAAATTATTTTGTGAGGAGTTAGGGATATTTTTAAATAATGAAATGGATGACTTTTCATCTAAAATTGGTGTTCCTAATATGTTTGGACTTATCGGTGCTGAGGCAAATAGTATTGAACCTCAAAAAAGAATGCTTTCTTCTATGACTCCAACTATTATCGAAAAGGACAACGAATTATATGCAGTGGTTGGAACTCCAGGAGGATCGACTATTATAACAGCAGTAGCTCAAATTATCTTAAATCTTTATGAATTTAATATGGGGATGCAAGAAGCAGTAAATGCGAAGCGATTCCATCATCAGTGGTTGCCAGATGAGATTGTCTTTGAAGCTACAGGTTTTAGTGAGAAATTACTACAGGAGTTAGCATCTAAAGGATATAACGTCAGTCAAGGAAACACACGAATTATTGGTAAGGTTGATGCGATAAAAAGACTTCAAGATGGTCGATTAGAAGCAGGAGCAGATCCTAGAGGGGATGATACAGCTGTAGGTTTTTAAGAATACGCTTTAGTAGCTGTATCTAATTGTTCCTTGAGGCTATTCATAGATTCCTTAAGCTGATGGAGTAATTTGCTTTGTGACGGGTCCTCAACACCAAAACTGATACGACTACTCACTTCCCAAACTTCTTGAATTTGCAGTGCTGATATTTTATAGGGTTCATAGGTCGGATTTATGGAAATCAGCTCATACAATCCACTTTCTAGTAATTTAATTTTCTTGACCATAATAGAATCAAATAAAACAACTACATATATTTTGCTTGGATTGATATCACTAAGTTTTTCTACGGCTCTAGCAAGTACCCAATCGTTGTCTTTTAGATTAGGAAGCATACTATCCCCTTCTATTTGAAAGCCTCTATAAGTAGAATTTCTAAATTGAGGTATTGGGAACTCAAACGCAGGTAATTCTTTATACCAACTCGTATCAGCTATGTTTTGAGGATATCCAGCAGCAGCTTTGGCATTTACAAGGACAATGTTTTCATTAGTATCAGGTTGAAGCGTGATAACTTTTGGAGAGCATTCCTTATTCGAATACGAAATATATTGAGGTTGATTATCATCATAAAGCCACATGGGATTAATGCCATAGGCTCGAACAATATTGATTAGTCCGCTAGCGCTAAGTTCGCATTTTTCACGCTCTATATCAGCAGTTGTCTTTGCATCTTTGATTACTGCAGCAAACTCTTCTTGTGTTAGACCTAATTCTTTTCTAAGTGTTATAAATCGTTCTGTAATCATACCTTAATTCATTTACGGTAAAGATGATAAATAATTGGAATAATTCCAAAAAATATACTAGGAATTTTTCCATTTTATAAATGTAATATACTTTAAAACAAGGTTGCTATTTACTTTCATATCAATGTTTAAAATAGTAAATTGCTAGCTTAAATATGAAACAACATACGAATACAATAGCAATTCAAGGTGCTCGGGTTCATAACCTTAAAAATATCGATATCGATATTCCACGAGAGCAACTTGTGGTCATTACAGGACTTTCAGGTAGTGGTAAGTCATCCTTGGCTTTTGATACAATTTATGCTGAAGGTCAGCGCAGATATATCGAAACTTTTTCTGCTTATGCCCGACAATTTCTAGGTGCCTTAGAACGACCAGATGTTGATAAAATTGACGGATTATCACCAGTGATTGCTATTGAACAAAAAACTACTTCTAAATCACCCAGATCAACAGTAGGAACTATTACCGAGGTTTATGATTTTCTAAGATTGTTATTTGCTAGGGCATCAGATGCCTATTCCTACCAGACTGGTGAATTAATGGTTTCCTATACAGACGAACAAATTCAAACTAAAATTGCCGAACGCTATTTAGATAAACGGATAACAATTTTAGCTCCATTAATACGATCACGAAAGGGACATTATAGAGAACTATTTGAACAAATTGCCAAAAGGGGTTTTGTTAAAGTACGAGTTGATGGTGTGGTAATGGATATCGTTACAGGGATGAAACTAGATCGATATAAAAATCATGATATTGAATTAGTTATCGATCGTTTAGCAGTATCAAAAGATGCTGCTTCTAAGAAGAGATTAATTGCTAGTATTAAAACAGCAATGATTGAGGGCTCTAATCTTCTAATGGTGCTCGAACAAGAGAGTCAACAAATCGAGTTTTTTAGTAGAGATCTTATGTGTCCTAGTACAGGTATTTCGTATCCAGTACCTGAACCCAATAGTTTTTCTTTTAATTCCCCAAAGGGAATGTGTCCTAAGTGTAATGGCTTGGGAGTACATTATGATATTAATTTAGATAAAATAATTCCAGATCATCAACGCTCTATAGAAGAAGGTGGCATTGAACCGCTTGGAAAAAAAAGAAATACCTGGGCATTTAAACAACTGGATGCTATTGCATTAAAATATAAGTTTGACCTTAGCTCACCTATCAAAGATATTCCAATAGAGGCCATGCAAATCATTCTTTATGGTGGTAATGAATCCTTTGAGGTGTTTTCTAAAAACGTTGGAGTCTCTAAATCCTATAAGATCGAATATGAAGGGATTTGTAATTTTATACAATCACAAAATGACGAGGCACATACGACCGCTCTAAAAAGGTGGGCTCAATCCTATATGGATGAAATAAACTGCAGTAGTTGTAAAGGAACACGGTTACAAAAAGAAGCGCTTTATTTTAAGTATCAAGAAAAAAATATCGCTGAATTATCTGCGATGGATTTGGGAGACCTTTATGATTTTATGATCACTTCTGAACAAAATTTAAAAGGAGATCAACAACTAATTGCTCAAGAAATTTTAAAAGAGATTAAAAGTCGTCTTAGTTTTCTGCTCGATGTTGGATTAAATTACTTGAGCCTTAACAGAAGTTCTAAATCGCTTTCAGGTGGTGAAGCACAACGCATTCGATTAGCTACTCAAATAGGCTCTCAATTAGTTGGTGTTCTTTACATTCTCGATGAACCAAGTATTGGTTTGCACCAAAGAGATAATAATCGTTTAATTAATTCCCTTAAATCACTTCGCGATTTAGGTAATTCTGTTTTGGTTGTAGAACATGACAAAGATATGATCCTGGAAGCCGATTATGTTATTGATATCGGTCCTCATGCAGGAAAGCATGGCGGTGAAATTATATCTCAGGGCTCGGTGTCAGCGTTAAAATCAGCTAAGACCACCACTGCGGCCTATCTCAATGGTAGCTTGCAAATTGAAGTTCCTAAAAAGAGAAGAGTTGGAACTGGTCATTTTCTACGTTTGGAAGGATGCACTGGAAATAACCTTAAAGACATTAGCGTTGACTTTCCATTAGGAACATTTATAGGAATAAGTGGTGTGTCTGGTAGTGGAAAATCGACGTTGATCAATGAGACCCTCTACCCTATCTTAAATGCTCATTTTTTTAATGGTGTTAAAATTCCACTTGAATACAAAGCAATAGTAGGTTTGGAACATATTGATAAGGTTATCGATATCAATCAATCTCCAATCGGTAGAACTCCTCGATCTAATCCAGCTACCTACACGGGGGTTTTTAGTGAAATTCGAGCGCTTTTTGCCAAAACTACTGAGGCTGCTATTAGAGGCTATAAGCCCGGTCGATTTAGTTTTAATGTAGTTGGAGGACGATGTGAGACGTGTTCTGGAGGAGGGCTCAAAGCCATTGAAATGAATTTTTTACCAGACATATATGTGCCCTGTGATGAATGTTTTGGTAAACGATTTAATAGAGAAACATTGGAGATTAGATATAAAGGAAAATCAATCTCTGATGTGTTAGAAATGACTATCGATGAATCAGTTGCCTTCTTTGAATCTATACCGAAAATACATAGAAAGCTCAAAACTATTCAAGATGTTGGATTAGGCTACATATCACTTGGGCAACAATCAACGACACTTTCAGGAGGTGAAGCCCAACGTATTAAACTAGCCACTGAATTATCAAAAAATGATACTGGTAATACTTTTTATATTTTAGATGAACCAACAACCGGACTTCATTTTGAAGATATTAGAGTTTTACTCGGTGTGTTACAAAAATTAGTAACTAAAGGGAATACTGTTGTAGTTATTGAACATAATTTAGATGTTTTAAAAGTAGTAGACTATTTAATTGATATCGGTCCTGAAGGAGGTAAATATGGAGGAACTGTAGTAGCTCAAGGAACACCAGAAGAAGTTGCTAAAATCAAAAATAGTTACACGGCTCCTTTCTTGAAAATTGAGCTTGAGGATGCTAAAAGAAATAAACACAATTAACATGACAAACGATCAAAGTAAGCATTGGAATGAAACCAAGACTAATGATTCTTGGGCGCTCTTTAAAATAATGGGTGAATTTGTTAATGGTTTTGAAGAAATGGGACTTATTGGTCCTTGTATTTCTATTTTTGGATCGGCACGAACTAAACCAGGAAGCCCAGAATATGAATTGGCAAGAAACATTGCTTATGAAGTTGCTAATGTCGGGTTTGGAGTAATTACTGGCGGCGGACCTGGAATCATGGAGGCTGCTAATAAAGGTGCTCAAGAAGCAGGTGGTAAATCGGTAGGTTTAAATATAGATTTACCTTTTGAACAGCATGATAATCCTTATATCGACAAAAAATATAAGTTACATTTTAATTATTTCTTTGTTAGAAAAGTGATGTTTGTTAAATATGCTCAGGCGTTTGTGGTGATGCCGGGTGGCTTTGGTACACTTGATGAGTTGTTTGAAGCAATTACCTTAATTCAAACTAAAAAAATAGATAAGTTTCCCATCATATTAGTTGGAAGTGGCTATTGGAAAGGGCTAATGGATTGGATTAGAAACCAACTATTTAACACTCATAAAATTGGGGAAGAAGATTTAGATTTAATTTTTTTGGCAGACACTGCTATCGAAGTTATCTCTCATATCGAACATTTTTATGAGCTCAATGATCATTCCCCTAACTTTTAATATATTTTGAAACTAAAAGCTACATATTATTTGTGTTTTTGGAGTTTTATGTTCGTTGCGATGACGAACGTAAATGCACAGCATACAAATGAACTTGTAGCTAAACTAGATATCGAGAAACAGTTAATTAATGTACAGCAGATTTTTACATTTCAAAATTCAAGTGAAGATCCTTTAGAAGAACTATACTTTAATGATTGGAATAATGCCTATAGTTCAAAAAATACGCCCTTAGCCAAACGCTTTGCAGAAGAATTTAAAAAAAGTCTTCATCTTGCAAAAAACAATATTCGAGGATATACTTCTATCATTGGCATCATTGATACTCAATACCATCAATTAGAGTGGGAACGATTAGCATCTTATGACATTGTTAAAGTTAAACTACATGAAGCAGTACCACCAAATGAATCAGTTAAGTTAATTCTAACCTATACCTTAAAGCTTCCTGACGCTCGATTTACTTCTTATGGTTATTTTTCGGATGGATCCTATAATTTAAAAGATTGGTACCTCTCACCTGCTGTATATGATCAGGGAAAATGGCTGCTCTATTCTAATTTAGACTTACAAGACCTTTATACTGGAGTGACTAATACTATAATTAATTTTGTGTATCCAGCATCGATGAGTTTGAATTCAAATTATACGGAGATAAAATCGCAAATTATAGATGGAAATCAGTGGGTTAAGCTTGTTGGTAATCGCCAAAAGGGAGCTGAACTTTTTTTAGAACCCGTCAATAGCTTTAATCGATTTAAACTCAAGACTACCACCTTGGTTACCGATATGATTGACGATAAATTAACTCAGGATCAAATAGGGGGATCTCTTGATCGTGTGATTGATTTTATCGATGATAAGCTTGGCACCTTTCCACATCAACAATTATTGATTACAAAAAAAAACAATCAACGGTATCAAATTTATGGATTGAACTTATTACCCGATGCCATAAGTATCTATGATCGTAGTTTTGAGTTTGAACTCAATTTATTAAAAACAACACTTTACACCATCATCAACGAAAGTTTCTTTATCAACCCAAGAAAAGAACAATGGGTAAGTGATGCAATTGTGAATTATTTGATGATTCGATATGTAGAAAATTACTATCCTAATACCAAACTCATTGGAAAATTGGCTGATTTTAAAATAATAAAAGGATTCTATATCAGTCAATTAAATTTTAATGATAAATACGCATTGCTGTATAATTATTCCGCACGAAAAAATTTAAATCAAGCCTTACTGACCTCTAATGATTCTCTTATAAAATTTAACATGCAAATTGCTAATAAATATAAAGCAGGTTTAGGTCTTTCTTATCTTTCTGAGTATTTAGGTGATACTAGTCTTGATCAATGCATTAATCACTTCTACACCACTTACAAACAATCCGAAATTTCAGGTGACTTATTTCGCGAGGTATTAGAAAATTTTACTGATAAAGATATTAGTTGGTTTTTTGATGAATACATAAATACTAATACTAAAATTAATTTTAAAGTTAAACGGATCAAATCTAAGTTGGATAGTGCTGTACTCAAAATCACCTCCAACAATAACAATAAACTCCCAATTTCACTCTTTGGTCTTAAAAAAGGCGCTGTTGTTTTTAAGAAGTGGATAGAACCTGAACAGCTTGAAAAAGAATTCAATATTAATACAAAAGGGATTGATCGTATAGTGTTGAATCATGATCATAAAATTCCTGAGATCAATCCAAGAGATAATTGGAAATCTGTTAATGGTTTTCTGTCGACTAATCGAAGATTAAGGTTGACTTTTTATAAAGATTTTGAAAACCCGTATAGATCTCAGCTTTTTTATTTCCCTAATGTAAGATACAATCTTTATGATGGGATTACTCCAAGTATTAAGTTTCATAATACGACTCCATTTGACAAGCCTTTTGAGTTTAAATTCTATCCATCGTATTCTATTCCAACAAATTCTTTTGTGGGTTCTGGAACTATGAGTTATAAAAAATATTTTGATGCTAAACGTTTATATGTCACTAATTATAGTTTAACATATTCTAGTTTTCACTTTGATAAAAACGCTCGTTATTCAACACTAGTTCCTACTTTTAGTATGGGCTGGAGACCTTCCTATTTAAGGCAAAATAAGTCAAATGTGCTCTATATGCGTTATGTTAACGTGAATAGAGAATATAATAAATCTACTATTGAGCCAACGACACCTAACTATGGAGTATTAAATTTAGGGTATGTAAGTCAAGAAAAAGATGCATTGAATTTTTTCAAATGGAAAGTTAATTCTGAAATTTCTACCGATTTTTCAAAAATCAATTTTGAGTTAGAAACACGAAAACTATATGACAATAAACAACAACTAAATTTTAGACTTTATTTTGGAACTTTTCTGCATAATAATACCTCTGGTGATTTTTTTAGTTATGCGTTGGATCGTCCAACAGATTATTTATTTGAATACCCCTATTTAGGTAGATCTGAAGAACAGGGAATATATGCTCAACAGCTTATCATTGCTGAAGGTGGATTTAAATCTAAGTTGACAAATCCTTATGCGAATCAATGGTTAGGGGTAGCCAATACTAGTGTTAATCTTTGGAGGTGGTTAGAGTTATATAATGATGTAGGTTTTATTAAAAACAAAGCCTATAGCCCCAGATTGGTCTATGACTTTGGAGTACGATTGAACTTTATTACCGATTATTTAGAATTATATTTCCCATTATACGCTAATACTGGTTGGGAGTTAACACAATCCTCATATTCCTCTAAAATAAGGTTTGTGTTTAGTCTGAATCCAAAAACCTTGTCAGGTCTTTTTAAAAGACAGTGGTTTTGATTATATTTAGTTTGCACATCCCTTCAATAAGGGGTATTTTTGTAAAAATTTACGACCATTCATGAAACTTAACCCTGAAAAGCAAAAAGGACTTTCGTATACCGAATTTAAAGAGCAAATAATCTCTGATTATAAAACTGCCTTTTTAAGCAGGGAATGTAGTTTACTTGGAAGGCGTGAAGTTTTAACTGGAAAAGCTAAGTTCGGAATTTTTGGAGATGGTAAGGAATTACCTCAGTTAGCTTTGGCTCGAGCATTTAAGCCAGGAGATTTTAGATCTGGGTATTATAGAGATCAAACCCTAATGATGGCCTTAGGAATCTATACACCCCATGATTTATTTCATGGATTGTATGCCACTACAGCTATTGAAAAGGAACCCATGAGCGCTGGTAGACAAATGGGAGGTCATTTTGTTACGCATAGCATCGATCAAGATGGAAATTGGAAGAATTTAACACAGCAAAT
>Ga0181606_10004490_pt1 | contig 11636 bp, 13 predicted proteins | sample 041ome_10_FD_132994 | JGI IMG/M metagenome (GOLD analysis project Ga0181606, IMG submission 132994) | Coastal salt marsh microbial communities from the Groves Creek Marsh, Skidaway Island, Georgia - 041412US metaG (megahit assembly) | ecosystem: Environmental > Aquatic > Marine > Intertidal...
GTGCTGCGCCACGCCTTTGCCACGCACTTGCTGGAGGGCGGGGCAGACCTGCGCGTGCTGCAAACCCTGCTTGGCCATGCCGATATCGCCACCACGCAAATCTACACCCATGTCGATTCCGCAAGGCTTGTTGCACTGGTGAATGAGCGACATCCTCTTGCAGGCCGCGCCAGTCAGCGGTAGCGGAACTGTCATGATTTCTTATCTCGAATTCGAAAAGCCGGTTGCGACCATCGAAGCCAAGATTGCCGAGCTGCGTACTGCAGCGGGCGAAGATGGCGATGTCGATATCTCCAAGGAACTCGCGCGCCTCGAAAAGAAGAGCGCAGAGTTGCTCGAAAGCACCTATGCCGGCCTTACGCCGTGGCAGAAGACGCAGGTCGCCCGTCATCCCTCGCGCCCGCATTTCCGCGATTATGTCGCCAATGCGTTCGATGACTTCATGCCGCTGGGCGGGGATCGCCTGTATGGCGATGACGAAGCGATCATGGGTGGCCTTGCCACGATCGGCGGTCGCAAGGTGGTGCTGATCGGCCATGAAAAAGGCAACGACACCGAAAGCCGCATTCGCCACAATTTCGGCATGGGCAAGCCGGAAGGCTATCGCAAGGCCATCCGCCTGATGGAAATGGCTGACCGTTTCGGCCTGCCGGTGGCGACGCTGGTGGATACATCCGGCGCGTTTCCCGGCATCGAGGCGGAAGAACGCGGTCAGGCAGAAGCCATTGCTCGCTCTACCGAAGCCTGCCTTGCGCTGGGTGTGCCGATGGTGGCGGTAATCGTGGGTGAAGGCGGATCTGGCGGCGCGGTGGCGCTGGCCAGCGCGGAACGCGTGCTGATGTTCGAACATGCGGTCTATTCGGTAATCTCGCCCGAAGGCTGCGCCTCGATCCTGTGGCGCACCGCCGAAAAGGCTCCGCAAGCGGCAGAAGCCATGAAGATGACCGCGCAGGACCTGCTTGAGTTAGGCGTGATCGATCGCATCGTGGCAGAGCCTGTGGGCGGTGCGCATCGCGATCCCGAGGCAGCGTCTGCTTTCCTCGCGGCTGCAATCGGTGAGGAACTTGATGCGCTGGCGGGCAAGCCGGCAGACGAGTTGCGCCGCCTGCGTGACGAGCGCTTCCTCGCGATTGGCCAGAATCTCTAGCAAAGCGCTGAATTCGGCGGAACCAAAGGCTTAACATCAGGTTGCTTTAGGCAAGACTTCGCGCCAGTCTGGCGGTCGAAGAGTTTGTTTGGGGGACCCGAAATGCCTGCCTTCGCCTCTACCAGAACCATCCGCCTCGCGCTCGCAGGGGGCGCGTCGCTGGCGATCAGCGCCTGTGCCACGGTGCCTGGCGCCAATGTCGCTGCCGGATCGCCGATCACGCCGCAGGAAGCGCAGCTGGGGGCGGAATACCACCCGCAATTCATTGCCGAATTCGGCGGCGAGATGACCGGGCCTTATGCCAATTACGTGCAGCAGGTGGGGCAGGGTATCGCCGTGCAGTCAGGCCTTGCCACGAGGCCGGACGCTTTCGATGTCACGCTGCTCAATTCCTCGGTCAACAACGCCTTCGCGGTGCCCGGCGGCTATGTCTATGTCACCCGCCAGCTGGTGGGGCTGATGAACAACGAGGCGGAACTCGCCGCCGTTCTGGGGCATGAGGTCGGCCACGTTGCCGCGCGCCATTCTGCCCGCAGGCAGGCTGCAGCGCAGCGCAACCAGCTGGGCGGTCTTGGCATTGCCATTCTTTCCAGCGTCCTTTTGGGAGACAATCCGCTGGGCAACCAGATTGCGCAGACCGCAATGCAGGGTTCTCAGCTGCTGACGCTCAAATATTCGCGCACGCAAGAGATCGAGGCGGACAACCTCGGTGTGCAGTACCTGACCAGTGCAGGCTACGACCCGCGTTCGATGGCCACGCTGTTGCAAAGCCTTGCCGCGCAGAATTCGCTCGATACCCAGCTCCAGGGGCGCGGCAATGCCACCATTCCGGCCTGGGCATCGACCCACCCCGATCCCGCCAGTCGCGTGGAGAATGCTCTCGCGCAGGCCGGCAGCGGAACGGGTGTAACGAATCGCGACACCTTCATGCAGCGGATCGATGGCCTGCTTTATGGCGATGATCCGGAACAGGGCGTGATCGAAGGCGGCACCTTCATCCATCCCGAACTGCGCCTAAGCTTTACAGCGCCGCAGGGCTTCTACATGGTCAACCGCACGCGCGCCGTTTCGATCAATGGTGATGCTGGTCGATCGCAGCTGACGACGGGGCCGTTTGACGGCAACCTGGAGAACTATGTGCGTTCTGTCTTCACCGCGCTTGGCGGGGACCAGCAGCAGCTCGCGCCATCGAGCATGCAGCGCGCCAATGTGAACGGCATCCCCGTGGTGTTCGGAGGTGCCCGCGTCAACAACGGTCAGAGCCAGGTGGACGTGACGGTCTTTGCCTATGATTTCGGCAACGGGCAGGCATTCCACTTCCAGTCAATCGCCCCTGCTGGACAGGCGGCGACCTTCAACCCGATGTACAATTCGATGCGGAAGATTTCCGCCAGCGAGGCTGCCCAGGTGGTGCCGCGGCGGATCGATATCGTCACCGCCGGCCGCAGCGATACGGTGCAGAGCCTGTCGCGCCGCATGGTCTATGACGATGCGCAGGAACAGCGCTTCCGCGTGCTCAACGGCTTGCTTGGCGATGCGCAAGTGGTTCCGGGCCGCGAATACAAGATCGTGGTTCGCGCCAACTGATCTGTTTCGGGCAAAAGAAAAGGGCGGCAGGTTTCCCTGCCGCCCCAATCTTGTTCAGCTAATCTGAAAGTTCAGATTATTCGCCACCGATCACGGAGTTCGCGGTCTCGAGCGAGCCACCAACTGCAGTGAAGGTCGTGTTCAGTTCAGAGCCGACGTTCGACAGAGCGGTGATGGCAGCAACTGCGATCAGAGCAGCGATCAGGCCATATTCGATTGCGGTCGCGCCAGCTTCGTCGCGCAGCTTGTTCTTAAAGAAGGTCATTTTAGTCTCCTGGTTTTCTTAGTCTTCGGTACCCGATCCAGAACAGTTCCCCGTTCGGACAATTTGGGTTCGAGTGTCCAAGTGTTGATAAAATCCCAATCGGGACGAGCATTTTCTACAGCAGTCGCGATCCCGTTCGGCATAGTGGTAGCTTCCTGCGCGAACACGTTGACGCCGCCGATGATGGCCAGCACCAGCAGGCTGATGATCAGCCCGTATTCAATCGCAGTCGCCCCTTCGTCGTCTCGCAAGAGTCTGCGAAATCTCAGCATGGCAAACATCGGGAAGCCCCTTAAACAAGTCTCGATGCTTAAGATTTTCCCACCGAAATCCTAACGATTGGTTTAGACGAGGATCCGATTTGGCAAGTAATCCGACAACTATATTGGTCGTTGCAGTGGCATTGCGCGACAATTCGGGCCGGCTGTTGTTGCAGAAGCGGCCTCGTCACAAGCATCATGGCGGCTTGTGGGAGTTCCCCGGTGGCAAGGTGGAAGCTTCTGAATCTCCTCGCAAAGCCTTGTGCCGGGAGATCTTTGAAGAGCTTGGCATCACCCTTGACGAAGCAAGCCTCTCCCCTGCGCTGATGGCCGATGAGGGGGCGGACGGTGCGATTGTCCTGATTGTTTACACATGCACCAGTTGGACAGGCGATCCGGTAGGCCGGGAGGGCCAGGAGTGGGGCTGGTTCAGCCGCAGGGAGGCACAGAAGCTGCCCAAGCCCCCGATGGATGCAGATTTGCTGAAAAGAATGCCGGAATAGCTATTGCCAAGCCGGAAATGCCCCCCTAAGAGCCGCCCTCCACAGAACGCGCCCGTAGCTCAGCTGGATAGAGTACCTGACTACGAATCAGGTGGTCGGAGGTTCGAATCCTTCCGGGCGCGCCATTTTTCAGGCCATCTTCGCAACCGCGGGGGTGGCCCGAAAAGTTTCTGGCTGGGGAAAAGGTCCTCAGCTGCCGATCATCCACCTCCTTTGGTCCATGCCCCGCGGTTCCTGCGGAACTTAAGCCGCGTTGCGCCATTGAATTGGCAAACGCAGACAAAAGGAGCCACCATGACTTCGACCGATATCTTCGCACGCCTGAAGGAAGACCACGAAAGCCACCGCAAGCTGCTCGCGCAGATCGAGGAGACGCATGGCGAGAGTGCCGAGCGCAGGGAGCTGTTCGAGAAATTCACGCTCGAAGTGAAGAGCCATGCGGCCGCCGAAGAGCAGGCGCTCTATTCCACCATGATGCGCAAGCCCGAAACCACGGACGAGACGCGTCACTCCGTTGCCGAGCATCACGAACTCGATGAAATGATGAACGATCTCGCCGCTACTGACATAGCGACCGGTGCCTGGCTGACCAAGTTCAAGAAGCTGAAACACGATTACCTGCATCACATCGACGGGGAAGAGGACGAGCACTTCCCCGATTTCGAGAAGCACCTTACTGCCCAGGATGAAGAGCACATGCGTTCGGTGTTCGACCGCCGCAAACGGGCCGAAAAGGCCGATGCCAGCGTCACGCCGGAGAAGATGGAAGACGCGAAGGAATAGGCTCTAGAAAGCGGAAGGGCATCTGGATCACAGTCAAACTGAAGACGCCGGGGGCGACGCAAGGTCCGTCGAACCCGGCGTCTGACGTTATGCCAGGGCGAGCAGGGCCAGCCTGGTCGTCGATGGCGAAGCCTATTTCGAACTGATCCAGCAAGCCATGCTCAAGGCCGAGCAGCGCATCCTGCTGATCGGGTGGGACTTCGATACGCGAATCCACCTCTCGCGCGGGCCCCGCTGGTGGAAGAAGGGGCAGGGCAAAGGCCATCCGCGCCGGCTGGGCAGTTTCATCTACTGGCTGGCCCGCAAGCGAAAGGGGCTGGAAATCCGCATCCTGAAATGGGGTTTTGGGACATTCAAGTTCTTCAGCCGCGGGACAATGTTGCTGGACCTGCTGCGCTGGTGGCCGCAGCGGCGGATCGATTTCAAGTTCGACAATGTCCATCCCGTCGGTTGCAGTCACCACCAGAAACTGGTGCTGATCGACAGCGATTTTGCAGTCTATGGTGGGATCGACTTGACCAGCGGGCGCTGGGACACAAGCGAGCATCTGCCGGATGATCCACGCCGCAACGGACCGGGCAGGGAAATGCACCACCCGTGGCATGACATGGCGCTGATGATGGAAGGCGAAATCGCCGGTGCGCTGCTGGATTACGGCCACCACCGCTGGGAACGCGCCAGCGGCAAGACCCTGGACCGCAGCGAACCACGCGACGGTTCTGCCTGGCCCGATGATCTCGAGGCGGATTTCACCGATGTCGAGATTGGCATCGCCCGCTCGCGCCCGCCTTACAATGACGAGCAGGAGATCAACGAGGTGCCCGACCTGTTCGTGCGCCAGATCATGTCTGCCAGGCGCTTTATCTATGCCGAAAGCCAGTATTTCGCCTCGCGCGCGATCAGTGAGGCGATAGCAGAGCGCCTGTCACAGCCTGATCCGCCGGAAGTTGTGGTCGTCCATTCCAAATCCGACGATGGCTGGCTGGAGAGCACCCCGATGGACCCGGCCCGCGCCGAACTGGTGAAGGTGCTGCGCGAAATCGACAAGAACGAACGCTTCCACCTCTACGTGCCCTTTAGCGGGGACACGCCGATTTACGTTCACGCCAAGCTGCTGATCGTGGACGACAGGGTAATCCGCGTCGGCTCGGCCAATTTCAACAACCGCTCGATGGGTCTGGATACCGAATGCGACGTGTTCATCGACGCGGAGCGTGAGGGCAACGCCCATGCCAGTCCCGTGATCCGCCGCCTGCGCCATTCGCTGCTCGCCGAACATTGTGAGCTGGAAAAAGCAGAAGTGGGCCCGCTGCTGGAACGGCACGGCTCGATGGCGGTAATGATCTCGCTGCTGGCCGAACAAGGGAAGGGGCGATTGCGGCCATTTCATCCGCCGGAAAACGGCGATCTGGAGAAGGAACTGGCAGAGAGCGAAATGCTCGACCCCGAAGATCCGGAAGACCTGTGCGCAATTCTGCCTCGCAGGCGTGGCCTTTTCCGTTCGGGCAGCCTATTGGCAAAGGCAAGGTCAAGACTGACAAGGAAGCGACACGCCAAATGAGCTGTGACATGGATGGCCCGCACGCCAAGCCGCCGGTCCCCGAAGATGTACAAGATGCAATCCGCACGTTGATCCGCTGGTCGGGAGACGATCCCGAGCGCGAAGGCCTGCTGGACACGCCCGCACGCGTCGCGCGGGCGTGGAAGGAATATTGCCAGGGTTACGATGAAGACCCGTCGCACCACCTCTCTCGCGTGTTCGAGGAAGTGGGGGGTTACGACGAGATCGTGTTGCTGAAGGACATTCCCTTCCAGAGCCATTGCGAACACCACATGGCGCCGATCATCGGCAAGGCAGCCATCGCCTATCTGCCCACCAACCGGGTTGTCGGCATCTCCAAGCTTGCCCGCGTGCTGCACGGCTATGCCCGCCGCCTGCAGATTCAGGAGCGACTGACTGCCGAAGTGGCAGAATGCATCTGGACTCACCTTGAGCCGCGCGGCGTTGCCGTGGTGATCGAAGCGAGCCATGCCTGCATGACCGCGCGCGGCGTTCTTACGCCGGGCGTCAACATGGTCACCAGCCGGGTGATGGGCCTGTTCCGCCGCGATTCGAAAAGCCGCGAGGAAGTGCTCAAGCTGATGGGTTACTGATCGCCCGCAAGAGGCGAGACTGAAGTTGTGAAAGGGTACCAATGACAGCGCTTTACGTGCGCGGCGGCCAGAAGCTGCAAGGCAAGATCGATCCCTCGGCCAACAAGAATGCAGTGCTGCCGGTGCTGTGCGCCACGCTGCTGTCCGATGCACCGATCACTTTGCGCAACGTCCCCGAAATCACCGATGTCACGCGCATCCATGGCTTCTTTTCGGAGCTGGGCAGCACGGTGCTGTGGGACAAGGAGAACAAGGTCCTCGAGATTGACCACTCCACCATCGCACCCAACGCCCGCGCCACCCTGCCGCAGGCGATGCGCGCCAGCATCATGATGATCCCCGGCCTGCTCGCCCGCCTTGGCGAAGCGCGTCTGGAGCATGAGGTGAAGGGCTGCACGCTCGGCGCGCGCGAGATCGATCCGCATGTCGCCGTGTTCAAGGCCTTCGGGGCGGACGTGTCCTATGGAGGAAAGAACATCGTCTTTCGCAAGAAGGGCAAGGGCGAAGGCACGCGCATGTGGCTGGAATATGCCAGTGTGACCACCACGGAGAACTTCATCATCTCCGCGCTTACCGCCAACGGCACCAGCCAGATCGTGAACGCGGCCTGCGAACCGCACGTACAGGAAATGTGCGCGTTCCTTGAGATGATGGGTGCGACGATCCGCGGCAAGGGCACATCGATGGTGTCCGTAGACGGCGGAGCGGAACTGGGCGGGGCGGACTATACTTTCGTGGAGGATTTTCATGAGGTCGCCACCTTCCTTGCGCTGGCAGCGGTGACGGGCGGTGACATTTCGGTGCGCAATTCGCAGCCGGAAAACTTCATGCTGATCGACCAGACCTTCCAGAAGTTCGGCGCGCATGTCGAACATGCCGATGGCTGGTCGCGCCTCAATGCTCCTGAAGAACTGGTGGTGCAGCAGAACTTCACCAGCCACATCACAACCAAGGTGGAGGCAGCGCCCTGGCCCTATATTCCGGCTGACCTGCTGCCGATCTTCATCGCGCTGGGCGTGAAGGCGCGCGGGCAGACGATGTTCTGGAACAAGGTCTACGAAGGCGGCCTCACCTGGCATACCGAGCTTTCGCTGTTCGGCGCGCATACGCTGCTGTGCGATCCGCACCGCCTGATCACCTTCGGCGGCAGCAAGCTGGTGCCCGGAACCGTGACTAGCCCCTACATCATCCGTGTTGCCATCGCGCTGCTGATGGTCGCCGCATCGATTGACGGGGAATCGACCATCCTCGATGCTGATCCGATCCGCCGCGCCCATCCCAACTTCGTGCCCAATATCGACAGTCTGGGCGTGAACGTGGAATGGGGCGCTTGATCGCGCTGGCTGACAACAGGGGGAGGACAGGCATGACGAAGGCGAGAACACTGACGACAACCCTCGCGCTGGCAAGCCTGGGCATGGCGGGGATGGCTGCGCCCGTTCCTGCACAGGCGCAAACGGTGCGCATCCTCACCGCACTCACCACGCAGGATCTGGCGGAGGCGATGGAAGCTTTGGCGGCCAGTCGCGCCTCAACGAGACACCGCAAGGCGGCGGCCTATCGATGACCGTGCGCTTTGCCAGCGGCCTGAATGCGGTTGCGCAGTTCAACTGCAGCAACAACACGGGCTGAACGGGCCTGCACCTGATAGCCTATTTCCCGCCGGGAGAGGTTCTTACCCCGCAGCAGGCACTCAGTCGCGTGCTGAATTTCAACTGGGGCCGCGCCGCCGTGTCGGCCGGGCTGGACGATTCGGGCAATATGTTTGTCTCGCGCTATATCGTGCTTGATGGCGGCGTGACGCCGCAGAACCTGGTGGCGAACTTGCAGGTGTTCGCAGCGCTGGCGAGCGAATTCGCGACCATGTGATCGCGCCTCCATCGAGGCAAAGAAAAGGGCGCGCTGCCATCAGGCGGCAGAGCGCCCTTTTTCGTTGTGATCGCGGCTCGCTGTTACAGCTGGCCGAGCATGTGTTCCGCGCTGGAAACCTTGAACTGTCCAGGTTCTTCCACGTTGATTTCGGTCACCACGCCGTCGTCGACGATCATCGAATAGCGCTGGGCGCGCTTGCCCATGCCGAAACCGCTGAAGTCTGCATCGAGGCCGAGCGCGGTAGCGAATTCGCCATTGCCGTCTGCCAGCATGGTGATGTCGTCAGAACCGCCAGCCTTGTTCCATGCGCCCAGAACGAAGGCATCGTTCACGGCGGTGCAGGCAATCTCGTCCACGCCCTTGGCCTTCAGTTCGGCAGCCTTTTCGACATAGCCGGGCAGGTGCTTGGCCGAACAGGTCGGGGTGAATGCACCCGGCACGCAGAACAGCGCCACCTTCTTGCCTGCGAAATAGTCCGCACTCTGCACCTTGTCGGGGCCATCGGCAGTTGCCTTTACCAGCGCCACGTCAGGCAGCTTGTCACCTTTGGAAATTGTCATCTGGGAAAATCCTCCTGTCACCCGTCCTTGGCATCCGGACATAAGCTGCTGGCGGCAGGGCGCAAGAGGATTGCCGCGATTTGCCCGCCGTTTGCAAGACGTGCGCCGCAACGGGGACTGTCGCAGGGGTTGTAGGCAAGCGCCGGGCGCTCTATGTGGATCCGCGAAGAAAACGCGTTGCAGGAGCCCCAGCGACGCTTCACCCCTCTAAACGACAGGAGAAGTGTACGTGGCCACAGCCGCTGCTGAGCAGGATTATATCGTCAAGGACATCGGACTGGCCGAATATGGCCGCGACGAAATCGCCATTGCCGAAACCGAAATGCCGGGCCTGATGGCCACGCGCGAGGAATATGGTGCGTCGAAGCCGCTGAAGGGCGCGCGGATCACCGGTTCGCTGCACATGACCATCCAGACCGCTGTTCTGATCGAGACGCTGGTGGCGCTGGGCGCGGAAGTGCGCTGGGCGACCTGCAACATCTTCTCGACGCAGGACCATGCTGCTGCCGCGATTGCCGACCAGGGCATTCCGGTGTTCGCGGTGAAGGGCGAGAGCCTGGCCGAGTACTGGGACTATGTCGGCAAGATCTTCGACTGGGATGACGGCAACGGCCAGACCGCCAACATGATCCTCGACGATGGCGGCGATGCCACCATGTTCGCGCTGTGGGGCGCGCGCATCGAGGCTGGCGAGACCATGCCCGAGCCGCAGAACGCCGAAGAGATCGAGATGCAGCGCGCGCTGAAGGAGTTCATCAAGCGTAAGCCCGGCTACCTCACCGAGAGCGTGAAGAACATCAAGGGCGTGTCGGAAGAGACGACCACCGGCGTGCACCGCCTGTACAACCTTGCCAAGCAGGGCAAGCTGCCGTTCCCGGCGATCAACGTGAACGACAGCGTGACCAAGTCGAAGTTCGACAACCTCTATGGCTGCAAGGAATCGCTGGTTGACGCGATCCGCCGTGCGACTGACGTGATGCTGGCCGGCAAGGTGGCTTGCGTTGCCGGCTTCGGTGACGTTGGCAAGGGCTCTGCTGACTCGCTTCGCAATGGCGGCGCCCGCGTGATGGTGACCGAGATCGACCCGATCTGCGCGCTGCAGGCGGCGATGGAAGGCTATGAAGTGGTGACGATGGAAGAAGCGGTGAAGCGCTGCGACATCTTCTGCACCACCACCGGCAATGAAGACGTGATAACCGCCGAACACATGAAGGCGATGAAGCCGATGAGCATCGTGTGCAACATCGGCCACTTCGACTCAGAGATCCAGATCGGCGCGCTCGACAACTACAACTGGAAGGAAATCAAGCCGGGCACGGACATCGTGACCTTCCCCGATGGCAAGCAGATCATCGTGCTGGCCAAGGGCCGCCTGGTGAACCTTGGCTGCGCGACGGGCCACCCCAGCTTCGTGATGAGCTGCTCCTTCACCAACCAGGTGCTGGCGCAGATCGAGCTCTACAACACGCCCGAGAACTACGAGAATGACGTCTACGTGCTGCCGAAGCATCTCGACGAGAAGGTGGCTGCACTCCACCTCGAAAAGCTCGGCGTGCAGCTGACCAAGCTGAGCCAGAAGCAGGCTGACTACATCGGCGTGCCGGTGGAAGGCCCCTTCAAGCCGGAACACTACCGCTACTAAGCTGGCGGCTTTTCCAGCCTATTCTTGCGGGCGGGCTTCCATGAACGTGGAGGCCCGCCCGTTTGCCATTGCATCCCTGCAGGAGCGCCAATAGCAGTTGCCTATGGAACTTGCGCCCTCCGCACTGGTGCTGATCGGCCTGCTGCTGGCGGCATGGACCTTTGGCGCGGTGTGGGTGGTTCTTTCTGCCCAGAAGCGGGCGCTCAAGGCGCGGGCGGCGCACTCGGCGGCCAAGCGCCTGAGTCGTATGATCGACGAATCGCCGGCCATCCCCATGCTCGTGCGCGGTGATGGCAAGATCGAGGGGCCGCATCGGCTGGCGGGATGGCTCGGGCTGTCGCGTATGCCCGGCTATCTCAGCGAAATCGAGGCGGGTGAGGTCGGCCTGACCCGCGCTGATATGGACCAGCTGAGCGATGCCGTGCGTCGCACGCAGAAAACAGCCGCCCCTTTCCGCATGACGATAACGCCCATCGGTTCGGAAAAGAGCCTGGCAGTGTGCGGCCAGCAGGCAGATCCGCTGGTCGCTCCGCCCGGCTCGGCGCAGCTGTGGTGGTTCGACTTTTCGCAAAGCCAGGGCGAACTCTCTCGCCTGCGCGCCGAAACCGCGCGGGCGCGCAATGATTTTGCGGCACTGATCGGCCTCATTGAAGCAGCGCCCATGCCGATGTGGTTTCGCGGGCCGGACACGCAGCTACGCCTCGTCAACAGCGCCTATGTGAAGGCGGTGGAAGCGGACGATGCCGATGCCGTCGTCGAAGAGCAGATCGAACTGATCGAAACGGTTGACGGCCTGTCCGCAGCGCAGGTGGCAGACCAGTCGCGCGGCAGGAACCTGCCTGTCGAGCGCATCGTGCAAGCCA
>Ga0181606_10004497_pt1 | contig 11632 bp, 10 predicted proteins | sample 041ome_10_FD_132994 | JGI IMG/M metagenome (GOLD analysis project Ga0181606, IMG submission 132994) | Coastal salt marsh microbial communities from the Groves Creek Marsh, Skidaway Island, Georgia - 041412US metaG (megahit assembly) | ecosystem: Environmental > Aquatic > Marine > Intertidal...
AAGGATGACACCAGCATCGCCTGCATCAAGACAACCGGACAAGGGGCAGCAGCCCGGCTGGACACCGCAGTTAAACGGCAGGAAGACAGGTAAGCAGGTAAGCCGGTAAGGAGAACAAGACAATGACGACAATGACCGCCAGCACACCAATCACGCCCGGGCGCCTGCGTATCGCCTGCAGCCGGATACTGCTGGGTGCTACCCTGGTAACCCTGGCAGCCTGCCAGAGTTCGTCCAGTTCCTCTTCCAGCAGTATGCCCAGCATGCCCAGCTCATCGAGCTCGTCATCCAGCAGCTCACCGAGCATGCCGAGTCCGTCGAGCTCATCAAGTTCCAGCAGCAGTTCGAGCTCCAGCAGTTCAAGTAGTTCAAGTAGCTCAAGCAGTTCGAGCAGTAGCCGTTCATCTTCAAGCGCCTCATTTCCCAGCCCTGCCGGCAGGACAGCCAGCAACTCTTCCAGCCAGTCCAGTCAGTCCAGTCAGTCTTCGGGACAGCAAGGCAGTCAGAGCAGCAGCCAGGGTGGCATGGAATCCTCGCCCCAGGTGGCGGGTGGCCAGGATCAGGGCAGCAGTGGTGATACCGGTTTCGAACAGTCCGGCACGAGCGGCAGCACTGCCGGTTCCGTCGGCAACACCGGCATGGACAACAGTGCCGGCACAGGCTCGCAGAGTGGCAGCCAGTCCGGCGGTTTTGAAACGGCCGGCAGCGGCAGCAGCGGTTCCCAGAACAGCAGCTCGCAAAGCGGCGGCTTCGAGGGCTCACAGGCCGGCGGTGATGATCCCTTTGGCGATCTCTCCAGCGGCAATGGCCAGGTCATGACGGCGGCCGAGCGCCGTGCCGCACTGGATGCCCGCCTGGATGAAGGCTTTGCCGAATTTGACGGCATGATCCTGGGCGAACGTGAACGCGTGCAGGCCCAGGCCGATGAAGCCGGCAGCGGTGTCATGTCAGGCGGCGGCAGCGGCAGTGGTGAAGGCAACGGTCAGGCGCCCGGTCGCTCTGGCGGTCCGCTGGTCATTGCCTCCGGCCCACAGACCGCTGGCGGCGGCATTATCGTGCCCACGGCTGATGCCCGTCAGGGTGATTTTGACAATAGCCAAAACAATGAAGAACTGTATCCGGTCCCGCAAGACATCCCCAGCGGCAGCAACGACGACGTGGTTGCGCGGCAGTTGCGGGAAGCCGCCATGCGTGAGCCGGACCCAGAACTGCGGGAGAAACTCTGGGACGAGTACCGCGCCTATACCGGTATTGGTCAGTAACAGGCACAGTTCCCGTTAGCCTGCACGACAGCAGGCATGCCCGGGAAGCCCGGTTTAAAAAGCCGCCGGGCATACCCGATAGTAAGCAGTCAGACACGAAAAACAGGCACCCATTCATCGAAGGGGTACCGACACTGCGTATAAGAAAGTGCCGGAAAAGGAAGACAACGCGCTTCCAAAGGGAAAAGTCGGCAGGAAAATTGCGTTGTTTTAGACGTTTTACGGTTCGGCCGGTTGCCGGTGTGTGCCGCCGTGACTCCGGGCCCACGCCAGGATGCGATAAAGCAAACGGCTAACGTAAAAACACTTGTATTAAAGATCATGTTAAAGACTATGTTTACGACTATCTTTACGACCATGTTCAAGACCATGTTAACGACCGGGTTAAAGACCGGGTTAAAGACATTGTTTGCGGCATCCAGGTTTACCACCCATACGTTTTCGCTGCGCAGGCACAGGCTGTTGCAGGCACTCGTGGCTGTCCTGGTGCTGGTCGGGGCCACCGGCTGCGCCACGCAAAACGTAAAAAGCACCACCTTTACCCCGATCGTGACGGAAGAGGCGCCCGTCGTGGAGGAAGAACTGCTGGATATCGGTATCGGTATTTTCCAGCCAGGCCTGGATGACATTCCCCGCAACCGGGAAGAGCTGACCTTCTCCGATGTGCGCATGGCCGAAACCTATTTCACCTCGTACCAGCTCGCCCAGGCCCTGCAGAACAGCGGCAACTGGGGTGTAGTCCGTGTCATGCCCGGCAAACTGGAAAGCTCGGATCTGGCCATCACCGGCACCATCCTGCAGTCCGATGGCGAAACCATGCGCCTTCAGGTGCATGTCGAGGATTCCACCGGCAAGACCTGGATCGACAAGGAATACGAGGAAGTCGTCAGCAAGTACAGCTACGACCCGCGCATGCGCCGCGCCGAAGATGCCTTCCAGGGCCTGTTCAACAAGATTGCCAACGACCTGCTGATTTACAAACAGCGCAATGTGTCCACCCAGGAAGCCATGAATATCCGCACGGTTTCCAAGCTCCAGTTTGCCCGCGATTTTGCGCCGCAGGTGTTCGATGACTACATCGAGGAAAACCGCAGCGGCGTCCTGGAAGTAAAACGTCTGCCGGCCGAAAACGACCCGATCATGAGCCGGATCGAAAACATTCGTGAGCGCGACTACCTCTACGTGGACGCCCTGCAGGATTATTATTCGAACTTCGTGCGCTCGATGGAAACGCCCTACACCGAGTTCCGCCGCATGAGCTATGACGAAGTCATGAAAATGGATCGCCTGCAGGCTGATGCGCGCCGCAACATGATCATGGGTGTTGCCGCGATCATCGGCGGTATTGCCGCCACCCAGAGCAACAACGCTGCTGCCTACTATTCCTCACCGGTCATCATTGCCAGCGGTGGCTGGCTTATCAAGGATGCCTTTAACAAGGGTGACGAGCGCCAGATGCACATTGAGGCGCTGGCCGAGCTCGGCAATTCCCTGGAAATGGAAATCGCACCCCAGACCATCGAACTGGAAGAGCGCACTATTACCCTCAACGGTTCCGTGGAAGCCCAGTATGACCAGTGGCGTGAAATCCTGGCGGACATCTACGCCAGCGAAACCGGGGAGGCGCCCAGCTCGGATCTCTGACCTTGGAAAAGCCTGAGGCGATTTCACCCAGCACGAGCAGCAAGCCATGGCTGATTCAGATCACGACAAAATAACGCCAGCCGACATTAATTTTGGCGGTAATGCCCCACCACCGGATGCCAGTGAACCTGCCGCCCCGGAACTGGGTGTGGCGGAAGTTCGCCGCAGTGATGAAGAGAAAAAGCGCCAGACCAGGGTGCTGACAGGCATCTTCTTCATCCTGCTGTTTCTGGTCAGCGGTGTTATTTTCATCCTGCCGAAATTCATCTCGCCACCGGATCCTGCGACCAGCCGCGTCGTGGTGGTGGCCCCGCAATCCGACACTGCCGTGCCGGCAAACCAGGTGTCCCCGTTTGAGGAAGCGCAGAAACTGCGGCAACGTGAAGCGGCGCAGAACGTCCTGGCCGAACTGCTCGACCTGCAGGAGTCCCTGGAAGGCCAGCAGGCCCTGACCTGGGCTGCAGAACAGTTCGACCGCGTGTTTGATCTGGCTGCGGAAGGTGATACCGCCTATCGCGAGCAGGACTTTGTCGCTGCCCGCGCCCTCTACCAGGAGGGACTGGAAATCCTGCAGACACTGGATGCCAGCCGCCCGGCCATTTTTGAGCAGTACATGGCCGCCGGACAACAGGCCATTCTCGATGGCGATCCCGAGCTGGCTGAATCCTCTTTCAATATTGCCGTCCTGATCAATCCGGACAGCGAGGAAGCCGTCACCGGTTATGACCGCTCGCAGATTCTCGCTGAAGTACTGGGCATCATTGCCGAGGGACAGGCCTTGCATGAGCAAAACCAGTTCGAGGAAGCGCGCGAGTTTTACCGCCAGGCCCTGAACCGCGACCCCGACCATGAAGGGGCTGCTGAACTGTTGGCCAAGGCCAATCAGGATATCCTCGATCGCGATTTTTCTGCGGCCATGTCACGCGGGTTTGCCGCGCTGGGCAATGACAATCCCCAGCAGGCGGAAACCGCGTTCCGTGAAGCCCTGGCGCTGAAACCGGCATCGCCGGAAGCCAGTGCCGCACTGGAGCAGACTATCGGCCAGATGACACTGAGTGCCATTAATGTCCACCTGGATGCAGCACGCGAGCTTGTTGTCCAGGAACAGTGGCAGCAGGCACTGTCGGAATATGATGCCGCACTGGCGATTGACCCTAACCTGGTCACCGCCCGGGAAGACCGCAGCCAGGCCAACAGCCGCAACAATCTGGACAACTACCTGGAAACGGTGAACAACGACCCGTTTCGGCTGGCAGAGAATGCCGTCTATGAGCAGGCCGTGGGCATTTACAATGAAGCAGTAAAGACAGCCGGCAACTGGCCCCGCCTGGACGGACAGCTGGGCACCCTGCGCAATTTCCTCGAACGCGCTACCGAGCCGGTCACCGTAAGATTGCAGTCTGATGGCATCACCCGGGTGACGGTCTACCAGGTGGGTGAACTCGGGCAATTCATGAACGAGACGCTTAGCCTGACACCGGGCACGTATGTCGCCGTCGGCGTACGTGAAGGCTATCGGGATGTGCGTGAGGAATTTGTGGTCGGCTTTGATGGCCAATCGCCACTGGTAACCGTACAGTGCCAGGAAGAAATCCTGTAGCCGTGCTGCAGGATACAGGCAGGATCAGGCATGGCTGACGACAAACACATTTCACCAAACTCCGGCGCGAATGGCGGTTTTGACGATCCCATCGCCCCGATCGACTTTACGCCGGTCGATGCCTCCTATGGCAAAAAGAAATTCCGGCTCAGCCCTGTCAAGTTTGCCATTGCCGGTGTGCTGCTGGTGTTTGCCGCTGCTGCCGCTTTCGTGCTGTCAGCGCGATCTGTCTTTATTGATGTGACACCTGGCACCAGCCTTGTCGAGGTCAACAACCCGCTGGCCCTGAAAGTCGGCCCCCGCTATCTCGTGCTTGAAGGCGGACTGCCCATTGTGGTCACGGCTGAGGGCTATTACGACCTGGACACCACTCTGGAGATCACCAGCCAGCAGGCCCAGACCTTCGTCATCGATATGCAGCCGCTGCCCGGCTTTCTCACGGTATCCACCGAGGACGTTACCGGCGCCGCCGTGTTCATAGATGACGAGGAAGTGGGTGCCACGCCCACGACCGATTTTGAAGTGGCAGCCGGCACCCATACCATCGCCATCAATCTGCCGCGTTATGAGCCTTTCAACAGCACCCTGTTTATCGAAGGTCGCCAGACACGCCAGGGCCTGGATGTGGAACTGTTGCCCGCCTGGGCCGATGTCAGCTTTACTACCTCGCCTGCCGGTGCCATGGTCACCGTTGACGGTGAGGACCTGGGCATCACACCTCTGGTGGCGGAAATCCTGGAAGGCGAACACGAGATTCTGATCAAGCTGGCCGCACACAAGGCCGTTACCGACCGCATCGAGGTGCTGGCACGGCAAGACATGGTGCTGCCGTCAATCACGCTGGAACAGGCCGATGGTCTGGTGCTGCTGCAGTCCACTCCAAGCGGCGCCAATGTCACAATGGACGGTACCTTCCAGGGCCAGACGCCGCTGGAAATCACCATTTCGCCCGGCACCTCACACCAGCTCACTTTCTTTCTGAACGGTTATGAAGCCACCAACCGTTCAATCACCACGCGCCCTGAAGAGGAAGCCTCCCTGCATGTCACCCTCGACCCCATCCTAAGTTCCGTGCAGATCAGTGCCGTGCCGGCGGATGCCGAGCTATTCGTCAACGGCGAATTCAAGGGCAATGCCAACCAGACCATCGAACTGCTGGCTGCAACCCAGATCCTGGAGATCCGCCGCGAGGGCTACGTGCCTTTTGAAACCGAGTTCACCTCACGCCCCGGGCTGGCCCAAAAACTCGACGTCACACTGAAAACCCTGGAACAGCAGCGCATCGAGAACATCAAGCCGATGATCACCAATGCCGCCGGTCAGTCCATGAAGCTGCTTTATCCCGGCACCTTCCAGATGGGCGCTTCCCGCCGTGAACCCGGCAGGCAGGCCAACGAAGTACTGCGCAATGTTACCCTCACACGCCCCTATTACCTGTCGCTGATGGAAGCCACCAATGCCCAGTTTGCCCGCTTTGACAGCGAGCACTCTTCCGGCGTCGTGGAGGGCCGTACCCTAAGCAACAGCAATCAGCCGGTTGTGCGGGTCACCTGGGAACAGGCCGCCCGCTTCTGCAACTGGCTCAGCGAACAGGAAGGCCTGCCGCTGTTCTACACCGTCGAGGGTGACAGCGTGACCGGTTTCAACCCGGACAGTACCGGCTATCGCCTGCCCTCCGAAGCTGAATGGGCATGGGCGGCCCGTGTGGCCGGGGATCCGACCAGCCTGCTCAAGTTCCCCTGGGGTCCGGAACTGCCACCGCCGGCCAACCATGGCAACTATGCCGACATTTCTGCCGGCGTTTTCCTGGGCCGCATCCTGGCTGATTACAACGACGGCTACCTGGGCTCGGCCCCGGTGGGCTCCTTTGCGCCAAACAATAACGGTTTCTTTGACATGGGCGGCAATGTCGCCGAATGGGTGCATGACTACTACGGCTCCACCGGCCAGATCGGTGCGTCCACCGAAACTGATCCGCTGGGACCGACCATCGGCACCTATCATGTGATTCGCGGCTCCAGCTGGGCCCATGGCACCATTACGGAACTGCGCCTGTCTTTCCGCGATTACAACAACGAGCCGCGCGACGACGTCGGATTCCGCGTCGCCCGCTATCTCGAGTAAGCCATGCACAGACTGATTCGACTCGGGTTATTGCTCCAGGCCGTTATGATGGCGACCATGCTGTTTGCCGCTGAAAGTGAACGAACACTGGAGCTAGACTCCACGATTACTGACCAGGCCACTGCCGCCAGCGAGGAGCCGGACACCGTCCAGCCGCTGCCCGATATCGGCCTGATTGAAGAAGAACGCGTCGCCGAAGAGGACGACGAAAATTTTGTACCCAGCATCCGCATTACCGAGGACCTGCCCGTGGCATTTCCCGTGGATATCTGACGTACATCCCAGCAGCAAGGCGTGACTATGAAACAACAGGGAATTATTTCCGATTTTATCTACCAGGTGTTTGCCCTGATCATTGCCGTGATCGTGGTGCATGCCGTGTATGTGGCCGTGATTCGTCCCAACGCGGATGTCATCGTGCAGGAGCAGGCGGCCCTGCAGGCGGCTGATCCGGACTATGTGGCCGAACGTTCCCTATACGTGGTCATGCGGGATTTCGAACAGGAGACCTGTATCATCCTGATGCTCTGGGCCATGTCGATCATCGGCCTGAAGATCGTGCGCAACCGCCGCGAAAACCAGTTGCTGGACCGCCAGTTGCTAAAACTGTCCGAAGGCATGAGCATCCTGCCCGAAGATGCCCGCGACTATATTCGGCCGGTGCAGGCGCTGCCGGAAGACCAGCGCCAGTACCTGCTGCCGCGGGCGCTGATCGCCGCCCTGCAGCGTTTCGGGTCCACCCGCAGCATTCCCGATGTGGCAGCCGTCATCAAGGACATCTGCAACACTGAAGCCGAGCGCCTGGAAAGCGAACTGACCATCGTGCGCTACATTGCCTGGGCGATTCCGTCCATCGGCTTCCTGGGCACAGTGCGAGGTATCGGTGAAGCCCTGAGCCAGGCGCACCGCGCCGTCAGCGGAGATATCGTCGGGGTCACCGTCAGTCTGGGTGTGGCGTTCAACTCCACGTTCATCGCCCTGGTGGTGAGCATCCTCATCATGTTCCTGCTGTACCAGCTGCAGTTGATGCAGGATCGCCTGGTGCTCGATACCCAGAACTACTGTGACACCAACCTCATTCGGCACCTGCAGGTACCGGAAAAGGATAACCACGAATGAGTGTGCACATCATTGAACTGAATGATCGCAATGTGCGCCTGCGCCGCCGCGATGACATTCTTGTCCAGAGCCCGGGCTTTGCCAACGTGGTCGACAAGCAGCCCATCTTCGGTGATGACGCGCGCCGCGTGGCGCGCCTGCACCCGCGCCAGACCTATACTCAGTTCTGGTCCCAGCTGAGCCTGGACCCGCTGGTCAACAGCAACACCCACTTCCGCCACCAGGCCGACCTGGCTTTTGCCCACCTCAATGCCATTTCCGCGCAACACGCCCTGAAAGAGGAGGTGATCTTTGCTGTGCCCAGCAACTACAACCGTAACCAGCTGTCGATCCTGCTGGGCCTGGTGAAGTCCTGCCCGTTTGATGCCGTCGGTCTGGTCGACATGCCGGTGCTGATTGCCGGTAATGCCGGGACAAACGAGCTGACCGTCTACCTGGACATCCAGCTGCACCAGTCAGTACTCACCACCTTCAGCAACAGTGATGGCAAGGTGATGCGCGACAAGGTTGTACAGATTCCCGGTACCGGACTGCTGGCGCTGTATGATGCCTGGGCCAACATGGTCACTGATGAGTTCATCAAGCAAAGCCGCTTCGATCCCCAGCATAATGCTGAAACCGAGCAGTTCGTCCACAACCAGTTGGATGAATGGATTGGCAAGGTGCTGCGTGACAACGAAATCCTGATGGAAATCAACAACAAGGGCTCGGTCTACCAAGCTCGCGTCAACAGCGGTCACTTTGAACAGCGCACACGGCAGATTTTCGGCCGCATCAAAACCGAACTCGATACCCTGATGGGCTCTGACTACGCCCTCCACGTACCCAGGGCGCAGTCACAGTTGCCTGGCCTTGGCCTCTACCTGAGCAATATGCAGGGTATCGATGATGACCTGCTGCTGGATAACTGCCTGCAGCACCTGGACCACATCAAGGGCGATCCCGATGCCCTCAGTTTTATCACCAGCCTGCCCACTGTCGGCGCGGTGAAAAAGACTGTCTCTGCCGCTCCCCAGGCCGCCCATGCGGCTTCACATGTGCTGGTCGGCCACAAAGCCTACGCGATACCCGCTACCTTCCGCGTAGACAACGGCAGCATCGAGGCTGACAGCCGGGGGAGTCTGCGGGTATCGCACAATGGCTCGGGCGTTGCCTTGGACTACCCGGATACCGGGGCCATCAGTATCAACGGGGCGCCCATATCAGCAGATAGCGCCCTCAAGTCCGGCGATCTCATCAGCCTGACCGGGGCCGATCCCTCCCTGCAACTGATCCAGGTGGAATAAGGTTATCTGATGGCACAGAGCCGGGCAGCCAAGCGCGAATTCAACCCCATCAGCCTGTCGTTCCTGGACGTCATGTCCTGCGGCTTTGGTGCGGTCGTGTTGATCTTCCTGATTCTTGACCATTCCACCAGTGTCCGCACCGAAGTCATCAGTCCCGACCTGGCCGCCGAGATAGACCTGCTCACCGAGGAAATCGTGGATGGCGAAGAAGACCTCGTGCGTATCCGCAACACTCTCTCCGATGTCGATTTTGACATGGTCGAAGCCCAGGGCCTGGCCAGGTCCATTCAGCAGGAAATTGACGACTTCCTGGAAGAGCTGGCACAGATGGAGAACACCACGCTGGCTCGCCGGGAAAGTGTCGAGGAGCTGAAAGCCGATATCCAGTCGCTGGAAGAGGAGCTGGAGCGTCTGCAGGCCGCGCAGGATTCCTTCAGTGGCAACTTCATTCGCCCCTATGTCGGTGACGGTAACCGCCAGTACCTTACCGGGCTGATCCTGGGGGGCAGCCGCATCCTGGTGCTGGTGGACACTTCCGCCAGCATGCTCGACAACACCATCGTCAATATCATTCGCCGCCGTAACATGTCGGACGAGCGCAAGCTGGCCTCCGAAAAGTGGATCGGCGTGCGCAAGGTGGTCGACTGGCTGACCACACAGCTGCCGCCGCCCAGCCAGTACCAGATTTACACCTTTAATGAACAGGTGCAGCCGCTGATTCCCGGTACCATGGGCTCTTGGCTGGAAGTGGCTGACCAGGAAAAGCTTTCCCAGGCGGTCACCAACCTGGAAGCCACGATCCCGGTCAACGGCACCAATCTTGAAAAGGTCTTTGAAGCCGTGGCTGCGCTTGATCCGCTGCCCGACAATATCTACCTGATCACCGATGGCCTGCCGACGCTGGGCACCATGGACAGCGGCTTTTTCAGTCGCCGTGACAGCGATGGCAACCAGAACACCGTTTCCGGTAACGAGCGTGAAGCCCTGTTCAATACAGCCCTGGGAAAGTTACCCTCCGGGATTCCGGTCAACGTGGTGCTGGCGCCACTGGAAGGGGATCCGATGGCGGCATCCCTGTACTGGAAACTGGCCGTGGCCACCGGAGGCTCGTTTTTGAGTCCATCCAAGGACTGGCCCTAGAAGAGGCAAGACCCGTGTGGGCTGGCCTCAACACCAAGACAACTGTGAACTAACGTATGGCACGCCGACAGACAGAAACTTTCAACATCGCGTTCCTCGACATCATGTCGTGTGGCTTCGGCGCGATCATTCTGCTGTTGATGATTACCAAGTCATCGGCTCCGACGCCGCTGGAAGTCTCGGATACACCCCGGGAGGGCAGCGTCCTGGAACTCCAGCGCCAGCTGTTTGAAATCCGCGGTGAAACCAACATCCTCAATCGCGAACTCAATGCCAAGCATGAGCAGTTGTCCCAGTACGAAGATCGCATAGCGCGCCTGCGGCGGGAACTCAGCACACTGAACGGCCAGTTCAATGCCAGCAACCAGCAGTCCACCGTCAACGACATCATGGAAGGCCAGCTCGCCCTGGCCCGACAGCAACTGACCGATGAAATGCGGCGTCTGCAGGCCAACCTTGACCAGGAGCGCCTGGACGATTCGGTCGGGGGCGTTCCCGTGGACAGCGAGTACATCATTTTCCTGATCGACACCTCGGGCAGTATGTTCAACTACAGCTGGTCACGCATGCTGGAGGTCATGGTGGACACCCTCGACATCTATCCCGAAGTAAAGGGCATCCAGGTGATGAACGACATGGGTGAATACCTGTTTTCCAGCTTTCGCGGCGACTGGATTCCGGACACCCCGGCCCGCCGCCAGGCCATCCTGCAGCGGCTGCGCACCTGGAACCCGTTCAGTAATTCCAGCCCGGTCGAAGGCATTACCGCCGCTATCCGTACTTACTATGACCCGGGCAAGAAAATCAGCCTCTATGTCCTGGGTGACGAATTCCCGCCGGCCAGCGGATCAATCCGGGACGTGATTGAAACCGTAGACAGGATTAACGTGGCGGATGCCAGCGGCGACCGCCTGGTGCGCATTCACGGTATTGGCTTTCCGGTGTATTTTTCCCAGCCCGATCGCTACCAGAGCACCGGTGAACGCTTTGCCACCCTGATGCGGGAACTGGCCCGGAAAAACGGCGGCACTTTCGTCGGCCTGAATGATTTTTACTAAACCCGAGGTCGTTTGGACGGGTTATTGATGTAATTGGAAACTGGAGTACACTATGAAGCCCCCTTGCGGAAATGGCCGGATCTACGCTGTTTCCGGCCTGATCAGGGTGGAATCCCGGATACACATGAACAGCTCAACCATTCAACAGGTGAAGACCAACGCTTACCCCAACCGCACCCTGGACGCCTTCGCGCTGGCCAGGCATGCCTGTTTGCTTGGTGTGCTGGCCCTCTTGACCGCCTGCTCGGCCGCCACCATTGATATCGAAGGCACCTTCCCGGCGCCTCTGGTCCAGAAGCTTCCACTGACAGTGGGCGTTTACTATGATGAAGATTTCGTCAATCACTCCTACATCGAGATCAACGACAACACCGGGGACGACCAGTACATCATCAATTC
>Ga0181606_10004498_pt1 | contig 11630 bp, 11 predicted proteins | sample 041ome_10_FD_132994 | JGI IMG/M metagenome (GOLD analysis project Ga0181606, IMG submission 132994) | Coastal salt marsh microbial communities from the Groves Creek Marsh, Skidaway Island, Georgia - 041412US metaG (megahit assembly) | ecosystem: Environmental > Aquatic > Marine > Intertidal...
CCATATCACCCCGGATTGGATTGCCAATGATGAAGTTAACGAAACTGTTTTTAATGAGGCCATGAAAATGTTGGGTAGTTCAATTCCCTTTGAATACCACAAGTTGGTAGAAGATCAAATTCAATATTTCTCTCGATTAAATCCGAGTTATTACGACCGTTTACACGAACGCATGAGTTTGTATTTCCCTGTTTTTGAGGAGATTCTCGATAAAAAGGGATTGCCTACAGAACTTAAATATGTATCGGTTATTGAATCTGCCTTAAATCCGAATGCCGTTTCCTGGGCCGGTGCCACCGGTCTTTGGCAATTCATGCCTTACACGGGCAAATACATGGGAATGACCATTAATTATTCTTTAGACGAGCGCAAAAGTATTATTACTTCTACGGAAAAAGCTTGTGAATACTTTTCTAATTCACAAAGTTTATTCGATAATTGGCTCTTGAGCATTGCTTCTTATAACTGCGGTGCAGGAAATGTTCAAAAAGCCATTCGAAGAGCAGGTGGTGGCGATAATAAATCCTTCTGGGACATACTCCCTTATCTCCCGAAAGAAACACGATATTACGTGCCGAAATTTATTGCTATGACCTATGTGTTGAATTTTACTTCACATGCCAATAGACCTGAATTTAACAATCAAACACAATTCTTAGTTCCTACACGTGTTGATAGCAGCCTGCACTTAGCTAAAATGTGCACCTATTTAGCAGGAGACCAAAAGTCAGATTTGATGTCGTTGAATTGCGAATTTATCAAACCCAATACAGGTAACGCGACAAACAATACCATTTTGCTTCCCTATGCTTACAGCATGTGTTTCATGTCGGAAAATGACTCCTTGATGAACTTCGCCGCACTAAGTGAAGAAGATTTGAAATCTTTGCGTTACACCAGCCAGAAAAACACACGTTATTCTAACTCTAGAGGACGTGTACACGTTGTTCGTCGGGGTGAAACACTTAGCCACCTCTCCCACCGCTATGGTGTTTCGGTTAGAAGCATTATGAAGGCGAATGGCTTGAGAAATTCGCGTATTCGAATCGGTCAACGACTTGTAATCGGGGGATATAAGCATACAAAAAACCATCCTTAATAATAGGAATGAAACATATTGTAATTTTCGCATCCGGTTCCGGTAGCAATGCTGAAGTTATCATTAATAACTTGCATGGATCGAGTTTGATTGTCGACCGAATTTATTGCAATAATCCAAAAGCGGGAGTCATTGAACGTGCAGAAAGACACCAAATTCCCGTATGTTTGATTTCTAAGGAAGATTGGAATAATCAAAATGAATCGAATTGGTACCAAACCCTACAAAACGACCGTCCTGATTTAATTGTATTGGCCGGATTTCTTTGGAAGATTCCCGCATTTTTAATTGAATATTTTCCTAAAAAAATCATCAACTTACATCCTTCGTTGCTCCCTAAATATGGAGGTAAAGGCATGTATGGAATGAACGTGCATCAAGCGGTTCTTGATAACAATGAAATTACCACGGGGATAACCATCCATTTTGTAAATTCGGAATACGATGAAGGTGGAATAATTTTTCAAGCGGAAATGTATGTTTCACCATCAAAGACTGCCGATAGTATCGCTCAAAGAATTCATATACTTGAACATGAACATTTCTCAAAGGTGATTATGAGCCTCTTGCTCCCCTAGTTTATCTTACAAGATTTACCCAAAGAATACACACATACAGCAACACTCAAATTGTTAATGTAGTTTTGTAAAGAAGAAAATTATGAAAACATCTAAGCATATAGAAACCAATGTGCTCCATGCGGGCATCGAGCCAGATCCAAGTACGGGAGCCATTATGACGCCTATTTTTCAGACAAGTACCTATGTACAGTCTGCCCCTGGAGAACATAAAGGTTATGAATATGCGAGGACTCAAAATCCAACTCGCGATGTATTGCAAAATAACATTGCAGCACTTGAGCAAATGAAACATGGACTTTGTTTCAGCACAGGAATGGGGGCCGTTGATGCTTGTATTAAATTATTGGCTCCTGGCGATGAAGTGATTGCCACCAACGATTTATACGGAGGAAGTTACCGAATATTCACTACGATTTTCGCCAAAATGGGTATTAAGTTTCATTTTGTAGACATGAGTAATCCTGAGAATGTACAATCGGTAATTTCAACTAATACCAAAATGATCTGGGTTGAAACTCCAACCAATCCTTTACTGAGAATAATTGATATTGAAGCTATTTCCACAATAGGCCATCAAGCGGGTGCTATTGTAGTGGTAGATAACACTTTTTCTTCGCCTTATTTACAGAATCCAGCATTGTGGGGTGCAGATATTGTCATGCATTCAGCAACAAAGTATATTAACGGTCATAGCGACGTAGTTATGGGGATTTTATGCGTAAATGATTCTGAATTGCACCAAAGATTGGCGTTCATTCAAAATACGTGCGGCGCAACTCCGGGTCCTCAGGATTGTTTCTTAGTATTACGTGGTATTAAAACACTGCATGTAAGGATGCAAAGACATTGCGAAAATGGCCGAGCTATTGCAGCGTTTTTACAAAACCATCCTAAAGTAGATTTAGTATATTGGCCTGGTTTTGAATCTCATCCAAATCATAGTGTAGCCGCAAAACAAATGAGAGATTTCGGAGGAATGATTTCCTTCACACTTAAGGGCGACAACATGGATGATGCTGTATCGGTATTAAAGAAAACAGAACTGTTTTCTTTAGCGGAAAGCTTAGGTGGCGTTGAAAGTCTAATCGGTCATCCTGCTTCGATGACCCACGGCAGCATACCACGTGAGGAAAGAATGAAGAACGGTTTAAAAGACAGTTTGATCAGACTTAGCGTTGGAATTGAACACATTGATGATTTAATTGAAGATTTAAAACAAGCAATTGGATAATCTAAATATTTCCTGACGAAAAAGGTGTTTGTATATGGCAAACACCTTTTTTTTTCAAATCATATTTTTACTCACCCCAATTCCGAATAAAGCAAAGTCGTATTTAACGGGATCATTTGAATCCAAAAGTCTCAGAGACGAATCGAGCTCCATTAAAGCTTTGGCGTCATTTTGTTTACGAGAAAGTAATCCCAATTGCCGGGCAATATTTCCTGAATGCACATCCAATGGGCATGACAACTGTCTGGGATGGATGATGTCATTCCAAATGCCTAAATCAACTCCTGGTACATCCTTTCTCACAAACCAACGTAACATCATGTTCAAGCGTTTTGCTGCCGAACCGCGGGAAGGGTCTGATACATGTTTTTCGGATCTTTTGGGATGATTCAACTCAAAAAAAATATTTCTAAAATGAACAATGCGGTTGTTCAAGTAGGCCTCATTTTTATCTCCCTGAAACAGGGCTTTCATACCCCCATGATGGGTGTAAATGTTCCTTAAAGAAGCAAAGAAATACTGTAAATCATGCTCGTTGAATGTTCGGTGCACAAAGGGCATTAGTGCTTCCTGATGTTCCCATTTGCTTTCCATTACAAATTCAAAAGGGGCATGCCCCATTCTCACCATTATTTTTTTGGCATTGCTAATAATGGATTTTCTATTTCCCCATGCAATGGTTGCCGCAAAAAAACCGGCAATTTCTTGGTCTTGAGGCAATTCAAACAAATGCGGAATTTGTAAGGGATCCAATTCTAGAAATTCTGGTCTTTGGAACTCATATACTTTATCCTCCAGGTATTCCTTTAATATTGAATCTATCTTCACAGTGCGAACCTATGATTTTGATTTTAAATTGTTGTTCATTTAAACGGAAAAACTGATGAACAATTGAATTTAGTCCTAATCCTCTGCCTGCAATAATATTCACAATAATTGTGTTAAGGAGTGAATTGGATTTGAATATTAAGGACTGCGACAAAGGTCACAGATAAATGTTGTAACTTTGTAGCATGGCATTAGAATTTACAAGCAGCAATTTCCAAAACGATGTTTTGGGTTCTGATAAACCCGTATTGGTAGACTTTTGGGCGGAATGGTGTGGTCCTTGTCGAATGATTGGCCCAATCGTTGAAGAAATTCACAACGAATACGAAGGAAAAGCCGTTATTGGCAAATTAAACGTTGATGAAAATCCTGATATCGCTATGAACTATGGTGTTAGAAGCATCCCTACCTTATTGGTTTTCAAAGGTGGTGAAGTAGTAGATAAAATTGTAGGCGCTGTTCCAAAGCCTGTAATTGCTCAGAAAATTGACGCTCAACTTTAAAAATACGTATTTTTAATAGGAAGGCTACCAAATCCAATTGGTAGCCTTTTTTTATCGTAATGCCCCATTCATAATAACAAATTAGGGTATTTTGACATTTATCACTTTTATCAAAACCATATTCATCGGACTTCAGGAACTTTTAATTAATTTTAAGCCATGAAAATTGAAGATGTTATGTCTTATTCAAATCTTTCCTTTCTAGCAGAAAAAGCCATGGAAGGATTTGTAACTGGCATTCATCACAGTCCATTACACGGTTTCTCCGTTGAATTTGCCGAACACAGGCCCTATAATCAAGGTGAAAATATCAAAAACCTAGATTGGAAGCTATTGGCCAAAACCGAAAAAAAATACATCAAACAATATATCGAAGAAACGAATCTCAGATGTCATTTTTGGATAGATGGTTCTGAGAGTATGCGCTTCCCAGAGAAAACAGAACAAAAGTTGAAATTCGCCTTGTTGGCCGCAAGTGGAATGGCTTCATTTCTTCATAAGCAACGCGATGCTTTCAGATTCAATGTTTATTCAGAAAACAAACTCATTTGGGAATCTGACTTGAAATCTACTCGTGCTCATTTACATTTTTGCATTGAACAACTTAAACCCCTTTGGAACGGTGTTAAGACAGATGCTATTCAACCAGAATTTGAGTTTAGTTCCTTATTAAAAGGGGTAAAACGTAGAAATATGGTTGTGGTTCTTAGCGATTTCCTTTTTCTACCAGATAGCAAACAAGAATCGGAATTCTGGGATACACTCTCCTATTTGCATTATCTTAAATGCGAGGTTTTACTGCTGCATATAACCGATCATAAACAAGAACGGTTTCTAGAATTTGGAGATCAACCGATAAAGTTTGTCGATTTGGAAACCCAGTTGAATGTTAAATTACACCCTTCTGAATATGCCAGTATTTTTAAGGAAACCGAATTGAAACGTATTGCAACATTAAAAGACAAGGCCAACAGCCTCGGTATTCGCTACTACGATTGCGATGTATCAGAAGACTTAGAAAGTGCTCTGCAATATTTTTATGTGGAACGACAGCGGTTGACTTAGCGATCGCGTTCAAACAACAAACGTTTCGCATTTATTTCGCCTATCTCGCCATTTTCAAGACTTAAAGTACCATTAACCCAAACTTTTTCAATAGCATGGGAAAATTCCGTATTTTCCAATGGAGACCACCCACATTTAAATTTAAGAGATTCTTTTGTAACCTCCGTTTTTGCTTCAGGGTTAACCAAAACCAAATCTGCATAGCACCCTTCTCGTATGAATCCTCGGTCGACCATTTTATAGGCAATGGCAACATTATGCGACATTTTCTCTACAACCTTTTCAATGTTGATTTTCCCTAATTTTACTTTTTCAAGCATTAATAACAATGGATGTTGAACAAGAGGTAAGCCAGCATGACAGTCTAAATAATTATCGGCAAATTTTTCATTTCTAGCATGTGGGGCATGATCTGTAGCGATCACATCCAAACGGTCATCCAAAAGCGCTTTCCATAAAGCGTCTTGATCTGTTTGCTTTTTAATGGCTGGATTGCATTTAATCTGATTTTCATATATCTGATAATCAGCGTCAGAGAAATGCAGATGATGCACACAAACCTCAGAGGTTATGCGTTTATCCTTTAAGGGAATATCATTTCTAAATAAATGCGTCTCGATTTCGGAAGTAATGTGTAAAATGTGCAATCGACTGTGATATTTCCTTGCAAGTTCTACCGCCAACGAAGAACTCAAATAGCAAGCCGTAGCATCTCGGATTATGGGGTGCTCCGAAGGCGGAATTCCCTTAGGATATTTAATCTTAGCATCTTCCAATCGAGATTTCACGCGTGTTTCGCATTCGCAATGCGTTGCAATCAAAGTGGGAACATCTCTAAACATTGCCTCCAAAACGGGTGCATCATCAACCAGCATATTACCCGTGCTACTTCCCATGAAAATCTTTACGCCGCATACATTTTCTGTATTTACCTGTTTTAATACATCGAGATTTTGATTGGTACCTCCCAGATAAAACGAATAGTTCACAGCTGATTTCGCCGCACCTATTTGGTATTTTGATTCAAGTTTTTCAAAATCGGTAGTTTGCGGAACCACATTGGGCATTTCCATATAAGATGTGACCCCACCGTATAAAGCAGCGCGACTCTCGGTATAAATCTCTGCCTTATGTGTTAAACCAGGCTCACGAAAGTGAACTTGATCGTCAATAACACCCGGAAGTAAATACATACCATTTGCATCAATAATGTGCATCTCCTTTGATATCGATTTGAGGCGCAATTTTTTCAATACGCTCTCCTATAATTAATACATCTAATGTATTGATTTTCCCTTCATTAACAACTTGAGCATTTTTGATTAAGGTTTTCTTCATGTTATTAGGTTCAAATTTACGGAATACAATTCGGACGTTTACGGTTGTTTTATTATCAGAATCGGTTCATAAAAGGTCTATTCACAAAACAAATGGGCTTTTTACCAAATCAACACCCGATGAATGTAAGATGTAAGTAAATTTACACTCAAGAAAGTTTAGCTTAATGTATTCAAGTATCTTCTAAACATTCCAATATTAACTTTTACAACTGTTAAATATGAACACAGAAATATTGAACGAGGAGGAATTAGCACACTTTATCATCGGAAAGTCGATTGAAATACATAAGCATATAGGCCCTGGTTTGGATAAATCCTGTTACTTAGAATGTATGAAATGGGAATTGGAACAAGAAGGCATTTCTTTCCAATCTGATATTGAATTTGATATAACTTACAAAGGGCAAATACTAGAAAAAACGAATAACATTGATTTCATTATTGCAGACTCTGTTATTTTCAATATTGTGGCATTAGATGAAATTCCTGAATCGGAAGTTCAACGCACATTAAAACTTGTTAGGAATAACGATTTCCGATTGGGCTTGGTGATTAATTTCCATTCTACATTACTGAAAAATGGCATTCGCCGCGTTAGTAATAATAAACAAGGGTAAGTCTTCCGTTTAGTTTTTAATTCGAACTCTCATCGCAGTAAGGTGAAATCACCAAATAAGGTACGCCTTTGATTGTCGCAACCCACCCATGTGATTTTAAATACATAAACCCCTTCTTGAGCCGGAATCCCATTGATATACCCGTCCCAATTTCCATCAGGATGGTTGTATTCTGCTAACTTTTCGCCCCAGCGATTATATAACCACAACCTATATTCTGCACCTTTAACTTGATATTTATTCGAAGGAAACAGGTCATTCAAACCATCTCCATTCGGGGTAAATGCATTGGGCATATAAATATCGGAAGGAAATAAATCCTTGCGTTTATTAATCCATACAGAATCTCTACTTCGACAACCATTAGTAGAAACGATTTCAACGGTATACAATCCAGAATCGTATGCGGTAATTTTCTGTGTATGTTCTCCGTTATTCCAAGTGTAGGAACGCATACCAAAACCGGCATCTAAAATTGGATTTTCCGACAAACAAATTGTGGTGTCTGGACCCAAATTAAGCAGAGGACTGCTATATAATCGAACCATCAATGAATCGCGCTCTACGCAGCCATTTTGAGTTACCACGCTAACTTTTAACATTCCAGATTCTCTCAACCGATAAGATTGATTAGGAATTTCATCGTTCCAAATTACACTTTTAAAGTCGGATTTAGGAGCGGTAATCAAGGTATCAATAATATCACAAAAGCTTAAATCCGGACCTAATTTCAACTCTCTTGGATAAAACACAAATTCAAAATCATCGGTAGTTGAGCATAACCCAACAGTAGCTTTAACGGAATAACGACCAGCTTGATTAGTCGTCATTGTAGGACCTGTAGCTCCATTGCTCCAAGAAATGGTAGCGGTTGGATTGTTATAAACAGCGGTAAAACGCAAAGGAATATCCGCGCATCCGATGGTGTCGTTTACGCTAACAGTAACTTCAGGAAACTGATCCACACGCACGCTGTCTCTACTGTTACAACCGTTTATGGTTGTGACATTTACGTAATACCAACCTTTTTGACTGATAGTTTGTTCACGACTATTTACTGAATTTGACCATGTATAAGATGCACCGGGGATTTCTTCTGCTCCAATTCTGTGATTGAATGTTTCATCACTACAAAACAAGGTATCACCAAAACCTTTTACTACATCCCGATCCACTTTTACTTCTATGGTGTCATACCAAGTGCATGTCTTTTGGGAAACGCCAAGAATATATTGACCATCAGAATTTACAATAATGGAATCAGAGGTTGAACCGGTATTCCAAATATATCCATCTCCTTTGATATCAGATTTGAAAACAACTTGCTCTCCAGGACAAATGATTGTATCGTTGGGTAAAGTGGGTATTACCGGCTCGATAACATTAACGGTTAATCTAAAAGTATCCGAACAACTATTTTTAAACGCAACCAAGGTAACTACATATTCACCCGCTTTGGGAAATGTAAAACTGGGTTTAGTTTGATTTGACGTATCATCGTCTCGATTTTCAACACCAAAATCCCAAAAATAACGCTGGGCTCCTTGACTGTAATTCGTAAATAGATATTCGTACCCACAGATGAATTTAGGGGCAAAAAATGACGACATTACATTGATTACGCAAGCCTGTACATTAAATTGATAATCGCGAATCGTTTCATTGATAAAAACCCCATTTCGATATTCTTTTACCGAGATTCCTACAACAAACTGTCCTGCCTGAGTGGGAGTCAAAGTTAAAAAACCCGTTGAAGAATCAATCCGCATTTTGGGGAACCCATTAATGGGATCGTTCGCGGTGTAGGCATTTTTCCAAGTTATCAAATCAAAAGGTGGTCTATCCATGGTTCCACTCGCGCCATCATCTGGCCGAGGAAAGTCCCTATCTCCTCCTGTGTAAGGAGTGGTTAAACTATAAACCAATGAATCGCCATCCGCATCTTTTGCACTATGATCAAATCGAAGGGCTGTATTCGTGCATAAAAAATTCGGAGGCAATTCTTTAAAAACGGCAGAGGAATTATTGCCAATGTCATTGGCATTAGGAATATATGTCCAATAATTCGCACCGGTTCCTCCAGGATCTGTAATATTGGTAATGGTGCCATTTCTACAGCAACGTTGAAACGAGATGTAATAGCCACCCGTTCTCGGGGAAAGGGTCACCGTTCTCTCATACCAATAATGATCGACACAGGCATTAGGCTGCACGGCTATGCAATTGTAATTTGTTTTTGTAATTCGCTGTGGCCCACTGCGGCCAACAGAAATCGGATAACCGGGCATCATCTTCCGTGTATTGCCATAAAAAATGGCAAATAATGCGTTTCTGTCAGACTCTACTGCTTGAGGGTTACCATTGATACAATCGATATATAAATCTAATCGCAGTTTATATTGGTTATTGCCTAGATAGGTATAGGTCATTTCCCCACCCACAATATGGGTAGCACTCACTTTTTGAATGAAAAAACAAACAAGAAACGTAAGTAAAAGTTGGAAACGCCTCAGCATCTTAACAAATATAACAATTAATAAGTGTAATTGTTAGGTATACACCCCATCTCAAAGGCTTAATTCACCGTGGATTATTGCAAATACACGTTTAAGTCTTCAGGGTTTTCATTATCAAACAGCACATGATCTTGCAAAGTAGTCGCTATACTCAATCCTACATAATTTGCGGAAATTGGAAAACTTCTGTGTTCACGTACCGCTAAAAACGCCGTTTCTAATACGGCAACACCCTCATTCATGCACGACATAGCCGCAATGAAAGCTGTTTTCCCAGAATTCAAAACATCATCAACAATTACAATATTTTCAGCACTGTGATTGCAAGGAGGCATTGTTTGTGTTACCTCAATTTGCTGGAATGTTACCTTTAAATTGGGTAAAACTTCGTTCAAGCCTTTCTGAATTAATTTGGCCAAAAAACTACCCCGTTCATTCAATCCCATCAAAAGAAGACTTGATTTGTCTACATGGTTTTCAGCGATTTGCAAAATCATTCTCTTTAGGGTAATGCGGATTTCAGAATCCCTCAGAACTACTTGTTTTGCATTCATTTCAATTCGAAGTTAGTTTTTTATGGTTATAGTTCGTGCTCCCCGTTAAGATTTTTTTCAAGACGCGTTATGTAACGGCGTCGTTGATACCAAATCGAGATTTCATCGAGCAATTGGCTATCCTTTTGCCAATTGATGTTGTTTTCTGCCTTTTTGTTTAATTCAGATAGCTGATTCTCCAATTCGTTTGACAAGGATTTTAAGGAATTTTCGACATTGGTTTTATGAGAAACACCACTAGCATTGAGGTCATCGATAGCTTCGCTCAATTCCATAGCTTCCATTAAAAAATCCATCCCTATTAATTTTGTATCAGGAGGCCAAGTTCCATAAAATTGTAATATTTGAGACATCCTGCCTTCATCGCTTTTAAGCAATGAATATGCTTGATTGGCCATTTCTGAAACCTCGGCATCGTTTCCCAAATCCGGATGCCCACTTCTTTGAATCTCAATATAGCTTTTTCTAAGTGCGGCTAAATCCAAAATGGGCATGGGTTCCACATTCAATATTTCAAAGGGATTTTTATCCATTAGAAACCCAATGCGCGAGAAATATCAACCCAGAAAATAAAGACAAACAAACTCAATAAAACAGCCATACCGATTAATTGACCCACATACAACACTTTTTCGTTTACAGGTCTTCGGGTAATCATCTCATAAAGCAAGAACATTACATGACCTCCATCCAATGCAGGAATAGGCAATATATTCATCAAAGCCAAGGCCAAACTAATGGTGGCTGTTAGAGTCCAAAAGTTTATCCAATCCCAAGTAGGACCGTACATTTGCGCAATTCCAATAGGACCAGCAAGCGAATTTTTCGCATTCACTTTACCAGAAACCACTTTACCAAGTCCTTTGGCATTTGCCGCAATTAACTCGTAACTTTTTTGAGTACCCAAAACCAATGACTTTCCGGCAGAATAGGAAATTTTCTTTTCGGCACCTTCAAAACCATTGATATTGGGTTGGAAGCCTAATGTACCCGCTTCGCTTATTGTTATATAGGTTTTTCGAGTTTCTCCATCTGCAGATTTCAATGTGAATTCTGCCGTTTGTCCCGCTTTTTCAGTTAAGATTTCTTTGAACTCAAAAAATGACCCAAATTCTACTGAATCTACCATTAAAAATGCATCTCCGTCTAATACCCCCGCTTTATCTGCTGGACTTCCTCCCACCACGCGCTTTACATCAAATTTATATCTCGGTGCAATTAATGGCAAATCACTAGACATTGTAAACGAATTTTCAATATCATTGGGTAGATTAACCGAAATGGTTTCGTTGTTTC
>Ga0181606_10004501_pt1 | contig 11624 bp, 5 predicted proteins | sample 041ome_10_FD_132994 | JGI IMG/M metagenome (GOLD analysis project Ga0181606, IMG submission 132994) | Coastal salt marsh microbial communities from the Groves Creek Marsh, Skidaway Island, Georgia - 041412US metaG (megahit assembly) | ecosystem: Environmental > Aquatic > Marine > Intertidal zone...
ATTCGGGCACCACGCATCGAATCGCATCGCGTCGCGCGCGTCGCGCGTCGCGCGCGTCGCGCGTCGCGCGCGTCGCGTCGTCGTCGCGCGTCGCGCGCACCGCCCGACGTCGTCGGCGCGTGATCGCACGCGCCTCGGCGCGCGCCGTCCATCGCGCCGCACTCTGCGGCGCCGAATGTCGCGACGCCGACGCGACGCCGACGACGACGACGCGCGCGACGCCAAGCGCGTCGCCGCGACGCGCGACGCGGTCGCGCCCGCGGTCGCGCTGCACATGACGCGCGCGCAGCTCGCGTGCGCGCGCGCGGGGTGCGTGGTGTGTCGACGCGCGGTGTTCGCGACGGCGGGCGTCGCGAACGCGCCGAACGCGCGGCCGGAGGCGTGCGCGCGCGCGCGGGACGGCGGCGAGCGAAGGAAAAGGATCGGACTGTACGACGCGCGACGCGCGCGCGTGCTGGCGGTCGGCGACGGGGACTTCACGTTCTCGAGGGCGGTGGCGCGCGCGCTGGGCGGCGCGGGGGTGACGGCGACGTCGCACGAGACGAGGGCGTCGTTGGATGCGATTTACGGGGAACGAGCGATGGAGGAGACGCTGGGAGAGTTGGAAAGGTTAGGAGCGCGCGTCATTCACGGCGTGGACGCGGGAAATTTGCGCGAGACGCTGCCGGAGACGGTGGAGCGGGGGACGTTCGACGCGGCGATTTGGAACTTTCCGTGCGTGGCGCGAGACGCGGACGGGTCGGCGAGAGAGGCGGCGTTGGGCGGATTCGACGCGAGGAGCGCGGAGGAACTCGAGGCGAATCGGGCGTTGGTCGAGCGGTTCGTCGCCGGGGCGAGCGAGTACGTGGTGAGGAATGGTGGGGAGATTCACGTCACGCACAAGGTTGGCATGCAGTGCGATTGGGGGATCGAGAGCGCGGCGGCGACGACGGCGCCGGGCGTTGTTTGTGCCGGAGCGGTTGTTTTTGATCGAATGTCGTACCCGGGGTACCGTCCGATGAAGGCTCTCGTCGCGAAGAGTTTTCCCGTCACGGATGCGCGCACGTTTGTGTTCACGAACGCCGAGGATGGCGCGTCGATTACACTCGCCGAAAAATCCAAGTTGGTGAGCAGAGTTAATACGCAATAGAGACTGATTCAAAATGAACAAAACGCTAAGAATAGAAACCGTAGGTACAACATGATATATCGAGCATCTCGACCGATACAAACAGAATCAACACAAAACGACAAACCATACTCCTTACGCGCCTTTAACGCCGGTGAGACCCTTCGCGAGTTGCTTGACGTTCTTCACGCCGGCGCGCGTGTACTGATCGTTTTCCCACGCGGCGCCACCGGCGCGACATCCACCCTCCCACACGTGAACAAACTTATCCATCCCCTTGTAGTGCTTTTCGAAGATGCGTCTATAGTACATCTCCTCCTTACTGTGCGGAGGGTTGATTGGGTACGTCGACTCCGCCTTGGCGAAATCTTCGTCGGATATTTGTTCTTCGCAGAACTTTTGGAGGTCCTCGACCCAGTTCAGGCCGACGCCTTCGCACTGCATCGCCTTGGTGCGCCAGAGCACGGGGTCAGGAATCTCACCATCGAACAACGCGCGCAACGCGTGCTTTTCCGGCTTTTCTTCGCCTTCGATTGTTTTATACTTCGGATCAACCGCCATCACGGCGTCGATGACGCGCGGATCCAAGAAAGGCACGCGCGCTTCCAAGCTGTGAGCCATCGTCATGCGATCGGCACGCTGGCAGTTCACGTTGTGCAGGTGACCAAAGATGCGACGGAGTTCGTTGTGCACGTGGTTGGAGCTCGGTGCATCGCGGAAGTAGAGGTAGCCGGCGAAAAGCTCATCGGAGCCTTCGCCCGTGAGGACCACCTTGACGTGCTGCGACGTGAGCTTAGCCAGGAAGTAGTTCGGAATGGCGGATCTGATGAGCTCCGGCTCGTAGGTTTCAAGATGGTAAATCACGTTTTCGATGTTCGCACACGCCTCTTCGGAGGTGAAAAGGTACTCGTGATGCTTCGTGCCCAAGAACTCGGACATCATACGAGCGGCCGTGACGTCGGGCGAACCCTCTTGACCGACGGTGAACGACAGGTACTCTTGCCCACTCGCCTCAAGAAACGGCTTTAAAACAGTAGATACGACCGCAGAGTCGAGACCGCCGGATAAAAGAAGCCCGATCGGCACATCAGCCATGGTTTGATCAAGAATCGCCTCTTCGAGAATCGCGCGAACGTGCGACGTGTCTTTCGTGCCGACGGCGTCGTCAAAGTCCCAGGTCGGGTTGTACCATTTCACAAAGCCTTCCTTCGGAGTCCAGTAATAACCCGCCGGGAATTCTTCGATGCGTTCGCAGTCTTGGTCGCAGATGGCTTTAAGCTCGGACGCGAACCACATGACGCCATTCTTGCCGTACCCGATGTACAGCGGTTTGATTCCACAGTGATCGCGAGCGGCGATCATGTGCTCACCGTCGTCACCGACGACGACAAAACCGAAGATTCCGTTCAGCTCTTTCACGAACTCGTTCCCGAGATGCTTGTAGAGCTGCAACAAAACCTCCGAATCACTTCCCGTCTTCGCCGCCGTCAACCCGTACTTGGCTTGCAGTTTACGAAAGTTGTAAATTTCACCGTTCGCGCACACCGCGTACGTCTTCGCCGCGTCCTCGTACACGATCGGTTGTTTGCCTCCCTCGGGGTCCATGATCGCCAGGCGTTCGTGCGCCAATCCATAGCGCTTCGAACCGTAATATCCCGAGCCGTCCGGCCCTCGCGTTCGCATGCGCGCGCTCAGCTCGCGCATCAGCTCCTCTCGTCCGTCCTCCATCGCCGCGTTCGGGTCATACATGGCCAGAATGGAGCACATCTGCGTCCCAATCGCGCCGGAGCCCTGTCGTGCGTCATCGCGCCGTCGCGCGCGTCGTCGTTAGTCGCACGTCTTCGACGCATTTTCGCCGCCGCCAACATCGCGCGCGCTCGCGTCGTCGCGCGCACCTCTCCCACCGCCTTCGGCGCGTCTTGAAGCAACAGCGCGTTCGAGATTGAGTTCTTCGACCCGCGCGCGGTGAGTCCGCGCCCCGCGATCGCGCTGCGAAGCGCTGCGCGCGGCGAACGCGACGCGGAGGCCGCGCCGACGCTTCGCGCGCGGACGGTGCCGACGCGCGCGGCGGAGGCTCGAAGCGCGCTCGAGGCGCCCGAGCGGTGCATCGCGTCGGAAGCGTTCGTCGCGACGAACGTCGCCGAGGGCTGGCGCTCGCGCGACGCGCGCGACGAGCTGTGCGGGCTCGGCGACGCTTCGGCGAGCAGACTGTCGACTGGGAAGACAAATACTCTTGGACTGTCGCGCGAGAATGAGACGCAAATGAGACGCGTGATTTCGAACGGGAGCGAAACGACGTGTAAACAACGTTAATGCGTGTGAGTTATCACATCCACGGCCCTCGAGGCGTGGTGACGGACGAGCGAGGGCTCAGTCGGTTTGGTCCTCGAACGCGCCCGCCGCGGGCGAAGGGCCAGCCGCGTTGGGATCGACCGCAGGCATCGCAGGCATCGCGGGTGGCGCGTCGGCGCCGATGAGCTTAAGGATGTTCATCGCGCGCTTTTGCGCCTCGATGCGCTCTTGCGCCAAGACCTCGAGCTTGGCGATCTGGTCGTCCCACTTGGCTTCCTTCGCCTTCGCGACTTCGAGGTCGAACGACATCTCTTGCACTTGTAAATTCTTAATGAAATCTCTCAAACACTCCGCGATAGCGTAGGTATCGATGCCATCATTATACGCCTCCTCGATCCTATCCACCAGCTTTCGTTCCTCGCTCACCGGAAGCTCCATGAGCTCGTCCATCACGCGCTGCGCCGGCGACGCCGACATCGTCATCAACGCCTGCGTCATCACCTGAATGATGTTCTGCAGCACCCCGAGCGTCTGTTCGTTCTCGCCTCGCTTTTTCGACTCCGTGAACACCAAATATCCCGCCCCGAGCACGCCGGTCGTGAGTTCACCGCCGTTCGCGCTCGCCTTGACGTTGCTCACGATGCCCTCCCACGACGTCGCCTGAATGATTCTATTAAACGTCTTCACGTCCTCATCCGACGGTTCGGTGGAGATTCCGTACATCGCGTCCGACTGCGCGCGTCTCGCGACGTCGCGCCTTTGCGTCGCTCGCCCTTCGCGCGCGCTTCCGCGCGTCCGCGTCGTCTCGCGTCCGCCGCCGCCCCCCGCGCGCGTCGTTCGCGCGTTCCGGAACGTCCGGCGCGTCGACGACGACGCCGCGGACGCCGGCGCGCGCGCGCGCATGCGCTACGCGACGCGTTCGACCGTCGCGGCGCGCTCGAGGCGCGATCGACGCGCGTGGCGCGCGCGAGTGCCGCGCGCGCGGCGCCGCGACGTGTCCGTCAACACGTGTCCGTGTTGAATACAAAGTTTGAGACCGCGGCAACGACCGCGCATTACCCTCGCCCGCCGCGCCGCACACCGCCGCGCGCGACGGCCGCGCGACCGCCGACGCGCGACGAACCGAGCGCGAACGTCTCGCGTCGTCGCTCGCGCGCGCGGAGGTCTCGCGCGAGGCGCGCGCGCGCGCGCGGGACGCGAAAGAAACGCGAGCGATCTGCGGTGGACGCGTCGCGACGGCGGAGCGCGCGTCGGCGCGTCATGAGAGGACGCAAACGCGAGAACGACGACGGCGCGCGAGCGACGCGAGCGCAGGAGGGACGAGGAACGTCGCGGCGACGGCTGGAGGACGGGACGTCGACGACCGGGGATGAGACGGAGTTGTTAAAGGTGGGCGCGCGCGCGACGACGCCGGGACGCTCGGGACGACGCGCGAAGGACGAACTCGAAGACGACGCGCGATGCGCGACGCGAGGACGGTGATGCGAACGACGATGGGGTGATCGATAGTGAGACTTGAAACGCGAGACTGACTGGAGACGGTTTGACGTCGCGCGCGCGCAGAGAATCGCGGAGTTGGCGCCGGACGCGAGGTCGTCGGTGCTGAACAAACTGTTTTCAGAGTACGGGGGGTCGCCCGGGAAGTCGCCGACGGGGAAAGTTGTCGCGTCGTTGGTGTCGCCTGGCGATGACACGCGGAGCGTGGACGCGACCACGGCGACGAAGGCGTGGAACTGGCGCGAGGATGCTTCGGAGTGGGAACTCAAATCGCTCACATCCGCGCTGGGGTTGCCCAGCGCGGGGACGCGGCCGGAGCTCGTGGAGGTGGTGCAGAAACACCTGACTGATTTGGCGGAACCAGCGGATCAGTTGAGCGTGTCGCTTGCAAAGTTGGCGAGAATCATAACCGCGCACGACAAGAGCCCTATTTTGAAGTTGGGGAAAGGAGACAGCGTCGTGCGAGTTCGAGACGCGGTGCTCGAGTTGCACGAACGCGCGAAGGAACAGGTGAAGCTCGTGCTAGAGGCTGATCCGTTCAAAGAGATGCAGAACCGCGAACAAGGTCCGTGCGTGTTAGATTTGGCGTACTTGTATATGGACTTTGTGAGTCGGGCGTTCGGGACGATGATGCCGTTGCTGCGCGCCGAGTCCGTTGGTGCGTTGGAAGCCGGAACCAGTGTGACGCAGCAGCTCAACCGCTGTATGTTTCTGATATTCAAAGTGATTGGGACGTCCACAAACGAGGGTAACTTGTACGACCCGCGAAGAGCGGGCAAATTCTTGATTGAACTCGGTAGATTGCGACGGGCGTGGCGACTGAATTGCGGAACCATATTGAGTTTGAACTCTCACTTCGACGAAATCGTCAACTCGGTGGACAGCGTCGTCGCCAGTGAGTCCTCGGCCGACGTCGAGCCTTACGATCCGACGCAGATAATTCAGTTAACCCCTTATGCATTGACAGAGCTTCACGAAAGTTACCACGGTCCGCCGACGCACGCACCGAGTACCGCGAGAACGCAGGAACCGTCCGACGTTCCAAAATCCTGGTCAGCCGTGTGGCAGCCAGTCAGTGGTGCGAGTTCCCCAGGAAGACAGAATGTCCGAGATGCGTCGACTAGTCCGGAGGACAACATAGGTATACGAGACTCAGGAGAGCGCATCCCGCGCGCGAGTAACGATGGTCGCGACGCTCCACGTGTTTCGAGTGGCAACGAAGACGGTGCGGTCGAAGATGCGATTCCACTCAACCGGGCTCTCATGGGTCTTCATGACCAACGCGAGCGGCGGCGTGACGCGCCTTCGTCGGCGGCGGCGCACCGTTCAACGTCAGCGAACTTTGCCCAGCGAGCTTGGAGGTTTGAGATGCCGCAGCGTCGCGTTGCAAACGACGAGCACGAACTACTGATACCGCGTCCCGGTGGGCACGTCGTCGATCTCAGCGACCTTCATGGACCTAATCAGGGCGAGCCAGACCTGACTGGAATGATCAACAACAATCTGACCGTAAGTGATCGCGCTTTCATGGACTGGGTGAATCAGGGACACATGGATACGATGGTAGATGACATTGCGACAGGCCGACGTGCTGCTCGTGAGGCGGGAGAGGCGGAGAACGACGACGCCCAGGCGCCGCCGACGGACGCGAACGAGGCTCGACTCCATGCATCTCGTTTAGCGAGTAGCACGCAAGTGCACGCTCGTCTGACGTTCACTGAACGTGGCCAACCAGTACGCGTGCCGACGCAACAGCCGTTGAGTCAAGCACGTATGCGTGAGGCTACCGGGATCACACGTCTCGTCAGCAACCTTTCCACTCGACTTCGATCTGTTTCGGCACCGTTATTGGATACTGGAAAGAATAAGACTCGGTCTCCGAATATGATCAAGCTCTTCGAGCACATCGCTCGCTGGGAACTACTCGGGTACTCCAACACGTCGGACGTTGCAAAGATTGGTACCGGTTCACCGCACCTGTTGTGCGAACGTCTTGCCAAGCAATCAGCTAAAGATGGGCGTTGGTGCGCTGTCTTGGGTCGCGCGCTCACCGTTCACTGCATGCCGATGCAGATATGTATCATGAACGGCTTGCTCAGCGAAACGAATGGTGAATTCCCCACAACCATCGCGCCTGCGTCGATGTTCTGTACGGCCGTCACCGTGGTGATTCGCATGGTGCTGGCGGCGTACGTTGAAGCGGGCGAAGCCCCGAAGCTGCGTCCGGCTAACTGGTGGAAGACGCTGGCACATCTTGCAGACGTGCTCATTTGCTGGAGTTCAGGCTCGAACGGTATTTCATTGACGTTCCCAAACACTGGAAATAGCGGACGTCATGAAATGAGCGATGTCGTGGCTAAAGCTATCCTTGCCGGACTCGTCATGGAAGACGGTTTAGGTCCCGACTGCTGCTCACCGAACGCCGAGTTGTCGTGGGGAAAGTTGTTCGCTCAAGCTGCGCCAAAACTCTTGCACGACTTGGCTGATGCCGAGGTATCGACCACCGTTGTAGACTCTGTAAGCGGTCTCTGTTTTTTGTTTGCGCGCATCATTTGCGACGCAGCGAAAACGGACACTCGATGGGTTCCGGCGATCGAGCTTACGCAAACGACGATCCCGCAGCAACTTCGACAAAGTGTACTGGAAACTGCTATGTGGGCAAAAGAAGTCAGACTCACGGCTGAGCGTGCTGGTTCTGTGTCTGCAGACTACATGAATAAGGCGGATCTCACCGTTAACGACGATCCTTCAGTGCCAGGTTTGGCGTTTCATGACAAAGTCAACGCTCGCAGGGGCGTCCGCCTCGGTGTTCTCGTCGGCTTGGCCGCGGCGATCTCATCGGTTTCTGGCATGCGAATCAAATCGTGCTGCTCGAGAGTTACGGTGCCACTCGACGATGACGGTGCAGCGCTTGAAACTGGCGTTGAGACCAACTCAAAAGCCGCAGCGAAAAGTCTGAAGCTCGGACCAAGTTCAGCGAGCAACTCGCGACGAGCATCGCGCTCTCAAGCGAACGACGTGGTCGACCTCGATCCGGTCGTTGCGGCGCTTAACGACTGTGTTAGTGCTCTTGCGTGTATCGCTACGCCTTTGGCAATATTGGGATGGGCTCTGGACGGTGGACACAAAGGTATTCGAGGCGGTTTGTCCCTCCTGGGAAATTCGCGCTGGTTGACTGATTCGCAAGGAGAATTCCCAGTGTACAGTCCAGCGCAACAAATCGTCGATATGACTCAGCTTTTGTTGCATTGCTTCTGTGAGCTTCGTCCACCGAACGCATCCGCATCGAATACCGTCAACGCACTGCTCACTGACCCGAAATGGCACAAGACGTTTTCTATGCTCCAAGCCGCGTCGCCGAACATGTTTTACTTCGGCAGCTCGCTCGATTTGATCGGGGCCTCAGCGGACGTCTTCCCGCATTCGTTCAAGATTTCTCGTCTTCGCAAGGATCTTAAACGCCACGCGGCGGAGTTTCAAAACGCATCATCCATCTCGCTGGTGCTCGATCGCAGCTCACCTTGCCCTTCGGCTTGGCGAGCTATCAACTCTTTGTGCCGACGAGCGCTCGTGGGGCGATCTTTGAACGCTTCGTTTGAAGGTGAAGATGGATTGGGCGACGGCGTAAATCGGGAAGCGATGCAAATTCTGATCGATACTCTCGCTCGTGGGGCGCCGAATAAGCCCGGGGAAGCCGTGTTGTGCGCTTTGTCGTCCGAAAACGCCAATGCTTCGGCGTTCTTGACGCTCCGCCCCGACGCGCCGCTCGCCGCGGCTGTGTTCTTTGGGAAGGTCATCGGCCTTATCATATCGAGTAACGTCACGGTTGTTTTGCCATTAGCACCTTGGTTGTGGAGTGCACTGCTTGGTCGCAGAGGCACGCTTTCGCAGCTCTCTGCGGTGGATGAAGAATTTGGTAGAACGCTCATGACGCTCCATACGCACCCGCTTTCGCACGAAAAGAACAAGTGGGTTGAGATGTCCGGGTTGAACTTTTCGCGCACGGTGCGTTTGCCGATCGGCGAAATGGCCGAGTACGAACTCGTTTCTGGTGGCCGCCAAATCGCGGTAACCGATCACAATCGCAAGCATTTCGTTCAATCGTATGCGTGGAACTCGATGGAGATGGTGCACGGGGAGAGCATCGAAGTCGTGGCGCAAGCCGCTCGCAAAGGGCTGTGCGACGTCATTCCGGCCGAGCTGCTCTCATCGCTCTCGCCCGTCGACCTCGAGCGTTTAGTGTGCGGGCTCCCGAAAATTTCCGTCGAAGCTTGGAAGAAAGCGACGATTTACGAACCCAAGGTGACGACGCCTGAAGAAGAGCGTCGAGTCGAGTGGTTTTGGGAAGCCATCACGCAATTTTCGTCCGCCGACCAGGCGCTACTTCTCCATTTCTGGGCCGCGTACACCCATCTACCGCACAGCGGATTCGAAGGTTTGAACTTCAAGGTGCGTTTCGACGAGAAATTATCCACTGATCACCTTCCCATGGCGCAAACGTGTTTCTTAACGCTCAAGCTTCCCAAGTACGCGAGCGCCGAGCAAACCGCCGCTCGTTTGCTCCACGCCGTGCGCACCGGCAGCAGCGGATTCGGTTTCGCCTGAGCGGCGACGACCGCAGTACCATACGTACCATACTAGACATTAACAGTAAAGATTGTTTTAATTTTCATTGACATTTTTTCTTTCACTCCATCGCGAGTTCACGCCGCCGATTCAAACGCGCGTCGACAGCCAAAGCGCGTCCCGCCGTCACCGGCGCCATCGCTCGAATCAGACCGCTCGCCCCGCGCCACACGCCGTCGCGGCCCGCGCGCCGCGACGCACGACGATCGCGCGTCGCTTCGTCGCCATGGCGTCCACATCGCTCACGATCACGCAGCAGTTCGAGCGCTACGTCGTCGAAAACCATCGCGACGCCCTCGTCGATGCGCTCACCGCGCCCGACCTTCGCGCGCCGTACGCCGTGCGCGTCGACGCGCTGAAGCTCTTCGCCGCGGTGCCGATGCTCGCGAACGCGATGTTACATCGACCGCTGGCGCTCATGCCGGCGCTGGACGAAGCGCTGCGGAGCGCGCAGGGAGAGGTGATGCGGGCGACGCGCGCCGCGGCGGAGGCGGGCGACGGCGAGGCGGCGACGCTGGCGAAGAAGATGTCGGTGAAGGAGATCGTGCGCGCGCGCGTGGACGCGGATAGGCTGTGTGAGACGTACCCAGAGCTCGCGCCGGGGATCGGGAGCATACGGACGAGGCACGTGAATCGAATGTGGTGCGTGGAGGGCGTGGCGGTGCGCGTGGGATCGGCGAAGTCGCTGGAGGCGGAACAGGTGTTTGAATGCGTCAAGTGCGGACATCAGTTTTTGATTCCGGTGAACGTGGAGGAGGGAAGTGGTGGTGAACCCCCACCCGCGTGTCCGCGAACGAAGCCGTGCAAGGGGAAATCGTTTCGATCGGTGCCGGCGGCGCGCCGAATGGTTCGCGATTATCAAGAGATTCGGATTCAAGAGCCCGTCGGTGGTCCAGCGGGCGGGAGCGCGCGCGCGGCGCCGCGCGCGTTGCTCATTGTTTTAGAAGATGATTTAGTTGACAAAGTTCAGGCGGGTGATGACGTGAAGATGGCAGTTGTCGTGCGACGCCGCTGGCACAAATGCGCTCGCGAGCAGCGATGCGAAGTCGAGCTCGTCGGGCACTGCGTTAGTCTGCACGTCAAACAAAAGCAGCAAACAGTTGAACGAATCGTGGACGATGTAGAAAGTGCTGCGTTTGCTGCGTTTTGGCGCGAACACGAATCAAAACCATTTTATGCGCGAGATATGATTTTGCGCGCCATGTGTCCGCAGCTCTTTGGCATGGCGACGCCAAAGCTTGCGCTGATGCTGGCGCTCATAGGTGGAGTTCCCAGGCGAGATTCGAGTGGTGGACGCGTGCGCGGCGAGTCGCACATTCTTCTCGTCGGTGACCCTGGCATGGGCAAATCGCAGCTTTTGAAATATGCCGCCGCCGTCGCGCCGCGAGCGATTATGACCACGGGTATGGGCTCGAGCGCTGCCGGTCTCACCGTCGCCGCTACGAAAGAGTCGGGAGAATGGGCGCTGGAAGCCGGCGCGTTGGTCCTGGCAGATGGTGGAGTGTGCTGCATAGACGAGTTCGACTCTATTCGCGAAGCCGAGCGGGCGACGATACACGAAGCGATGGAGCAACAGACGCTGAGCGTCGCCAAGGCGGGCATGGTGACGACGCTTCGCACGCGCACCACGGTAATCGGAGCGACGAACCCGAAAGGTGGGCAATTCGATATGGGATCGAGTCTCGCAGTGAACACAGGATTAGCGCCACCATTATTGAGCAGATTCGATTGCTTGATCGTGTTACGAGACGATCGTAAACCGTCATGGGATCGTGCGGTGAGCGCGCACATTTTGGAAACGCACGCTCGATTGGGCGCGATTGAGGACGATTTACCGTCGGGTACGCAAAGTTCCGATGGGCGCGGTCGTTCGTCGTTGTCGTCCTCCGTCGCGACGCAGCCAGGGAGCTCTCAACTCTCCGATGGCGTGCGATGGGGACGCGCGCTCGAAAAGTGGGGTGCTGTTCCACAGGCTGCAGAGGAGGTGGCGGACGACGTCGCCGGCGAGATCCCGGCGAAGCGAACGAAGCGTTTGCAAGACGCGAGCGTGGCGGCGTGGCCGTTCGACCGTCTTCGGCGCTACATCGCGCACGTGAAGAAT
>Ga0181606_10004521_pt1 | contig 11607 bp, 7 predicted proteins | sample 041ome_10_FD_132994 | JGI IMG/M metagenome (GOLD analysis project Ga0181606, IMG submission 132994) | Coastal salt marsh microbial communities from the Groves Creek Marsh, Skidaway Island, Georgia - 041412US metaG (megahit assembly) | ecosystem: Environmental > Aquatic > Marine > Intertidal zone...
CGTCTTAATCGTGGAAAATTTCACATCTGCGGATAAAACTAGATTTTATGCGCGTTACCTATCGCAACAAAAAGATCTTTTCAATAGCCGCGGTGTATTCAAATACGAAACACTCACCATATCAAATGAAAACCTACAATTATTGGTTAAAAATCAAGACATTGAAGGTTATATCAATTGGCATAAAGCTACTTACTCCGATATTGATTAATTTGTCTGAGAAAGGACCATTAAATCAGCTTAAAACTCAATAGTCTGATTTTTATTTTATTCCGGCGTTAAGTTAAAGATGTGTTATTCTTGAGAAAATAAATTACCCGTATATTTGAATTGTAAACCGCTGAATTTATGAAGTTTTATCCTAAGCTCTGGCTTTCCTTTTTCGGTGCCCTCCTACTGGCATTTTTATTCTTTTTCGGAGTTTCTTTAGGGCTACTGGGAGAAATGCCGGAAATCGAAGATTTAGAAAATCCCAAGAATGCATTAAGCTCAGAAATCATTGGAAGTGATGGAGTGGTAATAGGTAAATTCTTTTTGGAAAACCGAACGAATGTAAACTTTGAGGAAATCAGTCCGTATGCCATTAACGCCCTAATCGCAACAGAGGATATTCGATTCTATAACCATTCTGGAATTGATTTTAGAGGAACCGTTCGTGCTTTTGCAAGTTTGGGAAGCGATGGCGGCGCCAGCACCATTACCCAACAATTATCTAAAAATCTTTTCAGTCGATTTGAAAGACCTCGTGGAAAATTTGGACGTCTGTTGCAGAAACTCAAGGAATGGGTGATAGCGGTTGAACTCGAAAAACGATACACAAAAAAGGAAATAATTGTTATGTATTTGAATACGGTTCCCTTTTCGGGAATCTCCTTCGGTATCGATGCGGCATCTAAAGAGTTTTTCAACAAACGCCCAATAGAATTGGATGTTAACGAATCGGCAACCCTTATCGGGATGCTAAAAGCCAACTGGAAATACAATCCAAAATACAATACTGAAAATTCTCAAGCGCGAAGAAATGTAGTACTTTCTCAAATGTCTAAATACGATTATTTAAGCAATGACTCCTTCGAACTCCTTAAGAAATTGCCGATTACTTTGAGGTATCGATCTGCCTCTAGTTTGGGGATGGCGCCTTATTTTAAAACACACTTAGGAAATCAATTAAAAAATTGGTGCAAAGATCATGGCTATAACTTATATAGAAGTGGTTTGAAAATATACACCACTATTGATTCTAAGATGCAGGAAGCAGCCGAAGCAGCTGTATCAAAACATATGAGTGAATTTCAGCCAAAGTTTGTAAAAGCTTGGGGAAAAGACAAGCCTTGGCGGTATATTTCCAATCGCGCTGTAATTCCAAATTATATAGAAAATGCTCTAAGGAAAACGTCCCGATACATCAATATTAAAAACGAATTGGGCTACAATCACGAACGTATTATTCAAGAATTGAAAAAACCTGTTAAAATGAGTATTTTCACTTGGCAGGGAGATAAAGATACCTTGATGAGTCCCTACGATAGCATGTCGTATATCAAGAAGATATTGCATGCTGGTTTTATCGCTGTGGATCCGAGTAACGGTTATGTTAAAGCTTGGGTAGGTGGTATCAATCATCAGCATTTTAAATACGATCACGTCAACCGCCGTGCAAAACGACAGGTGGGTTCTACGTTCAAGCCTCTCATCTATGCCACAGCGATAGACATTAACAAATTCACTCCTTGCACTGAATTCCCCAGAGAGAGAACCGTTTTCATTTCAGGAGGCAAAGAATGGTCACCCAGAAACTTTGATGGAAAAGAAGGTGGGATTTGGCCTATTTGGAAAGGTTTGGCTTTATCAGACAATTTGATCACGGCCCAAATCATGAAATCATTAGGAGAAAATGGACCAGATTTGGTGGTTCAATTTGCAGAAAGAGTGGGAATCGATAAAGATCAAGTTCCCCGAGTTCCATCCATTAGTTTAGGAACCGTCGAATTATCCCCTTTTGAAATGGCTTCCGCCTACAGCGCCTTTGTGAATAAGGGCTTGTGGATTGAACCTACTTACATTACGCGAATCGAAGATAAAGACGGTAATGTTATTGAAGAATTTGAAACCCCTAAACACGATCAAGTATTAGATGCAGAGAAAGCCTATACCATGCTACAATTATTAAAGCGTGTGGTAGAACGTGGAACGGCATTTGGCATGAAAGGTCGTTATGAAATTGAAGGCGATATTGGAGGAAAAACCGGTACTACGCAGGGTGCGGCAGACGGATGGTTTATGGGTGTAACCAATGATTTAGTTTGTGCCACTTGGGTGGGCGCCGATGACCCAACCGTTCGCGTACGCTACTCGAGTATGGGTCAAGGAAGTAAAATGGCCATGCCCATATTTGGCGAGTTCATGAAGACCCTTCAACACGATAAAAAAATCAATTACATAGCAAAACCATTTGAAGCTCCTGAGGGAATGGACCTATCAACCCTTTTCGATTGTGCGCGGCAAAACAAACCCAAGGCCCAAATTGGAGGTGATTTGAATGTTAGCGGATTGGGAGACTAATTTTTTAATAAAGCAATTGCAGATGTGATTGCTTTGTATTATTTTTGCAGTCCTTTTAATAAGAAATCATTTATGAAACCCGAAATACATCCAGGAAGTTACCGTAAAGTGGTATTCAAAGACATGAGTTGTGACTTTGCTTTTTTAACCCAAAGTTGTGTTGATACCAAGGAAACCATCCAATGGGAAGATGGCAATGAATATCCCTTATATAAATTGGAGATTTCATCAGCTTCTCACCCGTTTTATACCGGTAAACAAAACCTTATCGACACCGCTGGTCGTATCGATAAATTCCGCAGACGTTACGCAAAAAAGTAATTATATTTTAATTCATACTGAAAAGGGTGTTTGCATGAGCAAGCACCCTTTTTTCGTTTCAAGGCTTTTTACAATCTATTAATTCAAGGCCGCTACTGCAGTTCAAGTAAAATAGTCCTAAATTCGCAAAATGGTTATACGCTTTTTTGAAGACCCAAATGACACCCATTTATTTCCATTAACCTCAACGCGACCCGCCGCTGCCCTGCGGATAGGAATCGTTACTATAGCCGAAAAATGGATGCTTGATTTGGGAGCAGAATCATGTGGATACGAAACCAAAGATTACCTTCAACAACGCTTCCCATACAAAGAAGCTACCATTGAAATTAATGGGCATTTACTGCCTAGTGCTGAATTAATTCAAGCCATATCAGAATTACCCGAAAACGCCAGTTTATTAACAGCTGAGCAACTATGCCTAGTGCGAAAAGGTAATGGTTCCCAACAGATTCCGTTTGACAGCGAAGTTATTTTAATTAACCGTCCTTTCCATATTTTCAAACATAATGGCGCGGAAATTAAAAACGATTTCGAGCGACTAACAAAAAATCGTAAAAGCCAAGTGCTTTCAGAAACCAATACGCATATTGGTGAACATCCTATTTTTCTTGAAGAAGGTGCTCAAGTTGAATGCTGTATCTTCAACACCAAACAAGGTCCCGTATATATTGGTAAAAATGCTCAAATAATGGAAGGCAGTATCATACGCGGTCCTTTCGCTATGGGAGAAGGATCTAATATTAAAATGGGCAGCAAAATTTATGGAGATACCACATTAGGGCCCTATTGTAATGTTGGAGGTGAAGTAAACAATGTGGTATTCCAAGCCTACAGCAACAAGGGACACGATGGATTTTTAGGAAATGCCGTGCTCGGCGAATGGTGTAATATTGGAGCCGATACCAACGCCTCTAATTTAAAAAATACTTATGACGATGTAAAAGTCTGGAATTATTCTAGTAATCGTTTTGAAAAAAGTGGCGAGCAATTCTGTGGTTTGATAATGGGCGACCACGCCAAATGTGGTATCAACACTATGTTCAATACCGGCACCGTGGTGGGTGTGGGTGCTAACATCTTTGGGTCGGGTTTCCCCCGTCAATTTGTACCAGACTTTTCCTGGGGTGGAGCATCTGGGTTTGTAACCCACAAACTTCCGCAAATGGAGAAAACCGCCCAGCTAATGATGCAGCGCAGAAAACGCAATTACGACGAAGAAGAGCAAAGCATTATAAGGTCTGTTTTCGAACATAGCCAAAAACATAGAAGTTGGGAAAAAGAATCAGAGAATTGAGCTTATTTCAAGTCAATTAACTCAATCTGATTTCTTTGTAAGATTAAAACATTATTCTGCTCCATTTTCTTAAGAAGTCTGGAAATAACTTCTCTCGAAGTATTCAAATCATTAGCGATACTTTGATGGGAAACATGTAGGATATTCGATTTTGATTTTTGTCTCTCCCTTTTCAAAAAGAACTCCAATCGCTCATCCATGCCTCTAAATGCTATATTGTCTAATACCTCCAATACTTCCTCAAAACGATTTCGGTAAGTATTGATTACAAATTCCTGCCAACTTTTATATTCACGCACCCATTGGTTTACTTTGGCCATAGGAATCATTAATACTTCTGAATCTTCTACAGCCATACCCATAACTTGACTTTGCTCTTGGTGTCTTAAACAGGACATTGACATTGCACAGGCTTGACCACTTTGTAAATAGTACAAGAAAAACTCTCCGCCTTCCTCTCCTTCTCGGTAAATTTTTATAGCTCCTCGCAACACAACCATTGCCGAGGTTAAATGTTGCCCAGTTCTTACGATGACTTCACCGGATTGAAACTCCCTAACCTCACTGAATTCGCTAATTTGTTCTAGAAGCTCTGGTTCAATATCTGGAAATTTTAATCTTAAATGTTCGGGGGCAATTTTCATAATAGCGAATATCGTAAATTTTGAGCAATACAATTTTAAAACCGACAGCTATTTCGATTGGAGTAAATAAAAAGTCAGAAGACTTCTTTCCGGCAATTAAATCACTAAATATTGTGATTTACACAGAATTAATGTCGTTTCACCAACTATTATTTAACAAATGAGATTTTAATGTGTAATTTCGAAGTGATAAAAAGCTTTATATATGACTATTCAAAGGTTACTCGTTCTATCTATTGTTGTATTTATTTTTTCATGTAAGAAAAATGACGTCAATTTTGACAAATTCAATAATACAAAAATAAAGCCTGAAGTTCTCACGCCATTAGCCAATGCACGCATTGTAGCCGGTGATCTCTTGAAACAGGACAGCATCATTAAATACGATCCAGACGGATTGATAAGACTGACATTCTTACAAGATTCTGTTTTTGTTATGGATGCGCAAGAAATTTTAAAAGATGTTTCTTTAGGGAAAAGTTCTTCTAAATTTTCAATTGGTGCGCTTACCATTGCAGGCTTTGATGAAAATTCGAGCGTTAGCCTAGACTCGTTAATGGCGGGTGCCACACAAGAAGAGCGCGACTTTCTAAATTTCATAAATGGTAAAAAAGACACATTCCCCGCAATCAGTAGTAACAAACTAGAAATTACATCACTTGCCGAGTCTTCGGATTACGAATATTTGAAAATTTCTAAAGGTTATTTAGTATTCAAAGTGAGAAACGGCTTCCCCACCGATTTAAGTGATCTTAAAATAAGTATATACGACAGTGTCAAAGCGGTTAACCCAGTATTAATTGGTACCGTCTCTTTCAATAACATCCCCCCTAACGCTACAGCAATGGATAGCATTAATATTGGCAATCGAATCCTAACCAATGGCTTGGGCTATGCTGTTCCACAAGCAGATATAGCCAAAAGCAAAGATTCGGTTTTTATTAATTTGAAAGATCAGATTGATATCAACGTAACGTATTCTAATTTGACTTGTATCGGTGGAAAAGCAAAATTACCGTCACAACAAATTCCAAGCGAGCTGTTGAGTATCGATTTATCCGATCCCAATGTGGATGCTCAATTAAGAAATATCGAGTTTGCAAGTGCGAAGATACCCATCAAAACAACCTCCAGTATCAACACTACGGTGGTGGTTGGATTGGATTTACCAGATGCAAGTGTAAGTGGCAATCCTATTGGCACGTTAAACATAAACGCACCTACCGGAGTTACCAATTCTGAATTGGACCTAAGCAATGCCAATATTTTCTTGGGAAATGACCCAAACAAAGATCACAATATGCTGCGCATTTCCGCGGCAACTCAGATACAAGAGAGTAACGGATTGGTAGAGTTTGATTCGGCTGATTTTATTGAAATTGAATTTGACGCCTCTCAAGCAAAATTTGAATATTTGGATGGGTACTTGGGTCAAGACACCTTCGATATTTCCATTGACGATTTAGATGTAAGCCAACTCGCCGAGCTAGGCCGCGGTATTAGAATGGAAAACCCCAAAATGCGCATTTACGTGAATAACTCCTTTGGAATTCCCATCTTAGTAGAATTGGATATTACCTCCAAGGATGAAAACGCGAATGAGTTGCCTATGAATGTTCAAGACATGTCATTCCCCTACCCTACGATTGCAGAACGTGGGGCCATCAAAAATGAGACCTTTGAAATTAACAAAAGCAACTCCGATATCGTAGAGTGTTTAGGCATGCCCGCCGTTCTTTTTGATATTAAAGGCAGAGCTATAATGAATCCAGACGGATTTACAGGATTTACCAATCACATTACAAATAAAAGTGCTATTGATTTAGGATTTGATGCCGACATTCCAATGACATTTACAGCCCAAAACTTTGCGTATGTTGACACTTTAGATCAAGGAAGCGCCCTTCAAGGTTTAGGAGATTTTGATTTATTAGAACTTAAAATCAAGACTATTAACGGCTTCCCATTGGGAGGAACCCTCGATTTGATTTTTACTGATTCCAGTTATAATGTAATCGACTCTCTAAAGGATGTTACCTTGTTACAATCTGCTATTGTTGATAACGATGGAAAGATTTCTGAATCCTCCGAGAATATGAGTACATTCCTCATGCCAGGTACCATGTTGGATAAATTGGATGCTAAGAAATGTGAATTCATTCTAATTCGCACTAACTTTAATTCCTACGACAATGGAAACGTACCCGTGAGTATTTATACAAGCTGCAAATTAGAGGTTTCATTAGCCTTTAGAGCAATTTACACTACTGAACTATAATTACCCTTAAAATGAAAAAAATCACGATTTTATCCGCAATTATATTAACCATCGGTAGTGCAAAATCTCAAGCCTTATTTGAGTTCAACAACCGCCATTTATCCCAATCGCATCTTTGGAATCCGGGCTTTATGCCGCAATACAAAGCCACACTATCTACGGGTCAAACGTATTTCAGTGCCGGCTTAGTGGGTACAACATTAAACGGACTTTTTGGATCTACGGAAACACCCATTCAAACCGTAAGCCGAATGATTGGTGAGGATGAAAAACAATTAGGTATTGATATCTTTCAGCAATCCGATCTGTTTCATTTTGGATTTAGAAGCAAAAAATCCTATTTCTCCATTAACAGTACGGTAATCAATGAAGGCGCCGTGAGAGTTCCAAAAGACTTGTTGGGTCTGGCGTTCCTCGGCAATGGTGCTTTTATAGAAAACGATGCCGATATAGATTTCTCAGGAAACCGATTAAGATCCTACCTGAAAAATACGTTCAGCTATGGACGTTTTTTAAGCAATGAACTTTCTGTAGGTTTTAACGCCTCTTTGATAAACGGTATCACCGATTTGAACATTGAAAAGGCTCGTTTTGGTATCGGAACTGACACGGGAACAGCTTCTATTTATTCTCTGCGATTGAACGGAGCCATCACAGGACGCGCATCACTTTTAGGTGTTGATGTCCAAACGGCACTTAACGATTCCAATTATGACGCTCAAGAGGCTGTTTTGGATCAATTGAATCAAATACAACTTGGAACAAACCAGGGGTATGCTTTTGGTTTTGGTGCTGTATACCGTTTAAACGAAAAATTCAGATTTTCCCTGGCCGTTCAAAACCTTGGAAGTATCGTTTGGAATTTAGGAGCTCAAGAAATTAAAATGAACGAATCTGAGTGGATTTGGAATGGTTTAGATACCAATCAAATTGACAATATCGACGATGATCTTGCCCAACAACTCCAAGATACCTTTCTTAACAAATTTGATATCCGCGGGTCTAGTATAGAATCGTATACAAGTGTTTTAAAACCGCGTTATACCTTAGGTGCGGAATTTTTAATATTTCCACGCACACACCTTCAGGCTTTTGGGGGATATGGTTTTGGAATAAACGGCGATAAAACCTTTATTAGTACCAATTTACACCAAGAATTGGGTGAATGGATTGACTTACGTGTGGGTTACTCTCTATACGATGTGTCAAACCCAACCCACCGCGTTGGCTTAGGCTTAAGCTTAAATTTAGGCCCCCTTCAAGTATTTGGTTCGATCAACGATATTTTAGGAATCGTCAATTACGGTAGCGCTCAGGTTACATCGGGTATGTTTGGTGTAAACATCAACATTGGCAGACGTAAAGACAGAGATTACGATGAAGTTCCCGATAAAAGAGATAGTTGCTACAAAACTTTTGGTGTAATTAGCAATAATGGTTGCCCTTATGGATTTCTAGGCGGATCGATGACCTACATGGAAGAAGAGGATGCTACTGAGACGTTTGCTACCGAGTCTGTTGAATCAGCAGAAGAATCTTCAGTTGAATCTTCCGAGATAATGGAAGTAAAAAACAACACCTTAACTAAAGTGCAGACAGTAGAAGCCCCAATGGCAGCAAGCACAGATCCTGAAATTGTTGAAGTAGAAGTAGAAGAGTCTTCAGAAGAAATCCCAACCGAAACCTCAATTGAAGGCACAACTATTCCTGTTGAAAATGCGGAATTGGATTCCATACCGACACCCATGACAGATACAACGGGTCTTTCTTTGGAACCAACAATTACGGAATCACCAAAGAGTAATGCTTTAAAAGAAACGAATAAAAAAGAATCTCCCAAAAAGGGGAAAGCTAAATCAAAGGCCCTTAAAAGTGATGATCTCGAAGAATTAATGAAACGTTGATTTAACGAAAAAGATTGGCTCCCAAAACAGGTATAATTATTCCTGTGTCCTTGTTTTCTTCCTTTATTTTTTCAAGTTCCCGTTGAGGCTTACCTATCGGTTCGTCGCTTAAATCAAAGGTTCCATAATGCATGGGGATAAAATATTTGGCATTGAGGTCTTTAAAGGCTTTATAGGCCTTTTCGGGACTTGAGTGGTTGTCTTCCATGAACCATTCAGGTTCGTAAGCTCCAATCCCAAGTATAGCGTAATCTATTTGCGGAAATAGCTTGGCTATATCCTTATAATGAGACCCATAACCCGAGTCACCACCGAAATAAATGGTTATCCCATCTATTTTCAATATAAAAGATCCCCATAGGCGTTTATTGGTATCCGTCAATCCGCGTTTGGCCCAATGTCGGGTTGGTAAAAAATAAAGTTCAAAGCCTTCTGTTTCAAATTTCTGATACCACCCTGCTTCTTGACCCTTCGCCCCTTTTAAGAACTTTCTTAAAATTCCTGACATATTCAAACCCGAATAAAACTGCATCTCCGGATTGAATTTTATCATTTTCCTTAGACTCGACTTATCACAGTGATCACGATGATCGTGTGACATCATTAAATAGTGAGTAGGAGGCAATTCTGCGGGTTTTACCGGTAATTTAGACCAACGCTTTATAACAGCAGCCTTTTTAAAAACAGGATCTGTAATAAACTGTATACCATTAAATCTGAAAACAAATGTGGCATGACCTAACCAAAAAATCCCATTTTGCTGAGAATCCTTTAAACTCGATAAATCCTCAGCAATGGGGAGTCTGAAGGTATCTTGTTTCTTTTCATCTTCATACGGATTTTTCTTGCTCTTCCAACGCCAAACATCTGAAAACGCTTTAGCCATGGGGAACTCGTGATTTTGATACATGCCTTTATCTATGGGGTTGCCAGTCCAATTAAACTGGGTATCTACGCCTTGAATGAAAGGCAATTGCACATTATGGGTAGGGAGTTTTTTTGACATTTCGCAAGAACTTATAAAACAAAAAATTGCAATTATCGCATTACGCATGGGATTCTACATTAGGTTTGAGTGCGCTTTTCCACTCATTGAGTTCGTAAAGCGCTTGAAAAACATCGGTAACGCCCTTGACTTCAACAATGAAAGCTTTATCGGTTTGTTTGGCATTGTATTTTTGTGGATTCTGTGCCAACATACCTATTAAATAACTAAATGCCTCAGACTGATAAACCGCTGCACTTGATTCTCCAGGGAAAAAACATCTCATTTTTGATGGGGTGAGGGCTACTTTCTCCAAGCCCAATTCTTTTGCCGACCATTTCAAACGAACAGAATCAACCAATGCCAATACCTCTTTAGGCGGTTTTCCGAAACGATCCTTGAGTTCCGCAATAAAATCACGCAACCCCAATTCGGTTTTCACATTGGATAATTCACTGTACAAGCTAATTCGTTCAGACGTTTGCGTAACGTATTCCGATGGAATTAAGATTTCATAATAGGTATCTATTTGGCAATCGCGACTTTCGATATTTTCTTCGGTATCCTCAAACAAATTCTTAAATTCTTCTTTTTTGAGTTCTTGAACCGCTTCGTCTAATATTTTATGATACATATCAAAGCCCATATCTGCGATAAACCCACTTTGTTCCGCTCCTAACAAATTCCCTGCTCCTCTTATATCTAGATCACGCATGGCCACTTGAAACCCACTTCCAAGTTCTGAGTATTCTTCCAGGGTTCTCAATCTTTTTCGAGAATCTTCAGGTAAGCCTGAAATTGGCGGACTTAATAAATAACAGAAAGCTTTGGTATTACTTCTACCCACGCGACCGCGCATTTGGTGCAGATCCGAAAGGCCAAACATATGTGCGTTATTGATAATGATGGTATTCGCATTCGGTATATCCAAGCCACTTTCGATGATACTTGTGGCTACGAGTACATCGTATTCCCCTTCAATGAAGCGAACCATCACGTCTTCTAATTTGGAACCTTCCATTTGACCATGAGCTACACATACACGTGCCTCAGGCACCTCGCGTTCTATCATAGCGGCCAATTCGTAAATATCCTTAATGCGCGTGTGAACGACAAAGGCCTGTCCGCCTCTATTCAATTCATCGGTAATGGCTTTTTGTATGGTGTCTTTCGAAAAAACGGCTAATTCTGTATGAACAGGCTGTCGGTTCGGCGGCGGTGTATTGATAATACTCAAATCTCTAGCCCCCATTAAACTGAAATGAAGGGTTCTGGGTATAGGCGTTGCGGTTAACGTAAGCGTGTCAACATTAATTCGGATACTTTTTAATTTTTCCTTGGCGCCTACGCCAAACTTTTGTTCCTCATCAATGATTAAAAGACCTAGGTCTTTGAATTTAATGTCCTTTCCAATTAAACGGTGTGTTCCAATCACCACGTCTACTTCCCCACTTTCCAGTTTGCGAATTACTTCCTTTTGGTCTTTTGCTGATTTGAATCGATTGAGATATTCCACGTTTACAGGAAAGCCTTGGTAACGCTTTCTGAAGCTGCGATAATGCTGTTGGGCTAAAATGGTAGTAGGCACCAATACCGCCACCTGCTTTGAATCACAA
>Ga0181606_10004522_pt1 | contig 11606 bp, 8 predicted proteins | sample 041ome_10_FD_132994 | JGI IMG/M metagenome (GOLD analysis project Ga0181606, IMG submission 132994) | Coastal salt marsh microbial communities from the Groves Creek Marsh, Skidaway Island, Georgia - 041412US metaG (megahit assembly) | ecosystem: Environmental > Aquatic > Marine > Intertidal zone...
TGATTTTGCAGGATATCTTTTGCCTGTGAATTACGCCTTAGGCGTGATGGGTGAACATTTGCATTGTCGCAGCGCGGCGGGTTTGTTTGATGTGTCGCATATGGGGCAGGCCTGGCTACGGGCTGCCCAACCCGGTTCTTCGGACGCCATGGCGGTGCTGATGGAGGAGCTGGTTCCGGGGGGGATCACCTCATTAGCCGATCATAAAATTCGCTATACCGTGCTCACCCATGAAGAGGGGGGCATTTGGGATGATTTGATGGTCACCCGTCGCGGAGACGATTTATGGTTGGTCGTGAATGCGGCGTGCAAAAATGCTGATTTTGATCGTATTGCGCGCCACTTTGCTGGGCGCGCCGAGCTTGAGCCGTTAAATCGGGCCCTGCTGGCGTTGCAAGGGCCAAAAGCACGCGCGGTTTTGGGGGCGCTATTTCCCGAAATTTTGGATCTTCCTTTTATGTCTGCGCAGTCGGTGATGTGGCAGGGGCATGATCTATTCATCTCCTGCTGCGGCTATACGGGCGAGGATGGGTTTGAGATTTCGCTGCCTGAGGCGGCGGCCGCCGAGTTTGCTGAGACATTATTGCTTCACGATGATGTGGCCTTGTGTGGCCTGGGCGCCCGCGACAGTTTGCGCCTGGAGGCCGGATTATGCCTTTACGGCAGTGACATTGACCTGACGACAAGCCCCGCCGAGGCCGATTTAATGTGGACCATTCCCAAACGTCGTCGCGCCTTGGCCGATTTCCCGGGCGCGTCGGTCACTCTGGCGCAACACGATACGGGTGTGCCCCGCCGGCGCGTCGGCTTGCGGATTTTGGATCGGGCGCCAGCGCGCGCGCATACGCGGATTGAAACAATCGAGGGCGAAGAGATCGGGGAGATCACCAGCGGCGGCTATGCACCCAGTCTTTCTCAGCCCATTGCCATGGGCTATGTGCGTCCCCCCTATGATCAGGCAGGAACGCAGGTCGTTTGTGTGGTGCGGGGGAAAAAGCTCTCGGCCGAAATCGTGGCCATGCCTTTTGTGCCGCATCAGTATGCCGTTTCATCAAAGGAGAAAAATGCATGAGTGATATTCGCTACACCAAAGACCATGAATGGGTGCGCCGCGAAGGCGATGTGTTGGTCGTCGGTATTACCCAATATGCGCAAGCGCAGTTGGGCGATGTCGTTTATGTCGAGGTGCCGGACGCTGGTCGCGTCTTGAGCGCCGGTGGCGAAGCGGCTGTGGTTGAAAGTGTGAAAGCGGCCAGTGAAGTTTATGCGCCCTTGTCGGGCTCGGTGGTTGAGGGAAATGCAGCGCTCGCCGATAATCCAGCCTTGGTGAATGAAGAGCCGGAAGCCGGCGGCTGGTTTTTCACCATGGTCTGCGATGATCAGGCCGCCTTCGACACACTGATGGATGAGGCCGCTTATCAAGCCTATGTGAAGGAGATTGATTGATGCGTTACTTACCGCATACGCCGTCTGATCGTGTGGAAATGTTGGCGAAGATCGGCGCCTCATCGATCGATGATTTATTTAAAGATGTACCGCGTGCGGCCTGGCTGAACGACCCTGTTGATTTGCCCTCGCATGCAAGCGAGCTTGAGGTTGAACGGCATTTATCCGCCCTCGCCGCTCAAAATATGACCGCTTCCAATGTCCCGTTTTTTGTGGGGGGTGGAGCCTATAAACATCACGTGCCGGCGACCGTCGACTATGTGATCCAACGATCTGAATTTCTTACATCCTATACGCCGTATCAGCCCGAAATCACCCAAGGCACCTTGCAATATTTGTTTGAGTTCCAAACACAAGTGGCAGAGCTTTTTGGCATGGAAGTGGCCAACGCCTCGATGTATGACGGCTCCACCGCCGCGAGCGAGGCCGTCTTAATGGCCCAACGGGTCACTAAACGAAACAAGGCGGTGATTTCCGGGCGGTTGCATCCACATTATCGCGATGTCATGGCCACTGTGATCGGTAAGAGCGATGGTCAACTTGACTACGCGCCTTTGCTGTTCGGGCAAGATGAGGATTTGGCCGCTCGTCTCGATAGCGATACGGCGTGCGTGGTTGTTCAATATCCCGATTTTATTGGTCAGCCGAATGACTTTTCGGCGCTGGCTACGGCGGTGCACGAAGCAGGGGCTTTGTTAATCGTTGTGGTGACCGAGGTTGTGGCGCTGGGTCTATTGCGCGCACCGGGTGACATGGGCGCCGATATTGTTGTGGGAGAAGGGCAATCCATTGGTAATGGGTTAAACTTCGGTGGGCCTTATGTGGGCTTGTTCGCAACCCGACAAAAATATTTGCGTCAAATGCCGGGTCGCTTATGCGGTGAAACCGTAGATGCCGATGGCAAACGTGGCTTTGTGCTCACGCTGTCGACCCGCGAGCAACATATTCGCCGCGATAAAGCCACGTCGAATATTTGTACCAATTCTGGTCTTTGTGCCTTGGCCTTTACGATCCACATGACATTGCTTGGCGGGCAGGGTTTAACCCGCCTGGCGCGGCTTAATCACGAGCGCATGATCCGGCTCGTGACCGCCCTCGAGCCGCTGAAGATCGAGCTTATGAATGAGCATTTTTTCAATGAAGTGACGTTGCGTCTCCCCATCGCGGCGGCGCCCTTGGTTGAGCGTCTGGCGGCCCGCGGCATTCTCGCGGGCATTCCGTTGACACGCTTAAGCCCGTCGACTGATTTTGAGAATTACCTGATCCTTGCCACCACTGAGGTAGTGACGGATGCAGATATAGATCAATTAGTGTCAGCGTTAGCTGAGGAATTATCGGAGGCCGGACAATGAGTGAGACATTTTCAGGAAATCGTGGCCTGCAACTCGAAGAGGGTTTGATATTCGAGATTGGTGCGTTTGATAAGTCTGGCGTTGATCTGGCCGTGCCGGCGGATATGCCCTTGCGCATTGGCGTCGCATCCCGCGAGCCTATTGCCTTGCCCGGCCTGTCGGAGCCGGAGGCGGTTCGCCACTATGTTCGCTTGAGCCAAAAAAATCATAGTATTGATGCCGGGCTTTACCCTTTGGGTTCGTGCACGATGAAGCATAATCCGCGCCTTAATGAAAAAATGGCTCGCTTACCGGGGTTGAGCGACATTCATCCCTTGCAGCCTGTATCCACTGTTCAAGGGGCGTTGGCGTTGATGGATGAGCTGGCGCATTGGTTGACCACGCTCACAGCCATGCCCGCTATTGCCTTATCGCCCAAGGCTGGCGCCCATGGGGAATTATGCGGCATGATGGCGATACAAGCGGCCATTGCGGCGCGGGGTGAGTTGGCCCACCGCAAACGTGTGTTAGTTCCAGAATCAGCTCATGGCACTAATCCGGCAACGGCCGCGCTTTTGGGTTTCTCAGTCGACGAAATTTCGGCGACCGAGGATGGCCGCGTTGATGTTGTCGACCTGAAGAAAAAACTGGGCGATGACGTTGCCGCCATTATGCTGACCAATCCAAACACATGCGGCTTATTCGAACGCGACATTATTGAGATTGCGGATGCGGTGCATGCGGCGGGCGGATATTTCTACTGCGATGGGGCTAATTTTAATGCCATTGTTGGGCGTGTGCGACCCGGCGATCTGGGTGTCGATGCCATGCATATTAATTTGCATAAAACCTTTTCAACCCCGCATGGCGGCGGGGGTCCGGGGTCGGGGCCAACCGTTTTGTCTGATCGCTTGGCGCCTTACGCGCCACGCCCTTTCGTTCGTCGAGATGGCCAAGGCTTCTCCTTAGTTGAACATGCGGATGATGCGCCGGAAGCCTTTGGTCGAATGGTTGCGTTTCACGGGCAAATGGGCATGTTTGTGCGCGCCTTGTCCTATATGTTGAGCCATGGAAGTGATGGGCTCCGGCAAGTCGCAGATGATGCTGTGCTCAATGCCAATTATATTCTCGCGAGCTTGCAAGATGTGATGTCGGCCTCTTATGCGGGGCCGTGCATGCATGAAGCACTGTTTGACGATAGCTTCCTCCGCGGAACGGGCATCGACACGCTGGACTTTGCCAAAGCCTTAATTGATGAGGGCTTCCATCCTATGACGATGTATTTCCCACTGGTTGTGCATGGGGCCATGCTCATTGAGCCGACCGAGACGGAGAGCAAAGCCAGCTTGGATCAGTTTATCGCAACCATGCGGGCATTGGTGAAAGCGGCTTTGGACGGAGAAACAGAGCGGTTCCATCAAGCGCCTCGGTTTGCGCCACGGCGCCGCTTGGATGAGACGCGCGCCGCACGACAGCCGGTTTTGCGCTATCACGCACCCAGCATGGCGGCCGCCGCAGAATAGTGGTCGGTTTCGAGATTGAAGCCTCCTGCGGCTGGCCCCATCGACGCGTTGTCGGTGTGGATGAAGCGGGTCGCGGCGCGTGGATGGGCGCCGTCTATGCGGCTGCAGTCTTTCTGCCGGATGATTTTGATCCCTCAGGTCTCGATGACAGCAAGCGCCTATCGGCGGCCCAGCGCGAAAAACAATATGCGCGCCTGATCGGGGAGGACGCCCATTTAGGCGTGGTGATTGGTGTGGGCTCTGCAAGCATCGCAGAAATCGACCAATTAAACATTTTGCAGGCGACTTTCTTGGCCATGGAGCGAGCGATTGGCGCCAGTCAGGCGGAATACGCACTCATCGACGGTAATCGGGTTCCAACATTGTCCCACGCCTGCCAAGCGATTATAGGAGGCGATCGCGCTGTGGCCTCGATTGCGGCGGCGTCGATCGTCGCCAAAGTCACCCGTGATCGCGAGGTCTCGGCGCTTGCCACCCAGTTTCCGGCTTATGGGTGGCCTCAAAATAAAGGCTATGGCACCAAACTGCATCGCGAGGCTTTGATGCAGCATGGGCTTAGCCCGCATCACCGGCGTTCCTTTGCGCCGATGCGCGAGATGTCGAGTCCCGGCGGCCCAGAAGATACCGTATCTAGTGGCTGTGGATAAGCGCTCGAACAAATAAGCATCTGGATTCATTAATTAATTGACGGCGACTCTTAGATGAATCATGGTCAGACCATGACACAGAAAAACCGTTCCCGTGTAAAAAGTCAGCCGGCTCAGGCGGCACCTATTCCCAGAAATCAAATTTTGCTGGGCGATAGCATTACGCTCCTGCAAAGTTTGCCGGACGGGTGCGCCGATCTGGTTTTTGCGGATCCACCCTATAATTTGCAACTCAAGCAAGCGCTCACCCGTCCCGATCAATCGAAAGTCGATGCGGTGAATGATGCCTGGGATCAATTTGATGATTTTGCGGCCTATGATGCATTTACCCGCGCTTGGTTGAGCGAGGCGCGGCGCATTTTAAAACCCACCGGAACATTATGGGTGATTGGCAGCTACCACAATATTTTCCGCGTGGGTACGGCCGTTCAGGATTTAGGGTTTTGGATTTTGAATGATGTCATCTGGCGCAAGACAAACCCCATGCCGAATTTTCGCGGAACCCGTTTTGCCAACGCGCATGAGACGCTTATCTGGGCGGCGCGCGACGCGCAGCAAACGGGCTACACATTTAATTATCGCGCCATGAAAGCCTTGAATGACGATGTCCAAATGCGGTCGGACTGGCTATTGCCGATTTGCACCGGGCATGAGCGTTTGAAAGACGAAACCGGCCGTAAGCTGCACCCCACGCAAAAGCCTGAGGCTCTATTGCATCGGGTTTTGCTGGCCAGCACAGCTCCGGGGGATTTGGTGGTGGACCCCTTTTTTGGTTCAGGAACGACAGGCGCGGTTGCCAAATATTTGGGGCGCGATTTTATTGGCATGGATGCCGATGCCGGATATGTAGACGCCGCCCGCCAGCGCATTGAGGCGGTGGAGCCTGTGTCCGCAGATGCCGTGGAGGTGACGAAGTCAGCGCGTCAGAACCCGCGTATACCTTTTGGCTCGTTGATCGAGAATGGCATGATCCGCCCTGGCACCCGCCTGTTTGGGCCGGCGCGCCGCTATCAAGCAAGGGTGCGCGCCGATGGCAGCTTGAAAACCGAGAGCAAGGGGGATGGCGCCACCGGATCCATCCATCAAATTGGCGCGCATGTTCAAGGCGCACAAGCGTGTAATGGCTGGACATTCTGGCATATCGCCGAAGGCGATAAGCTTGTCCCGATTGACAGCTTGCGGTCAAAAATTTTGGAAACGGGCGGGTTAAACTAAACCCTTATCATAGAGTTCGCTCGAGACGACCGCGTATACTTTTTGCATTAGCGTCGGCAGAGCGAGACCCGTCAATGATGCGCGGTCCACCCATTGCGCATCGCTTAAGCTGAGCGTGATTTTTTTCTGATCTCTTGCAGATATGCGGGCCCATTGGATTGTGAGCCGCAGATTAAAATGGGTGAACACATGGCCGACGCTCTTGGTTAAGGGCTCTAGGGCAAGTGTGGCTCGAGGCGGGGGCTGCCAATGGGATGGCGCATCCCAATCTTGGGACGGAAAGGCGATCATTCCGCCGAGCAAGCCAGATTTAGGACGCTGATAAACAAGGATACGGCCCTGCGGATCGATCAACCAGAACACGGTTCCATGGCGGTTGGCTTTCTCAGCTTTTTGTCGTTTGACGGGCAAGCGATCAACGCGACCCTGTGCATAGCCCTGACACGCTTCTTGCCATGGGCAGAGCGCGCATTTAGGCGCCTTCGGTGTGCAGATTGTGGCCCCCAGATCCATTAACCCCTGCACCATATCGCTCGCCCGATGGGAGGTAATCAAATCGACTAACTGGGTTCGAATCTCATCCTTGAGCGCAGGCAAGGGGGTGGCGATGGCTCTCAGGCGGGAGATGACGCGTTCAATATTGCCGTCGACAGGTTGCGCGGGCTGATGAAAGGCGATGGCACAAATTGCCGCCGCCGTGTAGGGACCAATGCCCGGTAGCTTTAAGAGCTCGGCTTGATTATCAGGCAAGGTGCCGCTCGGCGACGCGGCCACGGCGCGGGCGCAGGCTAATAAGTTGCGCGCCCGGGCATAATAGCCCAAGCCCGCCCAAGCCTGCATGACGGCGGCATCATCGGCCTGCGCGAGGGCCATAAAACTTGGCCATGTGTGTGTGAACTTCTTGAAATAAGGGATCACCGTAGCCACTGTTGTTTGCTGCAGCATGATCTCCGACAACCACACATGATAGGGATCGGGCTTTTGGTCGGCGCGATAGCGCCATGGCAGCACCCGCCCATGCCGGTCATACCATGCCAATAATCGACGCCGCAAAGCCTGCGCTTCGGTTTTTGAGAGAACTTGTTGTGGGGAGTAAGCGCTTACCATGGTCTCGCCGCAGGGTGTCGTCCAAGAGATGACTCGCAGATGGAGGGTTTTTCGGCTAGCATGAAACTCGATCGTGAAAAGGCAAAACTATGAAACAGGGGCAGCCACAGAGCGTTGTAACCAAAGCGTCCACACGCAGTGTGCCATTGTCTTCTGTTCTCGGCAAGTTAACAGGGCCGGTTCTCAAGCGACGCGGGTTTCGCGATATCCATGTGATCGATCATTGGTCTGAAATCGTCGGTGCGCAGCTGGCAGCGCTCAGCTTACCTGAACGCTTATCGCGTGGATCGGGCGAGGGCGCGGTGCTGACTATTCGGGTGGACGGGGCCATGGCGCTTGAGGTTCAACATATGGCGCCACAAATTTTGGAACGCATTAATCAGTTCTATGGAAGCGATGTGATCACGCGGCTGAAAATCATTCAGGCCCCCGTCAATCCAAGCGTCACCCGGTATCGGCGCGCCGACCCTGAATTGTCGACAGCTGTGGAAAGCGCCGATGCGGCGCTCGACCATTTTCCGCCTGGACGTCTGCGGCAAGCCTTAGCCCGATTAGGTGGGCGCATTATCCGCAACTCGCGGGGGTGAGCGGCGGGTGTCGAGCGGTCTCGACTGTTTTGCAGGTCGCAAATTAGATCGAGTTTTCCACAGTCTTCGGACTCTGGCCGAGGACCGAGAAGATTATAATGGGAGAGGCGAACCGATTCGGGCGGTCCCGCGAAAATAGAGAGAGCTGGCAGAAATATAATGATGGATAACAAAAGAATTCTTCTTCTCATTGCGTTGGTCATTGTGGTTGGCGCGGGTGTTTATGCTGCTCTGTCGCGCGAGCCATCGCAGGGCGCTCAAGCCGACACGGCGTCTTCGGAGACGGTTGCGCCTTATGTGCTGGTAAACCCTACAGGCTTGCCTGCCTTGGACGACCCCAATCCAATGGGCGAAATTCGTATTGGCGCGCCTGATGCGCCCGTGACGATTGTTGAGTATGCCTCTTTGACATGCCCCCATTGTGGCGCCTTTCATAATGAGACGTTGCCCAAACTCACGGAAGCCTATGTCGATAAGGGCCTTGTCCAAATTTGGTTCCGTCCTTTTCCGTTTGATGGATTGGCAACGGCCGGTGCCATGCTGGCGCATTGCGTCGCGCCGCAGCAACGCTATGGATTTTTAAGCCTTATGTTTGCACGCCAAAGTAATTGGTTGCGGAGCTCCAATCCGCTAGAAGACCTGCAAGGCTTGGCCCGTCAGGCGGGCCTCTCGGAGGCTGATGTTTTGGTCTGCCTGAAAGATGAATCGATTTTGGGTGGCATACGAGACATGCAAAAGGCGGCGCATGAGCAGTTAGATGTTCGCTCTACGCCGACATTTTTCATCAATGGACAAAGACTTGAAGGTAATCAGCCTGTCGAAGCCTTCGCAGCGGTTATTGATCCATTGCTCCCGGTGGCGGAAGAGTAGGGCCAGCTTATGCATTTTACACGCTTGCGTCTTTCCGGATTTAAATCCTTCGTCGATCCTGTCGATCTCGACATTTTGCCGGGCATGACGGGTGTCGTTGGCCCAAATGGGTGTGGCAAGTCCAATCTGCTCGAGGCCCTTAGATGGGCCATGGGTGAAACCTCGTATAAATCGATGCGGGGCTCGGGCATGGAAGATGTTATTTTTGCGGGTACGACGGGGCGCCCGTCGCGCAATCACGCGGAAGTCAGTCTCTATCTCGATAATTCAGATCGCACCGCGCCAGCGGAATATAATGGTGCCGAGGGGCTTGAGATTGTGCGCCGCATTGAGCGCGATGCGGGGTCGGCCTATCGCATAAATGGGCGCGATGTGCGCGCCAAGGATGTGCAATTATTGTTTGCCGATGCCTCCACCGGTGCGCGCTCCACAGCGCTGGTGCGTCAAGGCCAAATTGGCGAGCTTATTAATGCGAAGCCCGAGGCGCGTCGCCGCGTTTTAGAAGAGGCGGCGGGCATTTCAGGCCTGCACTCGCGTCGCCACGAAGCCGAGCTGCGTCTGCGTGCGGCCGAAGGGAATTTGGAAAAAGTCGATGAGGCCATTGGCCAATTAGAGAGCGAGTTACGCGCTTTGCGGCGGCAAGCCCGTCAGGCGACACGCTATCGTGCCTTGTCCGGTCAAATCCGACAGGCTGAGGCGCTGGCATTGCATTTGCGCTGGAAAAACTGCCTTGAGCAGCTTGAAGATCTGTCTCAGGCTTTGGCGGAAGCGCGTCAGACCGTCAATGGGAAGACCAGCCAAGCGACACAAACCTCGGCGCATCAAACACATGTGCAGGCCAGTTTGCCGCCCCTTCGGGAGGCTGAGGCGGCAGCGGCCGCAGCCGTGCGCCGGCTGACCTTGGAACGTGAATCGCTGGACGCTGAAGAACAGCGGGCGCGGGATCTTATTGCCCGCCTTACCCGGCAACGCGATGAATTGCTCGCGGACCAAAAACGCGAGAGCACAGCGCTTGAAGAGGCAACAGCTGAAATGGCGCGGCTCAAGGCAGAACATGCCGAGTTGCAAGCGGCAGTTGCCTCTGATGAGCAGGCGGCGGAGGCCGCTGCCAAGGAAGCGATGGCCGATGCAGCGGAGCGCTTGCGGCAGGCTGAAGCGGCCTTTGACGAGGCTAATCGTCTGGCCGCCGAAACTCATGCGCGCCGCCAAAGTCTCGAGCGTGCCCTTCAGTCTTTGCGGGATCGGCATCAAAAGATCGAAGAAAACCGATTGCTCCGAGAGCAGAGCCGGCAAGATATTCAGGCGGAGGTCCTCTCGCCTAATGAGAATGCGCGCCTTGAGGCCGAGCGTCTGACGGCAGAGCAGGCTGTGACAGAGGCGGTTAATGCACGCGAGGCGGCCAGTCGGATCATGCATGATCGCGAGTCGGCGCTTGAGGCGCTGCAAGTGCCATTGCGCGAAGCGCAATCTTTGGTCGAACGTCTGGTTGGGGAGCAAGCGGCTTTGTCGGCTTTGTTTGCTCGTCCGGAAGGGGGTAAAACCTACCCGTCTTTAGTCGATGCTTTGCGGGTTGAGCCGGGCTTTGAAGTCGCTTTGGGGGCCGCTTTGGGCGATGATCTGGATGCATCGGTCGATTTAGAGGCGCCCGCCCATTGGCGCGATTTACCTGATATGGTCAATCCACCGGCCTTACCGAACGGTGTGAAAGCGCTCGGGCAATTCGTTTCAGGGGCTCGGGCGCTGTCTCGACGTCTGAGCCAAATTGGTATTGTTGACACGGCGGAAGCGGGGCATGCGCTGCAAGATCAGCTCGCCCTTGGTCAGCGTTTGGTTTCGAGAAATGGCGATTTGTGGCGGTGGGATGGCTATTGCGTGATGGCGGAATCGGAAACCGCCGCCGCTAAACGGTTGGCGCAACGGCAACGCTTGCGTGAAATTGGCTCAGAAATCTCCGAGGCAGAAGTCCAATTGGCGCAGCGCGAGCAAGCGAATGAAGAGGCTCGGCAAAACTATCGCCAATCGGTCGAGGATGAGCGCCAGGCCGCCTCACAGCTCGAGGAGTGTCGTGCCCGCTTGGTGCAGGCGCGCGAAGCGCTGGCAGAGGCGATGCGGGTGACCTCGGATCGTGAAACGCGGTTGAAGGCGCTCGATGAGGCATTGGCGGCTTTAGCCCAAGATGCGGCCGATGTTTCGGCGCAGGTGGTCGGAGCCGAGGCGGAGCTCTCCGAGCTGGCTGCTCTTCCCGACGCGCAAGGTGACATTGCGCGATTGCGCACGGAGGTGGATGATTGGCGCTCAAAAATGGCTGCCGCGCGAGCGACCTTCGAGCAATTGCGCAGTCAACGTCAGTTGCGCGAAGAGCGCTTGGCACGAATTGCGGCGGAGAGCGAGCTTTGGGATAAGCGCCATCAAGGAGCCGAGGCCCAAATTCAATCGCTCGAACAGCGTCATCAGGCGGTTTCGGACGAGTTAGAAAAAGCCAATAAAATTCCACCGGATTTAGCCGAGCGGCGCAATGCGCTCGTGACGCTCATTCAAGAAGCTGAGGGCAAACGTAAAATCGAGGCCGATCGGCTCGCCTTGGCAGAAACCCAATTGGCCGAGGCCGATAAGGCCGCGCGCGAAGCGCAAGCGGCTTTGGTGACCAGTCGGGAAACATTGGTTCGCCTTGAAGCCAATCGCGATAATTTAGTTGAGCGCGAGGGCGAGGCGGCACAGCGCATTCGCGAAGTGTTGCAAATTGAGCCTGAAAAAGCCCTCGAGGCCTCAGAACATGACCCCAATAAAGCATTTCCGGATGTCGCACATGTGGAGGCTCAACTCGAGAAATTGCGTCGCGAACGCGAAACCTTGGGCGGGGTAAATTTGCGGGCAGATGAA
>Ga0181606_10004532_pt1 | contig 11598 bp, 13 predicted proteins | sample 041ome_10_FD_132994 | JGI IMG/M metagenome (GOLD analysis project Ga0181606, IMG submission 132994) | Coastal salt marsh microbial communities from the Groves Creek Marsh, Skidaway Island, Georgia - 041412US metaG (megahit assembly) | ecosystem: Environmental > Aquatic > Marine > Intertidal...
AATCTCTTCTTGATCGTGGATTGACAGATAACGGGTGGACATGGGGGACAGTCCCAATTAAATTTGAGCCTTACTGGGCATACGGGGCTCTTGACCCTGTCCTAACAATGAAACTGTTTGAAAAATTTTGGGATAAGTGCGCCCCCGGAAAGCCATATCACTATGCATACGAACTTGAAATGAATACTCGTCGCATAACTACTCAAATGGAGCTCAACGGGGCAAGGCTTGATCTTGACTACTCAAAGAAAAAATATAACGAACTAATTCGCTACACTCAACAGGCTGCCGATTGGTCTAAGTCAACTTATGGAGTAAGTATAGGTAGCAATCAACAATTAGTTTCTCAATTTGAAAAGTTAGATGTAGAAATTACAGAAAGAACCGAGAAAGGGCAAAAGTCTGCAAATGCTGACCAGCTCAAGATGATTGTTCGAGATGGCAATCCCTCTGCTCAAGAATTGGCCCGAACCACTCTAAATTACAGACAGTCTCTAAAACTTGCAAACACATACTTCTTAAACTTTATTGATGACAACATTGATGGCTTTGTGCACCCCTCTGTAAACACAATGGGTGCTCGTACTGGCCGCATGTCCATTCAAAACCCCGCTCTTCAGACATTGCCTAAGGGAGATGACGTCGTTAGGAAAGCATTTCTTCCAAAAGATGATGACCATGTACTTATTACTTCCGACCTCGATCAGGTCGAGTTTCGTATGTTTGCATCTCTTTCGGAAGACCCAAACCTTATCCAGCTTTTCTTGCGTGCAGATGCAACTGGCTCTGACCCATTTACTGAGATTGGCCGCGAAGTGTATCAAGATGCTTCTATACAAAAGTCCGACAAGCGTCGTGCTCTTATCAAGGGCGTTGTGTATGGGCGTCTATATGGTGCAGGTGTTGCTAAGCAAGCACTTACAGCTGGCGTACCAGAAGAGCAGATGCGTGCAGTATCTAACGCTTTTGACGATAGCTATCCTGGAATGCAGCGATTCCAAAAAGCAGTAGAGCAAAGAGGTATGAAAAGACTCCAAGATGAAGGCCAAGGATATGTAAATACTTGGACTGGGCGTCGCTTGCCTTGCGACGAAGATCGCGTTTACACGCTAGTCAACTACCTAATTCAGGGCGGTGCTGCAGAAATCTTTAAATCTAATCTTGTCAAGCTGGACCAAGCAGACCTAACCGATTTGCTAATTGTTCCAGTTCATGATGAAATAGTTCTTAATGCACCTCGCGAGGACGCTGAAGAAGTCAAAGAGCTAGTTAAGAAGTGCATGACTACAACTGAAGGATGGTCAGTTCCGCTTACTGCAGATGTTGACGGTCCATTAGAGAACTGGGGTTCAAAGTATGCCTAGATATGTTTTGGCAGTTGATCCCGGCAAGATGACGGGAATGGCTCTATTTAGCTATGAGAGCGGCTCTGAGCCTGTTTTAGAGTGGTCTAAGGAGCTAGAGCAACATGAAGTCGCGGAAGTCGTACGAGCCACCCTGTGGACAGCCACGATAAGACATAACGTAGATGTTGTTTGCGAGCGATTTGTAATTAATGCCCAGACTGTTCGTAATGCTCAAGCCCCGTATTCTCTAGAAGTAATAGGTATTGTCAAACAGTGTCTTCATGATAATGGAAAAGCTATGGATGACATCTATTTTCAATCGCCAGCAGACGCAATGGGAATGTTTGACAATAAAAAACTAAAAAAATTAGAGTATTGGCATGTTGGTGGTGACGGGCACGCCCTAGATGCAATTCGACACGCCCTACTTAGACTAGTAAAAACTGGCTGGAAGCCTGTAAAATTGTTACAAACATAGTTATTATCAATAAATAACATGCAACCGCTTGTTTTTTATGATAATATAGACATAGTGACGGAATGGAGAGCTAAGTGCCTGTTTTTGTGGAGTTAGATACAGCCCACATTGTCATCAATGCCGAGTGGCGTTTGAAAGAAATTTGTAGGGCACTGCCTGGTGCAAAATGGGATTCAAATAAAAATGTTTGGAGAATCCCTCTATCTTGGACTGGGTGCCTAGCCTTAAGATCTACGTTCGGGGACCAGCTTGAAATAGGACCAGAACTTGCCGATTGGGCGAGAAATGAACTATCAAATAGAATTAATCCTTGCAATATTTTGCGAGATGTAGAGGGCATTGAAGAAGGAGACCAAGACCTTTTCCCCCACCAAAGGGCGGGAGTTGAGTTTCTAGTAAAAGCTCGTAGAGCTTTGCTGGCCGACGAACCTGGACTCGGTAAAACTGCTCAGGCAATTAGGGCACTAAAAAAGCTACAAGAAAACGGAGAAGAAGTTTTCCCTGCTCTAATTGTTTGCCCCAACACATTGAAAACAAACTGGGAGCGCGAGTTTGATAGGTGGTGGCCTGGAATTGATGTTCAGCTAATTAAAGGCTCTGCAACACAGCGCCGCAAAGCGTTTGACCATGAAGCACAAGTGTATGTAATCAACTGGGAATCTCTAAGAACCCACTCTAGGCTCCAGCCTTACGGTGCAGTAGCTCTTGCAAGATGCGTAGAGTGTGGGGGCCATGACTCAAAAATTAGCCCTGCCCGCTGCGAAGTTCACCAAAGAGAGCTAAACACTATTAATTTTAATTCCGTAGTTGCTGATGAAATTCACAGGTCCAAAGAGCCCAAATCTAAGCAAACTAGAGCCCTATGGGCAGCATCTGGCGATGCAAGTACTAGATTTGCACTTACTGGTACTCCGATTGCAAATAATGCAGTAGACCTTTGGCCTATCCTTCATTGGCTAGACGAAAAAGAGTGGCCCAGCAAGACCAAATGGATTGATAGATATGTAGACACCTACCTAAATGCGTTTGGTGCTCTTATGATTCTTGGCCTAAAACCTGCGATGGAGGCTGAGTTTTTTGCTGGCATCCACCCGCGTATGCGAAGGATGCTAAAGTCAAAAGTACTTCCTTGGCTTCCAGAAGTTATTAATGACCGTCGCGACGTCGAGATGGGTGCTAAGCAGGCTAAGGCATACAAGCAAATGCTAGAAAATATGATGGCAATGCTAGAGGGTACTCCTGAATCTGACCTTCAAGAAGAGCTTGACGAAAACGTACTTTCAGGGGATTTAGTAGTTGCAACTAATCCTATGGTTCAAATGGGCAGACTGATTCAGTTTGCTAGTGCCTATGGTCAGATTGAATTGATTGATGGCCAAGAAAAAATGTTATTGTCAGACCCCTCTTGTAAAGTTGACGCTCTAATGGATGACATTAAGAGCGGTGACTTTGGAGATGACTCTGTCGCTGTGTGCGCCGTTTCAAGGCAGCTCATTGAAATTTTGAGTGCCAGGATGAGCAAAGAAAGTATCCCTCACGGTCTTATTACTGGTGCTCAGAGCGAACTAGAACGCCAGCAAGCTATTGATGATTTCCAGTCTGGGCGTACAAAGTGGATTTTGTTCACTGCCCAAGCTGGCGGTGTTGGTGTCACCTTGACAGCAGCACGCCGACTTGTTATGCTTCAGAGACCATGGTCTCTTGTTGACTACAAGCAGGCTCTGGATCGCGTTCACCGCATTGGCTCTGAGATTCATGATTCAATTCTCATTACCGACTACGTGACCGAGGGAACTGTAGAAGAAAAAGTTATTGAAACTCTTGGAGCTAAAGACTACAATTTCCAACAGATTGTTCGAGATAAAGAGCAGCTAATGAAAATACTTAAGGACTAAAAATGGAGACCGCAAGCCCAGTAAGAATCTCTAACTCAGAGGTGCAAACATTTAAAGATTGCCGCAGGCGTTGGTGGCTTACTTACTATCGACGTCTAAAACCAAAAGTTACTGAGTTTACTGGAGCGCTAGCCCTAGGGTCTCGCATTCACGAAGCTCTAGACCGCCACTATTCGACGGGACAAGACCTACTAGAGGCTCACTCGGATCTTGTTAAAGAAGACATAAAAAAGCTGCAAGACGAGTTTCGCGACACTTCCGCGCTCGAAGCCGATGCTGACCTTGGCCGCGTAATGCTAGAAGGTTACCTAGAGTGGGTAGAGCAAGAGGGTATTGACGCTGAGCTTGAAATGATTTCAACCGAAGAGATACTTGAGCGTCCCATGATGGATGGCAAGGTGATTCTTCAAGGAAAAATTGATATGCGCGTACGTCGAAAAATTGATGGTGCTCGTATGATTCGTGACTTCAAGACTGTAGGCGGTTCTTTTGCAGACTTTGGGGCCATGGCTCACATGAACGAGCAGGTAAAAACTTACATGCTTCTAGACGAGGTTCAAGAGAGCGAAGCAGGCGAGCGCACTGACGGTGCTATCTTCACGATGCTCCGTAAGGTAAAGCGCGGTGCTTACGCTAAGCCACCGTTCTATGACCAAATTGAAGTTCGCCACAATAGGTTTACACTCCGTGCATTTCTAGACCAACTAGAAGGAGTGCTCTCCGACATGCTTGACGTCCGCGAGGCGTTGGACAACGGAGAGAGTCACTTCCGCCACGCATACCCTAAACCAAGCAGGGACTGCAAGTGGAAGTGTCAATTCTTCGCTATTTGCCCGCTATTCGACGACGGAAGCGCCGCCGAAGCAGCACTTAGCGATGCGTTTGAGTCATCCGACCCATACGGTTATTACGGAATCGAAGAGAAGAAGGGAAGTGAGGAATAATGTCAGACGTGGAACGCAGCTTAACATTAATGGTTTATGGCGAATCCAAGGTTGGTAAATCAACTTTTGCAGTCACGGCACCTTACCCACGCCTAATGCTCGACGTTGAGGGAGGACACCGCTTTCTCCCTATCACTGTCAAGTATTGGGACCCGCTTACCGAAGAGCCGCCACTAGCAGATGGTACCTGGGACACCGTTGTAGTCAAAGTAAATGAATACGACGTTGTCATGAAGGCCTTCCAGTGGCTACAGTCTGGTAAGCACCATTTCAAGTCCTTGATTATTGACTCCATTTCGGAGCTCCAGGTCAAGTGCATGGACAACATCGCAGGCACAGAGCAAATGAAGATGCAACAGTGGGGAGAGCTTCTCCGCCACATGGGTGCACTACTTCGTGACCTCCGTGACCTTACGATGCACCCAACCCAGCCTCTTGAGGCTGTGGTACTGACCGCTATGGCACGTAAGGGTCAGGATGGCGTATACCGTCCCTACCTCCAAGGCCAGCTAGCGATTCAGGCCCCATATTTCTATGACATCCTTGGTGCACTTACGGTGGAGACGGAACCAAACCCAGACCCGCTGCAGGCACCATATAAAGTTCGTCGCATGTATGTCGAACGTACTCCAGAGTACGAGGCTGGCGAGCGCGTCCAAGGACGTCTAGGCAAAGTAGTACAGCAGCAAGACCTCGGGGTCGAACGCATGCTGGACATGGTCTTCGGAGAGAAGAAGGCTGAACCAACTAAGAAAGCAAGTTAAGAAAGGCAGTTATGACTACTGTTAATTTCGCACAGCTCGTCCAGAAAGCTGGAGATGCTGCTGCACAAACAAACTACGAGCCACTACCTGAGGGTGACTACGAGTTTAAGGTAATTGAAGCTCAGGCAACTACCGCTTCTACTGGAAAGCTTATGTTTAAGCTGACTAATGAAGTTCAGGGAGGTCCGCACGACAAGCGTCGTGTTTGGGATCAGTGGGTTGTCACTCCAGACAACGAGACTGCAATGAACATCTTTTTTGGAAAAGGTGCAGCTGTAGGACTCAACAAGGAGTATTGGCTATCTGACCCGACTCCTGCTCAGGTAGAGCAGGCCCTACTTGGTAGAGCTTTCCGAGGCAAGGTCGCAATTCGTTCCTACCAAGGAAAGCCAAGCAACGAGATTAAGAGCTACTATCGCTCTTCTTCTGCAGCTAACACTGCTACTACTGCTGCAGCCCCTGCAGCAGCCACCCCAGCTCCTGCCCCAGCTCCTGCGCCCGCGCCTGCTCCTGCGTCGCCTGTAGCTGGAAGCGAGTCTGCTCCCTTCTAGTTAAAAATGGCGGGGCATCTTAGGGTGCCCCGCTAAAACTTTACAGAGGCACTAATGAAAATTTTATTTACGGGAATGGGGTCCCATCACTGTAAGAAGCCAGAAAATGTTAATTTTTTCTCGGTAATAGAAAAAAACTTGCCCTCCAATGCTACGGTAACCTGGGAGTCTCCTAATATTAATTGGACCAAGGAAGACTTAGATAAGTATGACCAAATATTCTTTGGGTTTAGTCCCCCTACAGCCCTGAGCTCAAATAAAATTTACGGTGCTTTAAATCTTTTAGGCCTTATTTTTGACTCTCCTAAACTAAAACTAGTAGTAGATAGTCCTCAAATTTGGCAGTACAAAAACAGTATTTCTGCTATTTTAAAAAACCCCGATCTTTTATTTACAAATTTTTACTCAAGGCGAGAAAACTATCAGACTGCGCTTAAAAACAAATCAATAATTGAAAAAGCTATTGCCCACATGAGGGTTTCCGAGTGGCCAACAATAATATATCCTGGACTTCCTTGGAATAGTAACGAAAAAATTTATTCTGCTCTTGGTTTTGGTAACTTAGAAAAGTTTGTCGGATTAAATTTAGATTCATCTTTAATCAGCCCAGAGCCTCCTAATATTTCTAGGCAAGACTATTGGGCACTAGAAAACCCTAAAAGTCTTTGGTACCAATCTTTAGAGAAAAGCATTGTTTTCCCCGCCGAGGCTTCCAAAGTCAGGAGAAAGACTGACGATAACTACGCCCTAAATTTAATTAGAGGGTCTGTTGGGCTGCTTCTTCCGCCTCAGGACAGAACAAATATTGTTTGGTGGAACTACAGAATGATTCAAGCAATGAATACTTCTACTCCTGTAGCCACTAACTGGCAAGACCTATATTCTTTTAGCTCTAGCTGGGCGGTGCTTGCCTATCAAATTGAAGATATGACTCCCGCTCAGAGGCAAATTCTTGCATCTAAACAAAGAAACTCGTATTTAGAATCAATCCCTTCTGCAGAAGAGTCTGCAAACATATTAAAAAATATTCTGATAGAATCATTTACCAAGGAGAGAATGTAATGCCCGAAATTAATCGTGAATGGATTAAAGAGCAGCTTCAAGCCGCTAAAGTAAAAGTTGGCTCTGGAAAAGCAATAATGAAGCTGCTAGAAGCATGGGAAGACCTACCAAAACTGAGTGACAACATGATAGAAGAAATTCTTTTAGTGTTTCCTGAATTGGCTAGAGGCCATGCCATTAAAGAAGAGGAAAATGAAGATGACTACGCGTGGATCCCGCTACAGCCAGGACAAATCGTTGTTGGAGACATCGTCCGTGTTAAAGCAGATGCTTACACAGACAAGCTCGGACCCATTCACAACGGGCGCCGCGGCACGGTGGTTGCAGTCCGCTATGGTGACGTCATCTTCAACGACACAGACGGAAGACAGCCAGAGCTTAAAGGGGCCCACTACTCCCCCTACAAGCTAGAAAAGCGTATTAGGAAGGCATAGTGAGCGTGGTTAGAACATCTTTTGAGTTAAAACTCACGGCCGACGACATTACAGAAGCTAAAGAAGAAGCTATAAAGCGCATTGGAAAATTTTTAAATATTCCTGAAGATTCTGTAGAAGATAGCGTACAGCTCGAACTAAAAATCTCATATCCAGAGGCAAAGACTTATGGAGATATTGCTCAGAACATGGACAATAGCAGTTTTGTAGTTACAGCATTTGCGTCAGTAAAGCAGAGCATTGCTAAACCATTCGGCTTTTAAAAATGTATTTTCTGATTTTTTACGAGACAAAATCTTTAAATACTCAGAGCATGGGTTGCATAGGGTATATGTAGAAGGCCATGATGATTTTTTTCTTGATTTAGTAGGACTAAAAAGAAGACATAAGGAAGCTCGAGACGAGCAATTTCAAGATTTAGATAAACACTACGAAACCATTTTTTCTGGGTGCTCGGAAACTTATGGAGACTTTATAGATAAAGACTTATCTGCTGCCAATGATTACGTGTGGGGAACGATTGTTTCTAATTATTTAGAAACTAATTCTGCAAACTTGGCCATGGGCGGAGCCAGTGCAATAAGTATTTTAGATGATTATCTCTATCAAATTAAAAATTATGGTCCCCCTAAAAACTTTTTTGTTTTGTATCCTCGTATAGATTGTAGGCTGCCATTTATAGAAGACCCAGGATATTTAATTAATTTCAAGGGAGACGACGAGCACTCTTATCCGTCGGAGTTCGAGATTTTTAATGCTGTAAATATAGGAATTTATGAGAACGAGCAAAAAATATCAAAACGTCCCCATGCCATCCAAAAAGTATTAGCAAGGCCGTACGTCACGTATTTAAACTTGCAAGCCATACTTAATGCTGAAGTTTTATGCAAACTTACTGGCACTAATTTTATTTATAGCTCTTGGAGCATTGAAACTACTTCAATTATTGAAGCTTCTAATGAAGCAGCAAAATTTTTAAATTTAGAGGTGCCGTTTAAAAATTACATAAAAATTGATTATGAAATGATAGATACAGACTATGATCAGGGGGCTATGTCTATACCGAAAGACTGCCACAAAGAATTAAACAATCATCCTAACTTCTACATGGGAGAAGAGAACTCCCATATGGGGGTACACGCTCATGCTCATGTTGCTAAAAATTTTATGGATGAGTTGACAAAGCGGGGATATACTGCTACGTTGTAGCTATGCAAACATTTGTACCGCTACTTGGCTCGGCGGATACTGCACAAGTCCTAGACCGAGCACGACTAAATAAGCAGGCCCTAGAGGGCTGGCAAATATTGATGAACCTTGTGGAGCTGGACCCGCAGGGCAATCACCGCACGGCTAAGGGCTGGCGTAATCACCCCGCCGTTAAAATGTGGCGTGGCCACGAAGGTGCTCTAACTGTCTACATTGTCAAGATGGTTATGGAGTGGGAGAGGCGCGGCTATAAATCTACAATTGCTAAAAAAGCAATCACAACATACATCCAAGCCGTCAAGCTAGGCCGTATCACCCAAGATAGTCACCGTCTACCTGCATGGATGAAAGACAAAGAGCTTTTTGACCAGATAGCGTCTAGCCACCGTATGGCACTACTTAACAAAGACTACGAGTGGTACAGCCAGTTTGGTTGGCCAGAAGACACTGGTGCTAGACCAGAGACGTACGACTATGTGTGGCCAGTAAACTAATTTTGTAATTTACGGTAAGTTTATCTTAACTTGCGAATAAGTTCTTATGTGTGAGACGTAAGAAGACAATCGCAGAGCCAATCTGGCTTGTATGGGAAGGCGACGATTTTCCCAGAAAAATACACTCCGATTCCGTAGTTTTCTACCTCACGGAGCATATCTATCTTGATCAAGATCAGGTTGCCAAGAAAGCCCTCGCTAAGCAGCTCCGCCTCGAAGGTGTGGCAGACTCGCTTGGCGAGGCCTTTCGGCTTATTGATTTAGGTTGGATTAGCAAGGGCGGGTATTACTTTGAAGACGACGATGAAAGATTTCCTGTTTACTGCGACTTAGACGACGAGCTTTACGACTGGGATGCTACTTTTGTGGAGGTTCCAATTGTTTCTTAATAGTCCAGACTGGCATGAAGATGCAGAGTGCGGTAAGCCAGAGCACGTTGACAAGATGGATAACTTTTTTTCAAACAAACCCGCCCAGCAATGGGAAGCCAAAAAACTGTGCAATGCTTGTCCCGTACGTAAAGATTGCGCCCAGTGGGCACTAGATAACAAACAACTTTGGGGAATTTGGGGGGGACTAGACTACAAAGAAATAAGAAACACTTTGTCTGTTAATTGGGATGGACAAGAAATGCGATACAAGAGATTCCCTCTGTGTCCTTATTGCAGAGCAAAAACTGACAATTTAAAAACAGCAACGGTTGATCGCCCAGATGGCGGAAGATGGGCAACAATGCGTATTGTACGCTGCGACGATTGTCACTTTACGTGGCAGAGTAGAACTAGTGCAAATGCTGTAGATGCTTACCACGCACAAAAGAGTAAAAACTAATCATTATTGGCGTAATATGCCATATTTCCTCGCAACCGCTCATTTTGCGGTTCTAGCTCCAAAGCCTTAGTTCCGTAAATAAGGGCGTTTTCCCTATCTCCGACGTAATATGACGAAATTGCTGCATAATCCCATGGGAGATATCCCCAAGCAAAAGCTTCGCAAAGGAAGTCAAGTGGCTTTTCTTTGATTTCTAGAGCTTTTTTGGCATATTCTAAGCATTTAGCCCAATTTTGCTCTTCATAGTAGTGCTGAGTCAATTCGACTAAAGCTTCTCTACGCCCTGGAGCTTGAGCAATTGCATCTAGTAGCCATTTTTCACGTTCGGCAGGCACCATCTTGGCTAAATACCTCATAGAAGCAGCTCTCTCTGGGGCCCAGGTGGCTCTAGGAAGGCTCAGGTGGCGTTTAAACTCGACAATAGCCTGATCATATAGACCATGGAAGAAAAGCTCTCTAGCGTAGTAATAAGCGTTTCTGTCATCGTCTGGCTGCTCGTCTACAGCCATCTTTAGCAGCGGAAAATACTGTCCACGAGACTTTGTATTGTCTGGGTGGTGGTGGATCTCTAGCCCAACCCACCCCTGAGTCTCTTTTGTGTCTCCGTAAGCTCTTAAGACTTCGTGGACAGGGTGTGTCCACCTGTAGCCCTTACGCGTGTGGATCTTATCTCCACCGTACTGAAGGCTTGGCACGGTCTCTGCCTCATCCACCCAATTCCATGTGTATTGATACCTAGGACGTGTCCAGCCATTTTTAAGGGCGTCTACCAAATGGTCTTTCCAGCCAGGAAGAAGGATTTCATCCATATCTAGGGCAATACAGTAGTCAATGTCTTCTGGAATGGCCACGAGCGATGCATTGCGGGCATCGTCAAAACGCCAAGGACGCACTTTTACGTCGATTACGTTGATTCCGAGCTTAATTGCAGTTTCACGGGTACCATCCGTACTACCTGTATCTGCAATTAAGAGGTAGTCTGCCTCTTTTGCACTTTCGTACCATCTTTCGACAAACTGCTCCTCGTTAAGAGCGATGCAGTAGACGGCAACTTTTAAAGACTGGTCCTTTTTAGCCAAATTTGCTCTCCTTTATCTATAAGCTCAAACTTGTTGCTGTGGCAAAACCATATAGCTTCGATAGCTGGCTTCGGGTCTGCCCACAGGCCTTTTCCTGAAGTCCACCTATAATCATCAAAAGCCTCGATACTTCCAACTCCAGTCCTGTAGATTGCATTTAAGCCATCTTTTAAAACTTGTGCTGCTTCGTGGTTTCCATCAATGTAAATAAAATGAAATCCTCGCTTACCATCTTCCGAACTAAAGAACTCGTCGCTAGTGCCTTTAAAGACCTTGAGTCTACCTGACTCAATTTTTTCTTTGTGACGATTTAAGTAAGTTTCTTCTACTGACGTCCAGTCTAAAGTTTTGTGTACTGGCTCGTCCGACCCTGTCCAAGGGTCTACGTCTGTCAAAGTTGATTCGGGGTGGGTAAGGACATTGTCAAAAAGCCACTGTGTTGCATCGCCTGTGTAAGCACCAATCTGAAGACAATCTATCTGTTGACCTGCTAGCGGCATCAAATTTCTTA
>Ga0181606_10004539_pt1 | contig 11586 bp, 6 predicted proteins | sample 041ome_10_FD_132994 | JGI IMG/M metagenome (GOLD analysis project Ga0181606, IMG submission 132994) | Coastal salt marsh microbial communities from the Groves Creek Marsh, Skidaway Island, Georgia - 041412US metaG (megahit assembly) | ecosystem: Environmental > Aquatic > Marine > Intertidal zone...
CTGTTCTTCGCCACCACGGCCTCCTCGCGTTGAGCGTCGACCACCGGGCGACTCGCCAGGCTCTTCTCCAGCCCCAGGGCCCATGCCCATCGAACCACGGCCACCTGGTCCCCGGCCACCGGGCGCACGCCCACCGAAACTCATGCCACCGGGGCTCATGCCGGCCATCCCAGAGTCGGAACCCATCATCATTCCGCCAGGCCCGCCAAAGCCGCCACGACCGCCACCGGCACCGAGAAAATCGCGTTCAAATGTGCGTTCGTCCGCCAATGCCACATCCGACGCAAGCGATTCAATCGCCAATGACTCGATGATGGCGACCGCCTCCGGGACATCAATATTCCCTGCTGCATCAGCAGTTGTCCCCAGGGCATAGGCTGCCCGCACTCTCACATCGAGCCCGCGGTTGGTGTCAGCCAGCGTCTCGAAGATGGTGCCTGCCACCGTCGCCGTCGCCTTCGGCATCACGCTCGGCAGCAATCGCAGAACCTGAGATGTCAGCCATTCCGCAGCAACCTGCTCTGAAGGCGTCGTCGCCTCCGGCGCCGAGAGACAGGCGAGCAAGGCAGGCTCTGCCGTCTGTAGCATTCCCGAGAGAATCGCTGGGTCAGACCGCTCGGCAGCACGCGAGAGATGCTGATTCAGCCCGATCATCGCGGCAATCCGCAGTGACAGAGCCACCGAATCATCTGCGGCAACCTGCGTCAATGGCTGTACGGCTCCAGGCCAGAGACCGCCAGACTTCGCCTGCAGCTCGCCAATCAGAAGCAGCGCGTTGAGTCGCACGCCCATCGCCTGGGTGTCATCCTCGAGAAGCCGCTGCATGCCCTGGGCAACGAGGGCATTCGCCGAGTTTTGGATGTCATCCGTCGCACAGCTCGCCAGAATACGGGTCAGCACTCGGTTGCGGACCTCATCAAGGTCGCCTCGGTTTTCTGGCAGGCTGAACTGCGGAAAAACGATCTCCTCAAGGTAGGTGCTAGCGGAGGCATCGATCCCTCCGCCACCCTTCATCGCAGTCAGAAAATCACGGGTTTCGGGAGCTGCCTCGACCTGTTTCCACGAAGAGTATTTCGGCTCTTGAGCCACAACTCGTTCGCTGAAACAAAATGTCGACGCCGTCGCGACGATGGCTGCGCACAAATAGCCGCTGTAGGAACGCATCGTATGCCTCATGTCCTGTGACACTTCAAGGAGTCTCGCCGCCACCATAACCGCCACCGGGGCCACTTCCCCCGCCTCCAAACGGACTGCTTCCGCCACCACCGAATGGGCTGCTTCCACCTCCGCCACCAAAGGGACCACCCGAGCCAAATGGTGAAGAGCCTCCGCCGGATCCCGGCCCGAAGCCAGGTGGGCCACGTCGGCCGGGCCCTTGAGTACGGTCGTCCTGTTGCGAATCCGCACCGAGCGTCGGCGTGTACTGCGACGCGCGTCGCTCGCTGTCTGCCGCCGAGACAATCTGAAGAGTGCCATCTGGTTGCATAAACAGCAGATCAAGTGGCTCAGGTACACGGCTGTCGTCGTCACGGCGACGGTCATCTGGCTTTTCTTGTGTGCCAGCAACGTCGACAAGCATCGAGTCTGTGGTGATCGGCGGCCCCTCAGTACCCCGTTCACCCTTCTCTGCAACGATGGCCATCCCACCACGGTCGAGGCTGATCGATCGCAGTGCGAAGTTGCCGGTCTCTGGATCAGCTCCCAAGACCAGCGTCTCCACCAACCCGCGAACCTTACGGGCCTCTGTGCGGTCGAGCGTTCGAGCCAAAAGAAGCGATTGCGGCGGCACCTGAATCGCGTTCGAGGCCTCACTCGGCTCCGACGCGAGCTTCGTTGGCGTCGCAACGTCTTCGCTCTTGAGATACTGCGGATGGAGTTTGATGTTTGGATTCCAGAGCGAGACCCGAACCCGGTAACGATAGGTCTTCCCGGGTCGGACATCGGTGTCGATGAAACGGAAGAGGCGGTACTCCACCGGAGCAGGCTGGGCGAACATCTGCCCACCCTCGCCCATCATTTCTCCGCCCATCATCTCGCCACCTGGATCAGCTCCATCTCCTTCTTCCGTGAAGATGGAACCCCCACCAAGCCCCGAGCCCTCTCCCTCCATACCCATTCCCATACTCATACCCGAGCCCATTGAAGAGCCCATGCGACCTGGTCGCATACCCGAGCCCATTGAAGAGCCCATCATGCTCGAGCCCATGCTCGAGCCCATGCTCGAGCCCATGCCGGAGCCCATGCCGGAGCCCATCATGCCGCCCATCCCAGACGACATCCGGCCACCCTGGGGCCCTTGGCCCATCGCCCGCTGCATCGCCTGCTGCTCATCACGTCGCTTTTCCAAGAAGCCTTGAAACCATGGATGAACAGCCTCCGCACCCCACTGCTGATCCAGACGTCGCGGGAGAGGCATGTTGTAGGCGTACGGTGAGACAGGCTGTCCACTTCGAGCAAGTTCGGGAACGTCGAATGACAGCAGACAGTCCATCGGCAGCAGTTCCGGCTGCAGGCCCGCCCATTCTCGGGACGCTTTCTCAGCCACCGCATTGGTGTTGATCCGCTCCCAGTTCAGATTTCCACTGCCATCATCTTCAGCTCGCTCCACAAGAAACTGACTCCACTTCGGTGAGTCACGTTCCGGATCGCGGAAACTCGACTGGCCGTAGCGAACCTCGTATTCCGTCATCTGTTTGCCGTACGGCACCAGGCCCGTCACCACCACATAGGGCACAACCGTTCCGGGCGTTCGGTCAGGACCACGTCTGCCCATCATGCCCGGAGGTCCGAACCCACCTGGCCGCATTCCGCCCCGGCCAGGGAAACCTCCAAAGCCTCCGAACTCTCCCTCGCCGAAGCCTTCGCCCATCTCACCGCCGAAGCCTTCGCCCTCGCCAGACTCAAGCCCTGAATCTTCGAAGCCCATCTCTTCTCCAGCGATCCCTTCTTCACCGGCGCCCGGATCGCCACCGAAGCCGCCGGGGCCCATACCCATGGGGCCACCCATGCCAGAGCCGAAGCCGCCCATACCACCAAAGCCACTCATGCCCCCGAATCCAGGTCCACCAGCACCCGGCTTGGGAAGCACCGCAAGGCCAGACTCAACATGCAGGTCTTCAATCGGAAACACATCCGGCTTGGTTCGCTTCTCAAACGCGTTAAAGAGCGGCTTGTTCAGAACAACAAACTCTCCCGGAGGAGCCACGTTTGGCTTCGTCCAGGCCGCCAACTGGCCGGCCACCTGACCTGCCGCAGATGAAGTCCGCTTCTCCTCGGGCAGCGGAGTTGATTGCCGGACATGCGCTTCGGCTTCCTGCGCCTTTGACGAGATCGCCGAGGGCAACATCTCGGACGTTGGCCGCTTCGTGAGCAGCGAGGACACCCCGCCCCACATCAGCCAGCCCCCCAACAACACAAACACGAGAAAGCCAAGTTTCTCGCCATGCTGCAGAAACATATCGCCAATGCCACCGCCGCCTGAGCGGCCCAGAGCTGAAGGCATCTTCATGACACGTCTCCTTCTGAAAGCGTCTCATCTTCTGTATTTGCAGGCCCGACGCCGTCATCAAACGGCAGCTCATCACTCGGCAGCGGAATCTCATCTTCAGCAAGGCCAACGACCGTGACATCCGGAGCCGCGACAAGTGCAATCGTGCCGGAAATGATCACTTCCAGGTCGTTTGGCCGGCCACCGCCATCGTCGCCGCCCATGCCTTCCATGCCCATGCCTTCCATACCGCCCATGCTCGACGACATACGACCACCCATCGAGCCTCCACCGCCGCCCATGCGACCGGCACGCGAAGGGCCCATGCCACTCCCCATGCCACCGGAACTCATTCCTCCAGAGCCCATCCCCTCGCCACCGGAGCTACCGCCACCAGCACTCGGGTTGATGCGAACCTGTCGCACATCGATCGGCACAGGTGCCTGGGTCGCCAGTTCGACGAGGAAGTCGTCAAGCCGCTGTTCACCGATCTGAATCTGGAGCCGGAACGGCATCAGCCGCATCATGCGAGTCGCGGACGACGAGTCGATTTCTGATTTTGTCAGCGGCTTGCCGCTGAAGTCGACATAGATCCAGTTGTAGAGCGCGTCATCTTGAGAGCCTGTCGTTGCGGTGGATGCTCCACCTCCCGCTCCGCCCATCATGCCCATGGAGCTCATCCCGCCCATGCCCATGGAACTACTGTTTTCGCCACCGCCGCTCGAACCGAAACGAGGATGTGGAGGTCGGACAAGGCCGGCACCAGCCCCGCCGCCGGCTCCACCGCCACCTCCTTCAAGGCCCATGGACATCATCTCCATGCTGCTGCCCATGCTGCTGCCCATGCCACCGCTCATCATCGGACTGTCGCCAGCCCCAGGCACCATCACACGACCACTCCCCTCGCCACCGGGCTGATCCTCAGCCGCCTGGTAGCCGATGGCCAGTTCGTTCACGGTCGGAATCGAGGCGTTGTAGTGTCCGGTGGAGCGACTGTTCGCGAGGGCGATCGCGTCACAGAGAACGCCGTAGACCCACAGTTCTTCTTGAGCGAGCAGGATCTGCGTGGTGGAAGGGGTCGTGTCCCACACAAAGGACTCATAGATCCGAGACTGATCCGCTGCTGACCAGTCGACCATCGGTCGAGGCCCCATGTCCCCCATGAAGCCACCATCTTCCTCTCCACCAGAGCTGAAGCGGCCGCCACCTGAGCGGCCACGCATCGACATGCCGGACATGCCCCCCATCCCGGAGCCCATGCCTTCCATGCCGCTCATGCCACCCATCCCCATACCAGCTTCCATGAGGTCGTCAGCTCCCATGCGTGCTGGCAGTGACTTCACAATCGAAGGCACCGAGTTTTGATAGAGCTCACGCAGCGTGAGCGGGAGTTCGGTCCCTTCTCCCAAACGATCGACATACCGGAGAAACTGAGGCCCGAGCGAATCGGGCCAGACCCGAATCTGTAGCTGGTCTTGATAAGCCTGATCCCACGACCGCCAGGTGTCTTGTCGGATGCTCAGCGTTTGCTCACCAATCTGGTCTGCCCATTCCTGATTCGGATGAGGGGAGGTCGATCTCACCGACTGGACCGCACTTATCTTGGACTGGATGTTGCTCTGAGCGTCATCGATCTTCTGCGAAATGTCGCTGCTCGCGAGCACGAACATCGGCACCACTAACAGCGGTACCAACACAGCCAGAATCCAAAAGTGGTACTTGCCGAGCGCGGCGACAACCGGCTGCACGTTTTCAGGTAGTTGCATGATGTCCTCGTGTCTCCACCATCAATCGTCGTCGTCATCATCGTCACGACGGCCACGACGGCCACCGAACGAACGTGAACCGCCACTTCGACCACTCCGACCAGCACCTGCTGCGGCAGCCCCGTCGCCATCGAGCATTGGCTGCCCTGGAATCTGTGGCACCCAGACGAACTGCACGACAAAGTCGTATCGCTTCAGTTCCACAACCGGGTCTTCGCCTTCTTCGTCACCATCACCTTCCCCGGAGCCCGACGGCGGCCGACGCCCTATTCCCATTCCTGGGCCGCTTCCAAAACCACCAGACCCCATGCCGCGGCCCATGCTCATCATGCCGCTTTCACCCATCATGCCGACACCTGTCGACAGGCCGCCGTCAGCAGCAAGAAGCGGATTGACAACCTGCTCTGGCTGAATCGTTGAAGACGTGACGAGCACCGGATACTTGATGCCAAACTCGCTTACCGAAACGATCTCTCCGGCCAACGGACCGACGTCAACCGTTACCTCAGGTCCGTCACCGAGGAGATTCTTAATCAGCGTGTCACGAACAAACTGAGCACTCTGGTTTGGCCTATGCCGCGGTTCGTTGTGGTAGTGGTGGCCGACTAACTCAATCACCCAGCCAGGCCCCGAGGGACCAGGATCATCAGCGAGGGCAACCTCTTCCCCCTCTTGCTCGGTGCCCGCAGGCGACTCGTCGACCTCCACCGTCTGCTCAGCCTCAGCCGTGTCATCGTCAGCAGCGGTCTCCCCTTCCGTTGTCGTTTCACCATCCGCAGCAGGTTCGGCGGCTTCAGCAGTGTCTTCAAGTTCTGGCTCGTCGAGCACAACGCCATCTCGAGGGTGCGTCTTCTGCCACTGATCCTTCACATCCTCAAACCAGGTCGAGAGATCGCTGAAGTACTGCATGTCGACACGGTCGATGTGGACTTCGTTACGATCAGCAGGGTCTTCAGGAATCGCATCTGGCGGATCGTGCGGCAGCACCGACCGCAACGCTCGCAGCATCTCCAAACTCTGGAAACGCCGGTGCGCAACCCGCAGAAAGATCTGCTGCCCTTCGACCGCAGCATCACGGTCTGTTTCCGCTTTCTGGACTGCCGACTTGGCCGTTTGCGAACTACTTGCCGCCTGATCGGCGCTGCTCAAAGCACTCGCATAGATCGATTCGGCGTAGCTGTTCCAGGTGAACACGTTACCGGCGTAGCCGATGAATGCGGTCACCAGCAGCACGAGCAGGGCCGCCACAGTCACCGGTCGCTTGGACGCAATCAGCCGATCACGCAGGATCTGCTTCGGCATCAGCGTCGTCTTCATCTCCGCCATGCCGAGGCCTTGAGCCGCGAGGCCGTAGGCCGTGCCGAACGCCAGCCGGTTCTCGCGGAAGGTGGCCGAACCGATCACCGTCTTGCCATCCAGCTTCTCGAACTTCTCCAAGCGGCTCACATCGAGCCCGATCTGCTTGGCAACGAAATCACTCAGACCGCGGAGCTTCACCGCATTGCCGAGCAGATAGACCTTGCCGATCGAGGCGGTCTTGTGGGTGCCTGTGAAGTAGTTGAGCGATCGCTGAAGTTCTGCAGAGAAGTCGTTAAACACCGGCCGCATTGCCAGGAAAACCGCCTTCGCGTTCTCCGCACGGACCGCATTTCGCTTGAGATGCTCCGCCTTGGCAAACGTCAGCTTCAAGGAAGCGACGATCGCTTTTGTGAAGTTGCTGCCGCCGATGGGGATGCTCCGCTGCCAGATCTGCAGGCCGTTGGTGACCACGAGATCCGTGCTATCGACTCCGGTGGAGACAAGCACCGTAAACGGAGGAGGATCGTCTGGATCGAGCTCATCGACCGGCGGCAGCTGGTCAAACATCACCATGTTGGCCAGGGCAACCGGTGCCAGCTGCAGGACCTCAACGTCGATACCGACATCAGTCAGCGGCTGGAGAGCCTTAAACACCTGCTCACGCTTCATCGCGAAGATCGCCACTTCGGCGTCGATCACGAAGCCGGCTTCTTCCATCCCGCCGGGCAGCCTCTGCCAATCCCAGACAACCTGTTCCAGCGGGAACGGAATCTGCTGCCTCGCCTCGTACTGGACGATGTCGGGGATCTTCTTCGCCTCGATCGGAGGCAGCTTGCTGTATTTCGTGAGCCCCGACTGACCAGGCACCGACAAGATCACCTTGTCCTGATGCAGATCATGACGGGAGAGCAGTTCCTGCAGGGCGTTCCGCACCAACTCGACCCGGTCGGCTTCCGGATCGGAGAGCAGCATGGGGTACTCGATGTACTCCAAGGCAACGGCTTCCACGGCCGTTCCCTCGCTGCCAACGGTGCACCGCAGGGCCTTCAGCCCGCAGGTGCCAATATCGATGCCCCAAACGTGTCCGCTGCGAGCCATGAGATCCATTCCGCAGATGAGTCACTGGTGGGAAAACAACACCCCACCATTCCCTTGGACGATACCGCGCCGAGAACCGTTCACGGGACCGCAGTTTACCTGGTTCCAGGCAGTTCGCCGCGGCCACATTCCCCAAATGCAAGTCGAGACGCTACGGACTCCCGCTGCGTCTTTTCATGTCATATGTGCCGCAAAGCCTTCCCAACTCACAATTTATGGACGAAAAAGAAGCAAAGTCAAACGCTCACGGAGCGTGGCAGCCGCCCCCGGATGCCTTAAACCAGCCTACGGGGTAGCGTAGAGGGGCTCCGTCGACGAGCAGGTTCCTTCCCACCCGAACAGTCACACGACTGGCAGCAGCATGAGTCACGAGCGGATCACGGTCCTTCTTCCCTGTCATTCGCTCGAGGATTTTCCGGTCTGGAGCCGCGGCGAAGAGGCGGAAGATCTCCTAGCCGCCTGGACTGCCAGCTGGCATCCACTCCTCGTCGCGAGCATGGGGCGGATGCCCTCCTGGCGGGGCATCGACCGGCCTGCTGAAGGACTCCTTTCCAGCGTGGCCATCGTTCCAGCAGCCTTTGATCACCGCTTTGACGTCACCAGTCATGAGGTTGATCCGCAGGATCAGGCCACAGTCACCACCACCGCGGTGCGACATCTCTCAGACGTCTCGGCGATTGTGGCGGAAGCGGCCAAACTGCTTGACGTCTCTCCCCAGCTGGACACGGTCGATCCAGAGCTGATCGAAGAGTTTTACGCCCTCGGCCTCGCCTGGCTGCTGGCAGAACTGCTTTCGCGGCGAATGCGATCGCAGTCGATGCCAGAAAAAGATGTCTTTGCCAGCGACCTCGTCGCCGCTGCCAAGGCCGCCGTCGCCAACGAGCAGACCAAGGCCAACGAGCTCCTCGACGCCTGCCACCGCCATCTCGAGACCGCGCGGTCTCACTACTATCCGGTAGATGTCTGGCTGCTCGATCTGCTGTTGATTGCTCCTTCCACCATGGACGAGCGGCTGGATCACGAACTTGCCTCGCAGTCGCCATCAGGCCTGATCGCCTCTGGCGAGCTCATCGATCAGCTCACCGTCACCCGTCCGGATCGAGCAAACGCTCTCAAAGAGGCGGTCGCCGCCGGGCGGCTGGAAGCGGTCGGCGGACTCTGGGACGACACGCCAGTTGCGAGCCAATCGCCTGAAACCATTCTGGAGTCCTTCCGCCGCGGCAGAGACGCCTGGCGGCGTGCCATTGGCCACAGTCCGACGATCTTCGGTCGACGCGGCGGTGGTGGTTCCGCTCTGCTCCCCCAGCTCCTCTCCTCATTGGGCTACGACGGCGCGATCTGGAACCTCTTTGACGGCAGTCCACTTCCCGACCCCGGTGCCAGCCGTATTCGCTGGACCGGCACCGGATCTGGCGCCATCGAGGCGATTGCCAAAGCACCTCTTGATGCCCGCGATGCCGCCACCATCCTCGGCCTGCCCGAGAAACTCGGCAACGCGATGGATCATGAACATGCCGTTGTGCTCAGCTTCGCTCGCTATCCTGGCACCACCAGCCCGTGGTACGAGCGACTGCGGCGGATCACGCTGCGGGGCCGGGTGCTGGGAAGCTTTGCACTCCCCTCAAAACTGCTTAGCGAAACCTCGTCCGCCAGCATCACCGTCGACTACGGCCCAGACTCCTTCCGCCCTCCTCTCCCAGAAGCCACTGCCTCGGGTGACGAGGCGTTGACCACCCCTCGCACGGCCGCCCGTCGCGAAGCCGTCTCACTGGCTACAGCACGCGAACGCTTTGACGAAGCGATCAGTGGTACGACCAGCGGACAACAGGCGACTCTCACAGCAACTTCGCCGCATGACGCAGATGCTCAGCCCGCATCCCGCCTTCCCGCAAGCAGGCAGGGGTTGCTTGGCCGACTCGGAAGCCTGATGCCATGGGGGCGCACAGCAAACGCTACGGCGGATGAGATTCTCGACAATGGACTCATTCGGCTACGGCTGCATCCTGAAACAGGCGGCATCCTCTCACTGCGGGCCAGTGACGACACCGCCAACCGCCTCTCCCAGCGGCTGACTCGTCGAGTCACAAAACCACCGGCGGGGAGTCGCTGGCAGGACCCGCTTGAACGGAGTGAGTACGCCACTATGGCGGCCGACACGGTGGGCCGCTGGGAAGGCTCGCCAGACGACACCCTCGAAAGCCGTGGCCGTCTGGTCGATCACACCGGCACGCCCGTAGGACGCTTCTGCCAGCGGATGACGCTTCCAGCGGGCTCATCTCTGATCGTGCTCGACATTGACCTGCAGCTTGATGAGACCCTCTCCGGCAATCCGCTTGAAAACTATGCCGCCTGCCGATTCGCCTGGAACGAGAACGACGGCGCCGATCTGTTCCGCAGCATCCACACCCAGTCAGTTGCCAGCGAACGCAACGTGATGATGGGTGAACACTTTGTCGAACTGGCGATCGACGACTTGCGTCGCGGCTCGTCGCCACAGCGGCTCTCGATCTTCCCGCTCGGCCTCCCTTGGCACGTCCGCAGCCACTCACACATGCTCGACACGCTTCTGTTGCCCGCGGGGAGCAGTTCGGGCCGGTTTCAGCTGGCGATTGGCGTTGGCCGTGAGCGGCCGTGGGATGACGCGATCCGGCTGATGGCCGCGCCGGACAACGCTGACTCCGCGGCGGCACTCGCAGCGTTGGCTGCACGCGACGATGGCACCGCCGTGCGTGCGGAAGGCTCCGTTCGGCTGACCACTGGAATGGTGATCAGCGAAGCAGAGGAGGTGGTTGGGCTGCAGTGCGGACTGCTGGAGTCAGCCGGCAGCCGTCACACCGCACGGCTCCAACTCCCACGCACGCCAGTCGCCGCCTGGCGATGTTCCGCAGATGGAAAGCGTGGCAACGAACTGATGATCGAAGACTCCACTGTGCTCGTTCCGCTGGCAGCATATGAGTGGGCGTTCGTCGAAGCCCGGTTCCTGTTGAATGACGAAGCTGCTGCGGGAGGTGAGGCATGATTGTCACCCTCGACGGCCCGGCGGGAGCAGGCAAGAGCACCGCTGCCAAAGCCCTTGCCCGCCAACTGGGCTGGCGGTATCTCGACACCGGAGCGATGTATCGCGGGGTTGCCTGGGCCGCCCTCACCCGCAACGTGTGCCTTGAAGAGGACTCCGAACTCGCCAACCTTGCAAGCCGGCTCGAGCTCCGATTCGATGCCGATCGTGTGCTTGTTGACGGCACCGACGTGACCGCTGAGATCCGCACCCAGGAGGTCACCGCGGCAACCCGTCGTGTTGCCGACGCCGCTGCTGTCCGCGAGGTGATGGTGCACCAGCAGCGGCGGATTGCTGACGGCTGTGACATTGTGACCGAGGGTCGCGACCAGGGAACCGTTGTCTTTCCACAGGCCGAACTGAAGGTGTTTCTCACGGCCTCGCCTCGAGAGCGAGCCCGGCGACGACACCTGGAGCGGACCGCCTGCGGCGACGTTGTCAGTCTGGAGGCGATCCTGGCCACGCAGCAGGCCCGGGATGATGCCGATGCCACTAGGCCAGTCGGTGCGATGCGTGCGGCCGACGACGCCGTGCTGGTCGAGACCGATGGCATGGATCACCAGCAGGTCGTCGATGCCTTGGTCCAGCTGGTGGTCAGTCGCGGAGGAAAGGCATGTCCCTAGCACCCCACGACAAGCCGACTGCACCGCAGCCGCGAGCGACCCCGGCAAGCATGCGGCAGACGGGGCACACGCGGGCGGGAAAAGCGGTTTACGACACGCTCTGGATCCTCTGCCGCACGCTCTCCATCGTGTTCTTCGGCTTCCGCTCGCGGTTTGCCGAACCGATGCCGGGGGAGGGCGGCCTGCTTGTGCTCGCCAGTCATTAGAGCCATCTCGATCCGATCTTGCTTGGACTTGCCAGCCCACGCCGTCTTTCCA
>Ga0181606_10004541_pt1 | contig 11585 bp, 11 predicted proteins | sample 041ome_10_FD_132994 | JGI IMG/M metagenome (GOLD analysis project Ga0181606, IMG submission 132994) | Coastal salt marsh microbial communities from the Groves Creek Marsh, Skidaway Island, Georgia - 041412US metaG (megahit assembly) | ecosystem: Environmental > Aquatic > Marine > Intertidal...
ACGATTCAATTCACGCTTTGCGTTATTAGCGCGGATTCTCTTTATTGCTGATTTATGATTTGCCATTTTCTTCTAAAGGGAGTGCAAAGATACGTTTGTAAAAGAATAAAATCAATACTTTTTGAAAATTATTCTGATTCTGGAGCTAACCTAACCACCAAGCCTTCAAGTTGTTCATTCAAATGTAGTTGACACCCCAGCCGAGAATTACTTTCTACAAAGAAAGCTTGGTCTAACATGTCTAATTCTGAATCACTTTGTTCGGGTAATTCGTGATCGCTTTCCACGTAAATTTGGCATGTGGCACACATAGCCATTCCCCCGCATTCTCCCTTTACGGGAAGTTCAACCGCTTTGCAAAAATCCATAAGGTTTAGGTTCATGTCGGTTGGTGCTTGGTAGGTCTCCTTCTGGCCGTTCCGATCAATAATGGTAATGTTTATGGTATTCTCCATTTTAACTAAGATGGTCAATGCGATTGAATGTGGTTATGTTGAATTTAAGATCCCTTTCATGCTCTAATATATAGAGACCTGTATTTTCATGAGGAAATTGATCCATTTCTTTAAGAGGCTTTTGCGTTAACAAACATAGAAAACTTCTTATGGCCCTGCCATGCATGCAGATTAAAATATTTTCATGAGGCTTTTTCATGATTTTTTCCAATCCTTTTTGTTGACGTTCCCACATTTTTAAAGGGCTTTCCCCTCCCTCCACGGCAGCATGGTAATCTCCTGATTTCCATTTTGCCGAAATTTCTAAAAAATGCTGATAGCGTTCTGGGGTTGGCTCTTTTCCTTCCAAAATTCCCCAGTTAATTTCATTGAATTCCGGCATTATGGTAGGTTGATTGTGGGTGTGAGCAAAATGGGCCACTGTTTGATGGGTGCGTTTTAGTTCACTCACATAAAGTGCATCGAAGGGTATGTCCTTATAGGCTTGATAAAATCGAAAGGCTTGGTCTTTGCCGGTTTCGTTTAAGTCGCTGTTGATTCCCGAACCTTGAACAATTTTTTGTTTGTTGTAGTCGGTTTCTCCGTGTCGCGTAAGATAAATTGTTTTTCTAGCAGTATAGTCTGAACTTTGCGTCATTAATGGAAGCCCTTTTTGATCATGCAAATATAAGCATCGAGGCGCTTAACGCACGATGTGAAAACACCTTAAATACGGCAATCGGACTTTCCTTTACCAAGATAGATGAGAGTTGCTTATATGCAGAATTAGAGGTTAGTACAAGAAACTGCCAACCTTTAGGTCATTTAAATGGCGGTACGTCCTTAGCCATTATTGAGATTCTTGGTTCTTTAGCTGCAAATTTGGTTATTGACGGAAAGCGTTTTGTGGCAGTTGGGCAACAAGTAAACGCCCATCATTTTCGACCCGCTTTAATGGGTGAGCGTGTTTTCTCGGAGGCACATGCTTTACATATTGGTAAAAAAAGCCATGTTTGGGAGGTCGTTATACACAATTCTAAGGATAAAATAGTTTGTAAAGGCACCATTACGATGGCCGTTATCCCCAAAGCTGAATAATGGAAGACCCGTCATTTGCCTTAGTGCGATTACCCGGAGATCCCTTAGATCAAATTCATTGTTTTACGGGACCAGAAATCATTCATGCAACTTCCATTAAGGATTTATCTCATTTCAATGATAAAACGGAGTTTTTATTCAGTCCGTGGAATCAAACCGATACGATTTTTAAATTGGATGATTTCAAAGGTGCTTTTAATCTTGGGGAAGCCTTCACATGGATAGAAGCATCTCATAAACGTAAAATCAACAAGGAAAATACGTCATTTGATTTTTTTGCAAAATCGATAGATAAAGCAAAAAGTGAGATACAAAATTCACAATTTGAAAAAGTTGTATTAGCTCGAGAGAAATGGATTGATATCGATCTCGATTTGACAGAATTGGGAACTATTTTTTATTCTTTGTGTAAGGCGCACCCAAACGCTTTCGTTTATTTATGTTCCTCAGGGAATTGGGGAACATGGATGGGAGCATCTCCAGAAACCTTGATTAATTACGATCAAGGAGCAGTTACTACTATGAGTTTGGCAGGCACTCTATTTAGTCAAGACGAACAGTGGTCGCCTAAAGAAAATCAGGAGCAAAAAGTAACTTCGCATTTCATTGAACAATGCTTGAACTGGAACGAAACAGATGAAGTACAAATTCGAGAATTAAGCCAGGGTCAACTCCGACATTTGATGAGTGTGTACACGAAATCGTGGAACGTGAACGACCTGCCGAATCTATTTCTGTCCTTATCACCTACGCCTGCCGTTTGTGGAAATCCAAGGCAGAAGGCACTAGAATTTATTGGTAGTGCTGAGGGATTTAATAGAGACCTATATGCTGGATTTATAGGACTCCGTAAGCAAGATAAACTTATTACAAACGTAAATTTACGCTGTGCTGAAATTGGAACAAATGGAGTTCGCCTGGTTGCGGGCTGTGGAATAAATAAAGATAGTAATTCTGAGCGTGAGTGGGAGGAAAGTGCCCTTAAAATGAGGGTTATCGAGGAATATCTTTCTTGATTTCCTCAACGTCAATGGGAATTCTCGGGGCAAATGGTAGATCATCGGTTAGAACTTTTTTAACCCACGTTTTTCCTTCTTGGAAATAGGCGTGATAATCTCCAGAAGGTATATAGTAAAAAGGATTGCCTTTGAATTGGGGTTGTGACGGCACTAAATCTTCGATTACAATATGTTTTCCTTCCTCTTGGTATCTAAGGGTTAATTTGACCGATTTGTGATATTCAAATATTTCTCTTGGTTCGGGGGTGGGGTCTTCCTCACTAGTTCTAAAAAGCTCGTATCCAAATAAGGGTTCATCATCTTCAAAATAGAGAACATCTAATATCGATCTATTTGAATTTTTATTGTGTCCGTCGAACCCAAATAACATATAGGTTTGAGTTTTACCAATTTTGAAGGGTTGTAGTTGATAATAAATACAGCCAATCCACTGTTCGGAACTCAAAGAAGATTCAAAATGTCGATCCGGTAAATTTTGAGCTGTATCAACCAGAGCATAAGTAAGTAATTCCCTCTTTTTCTTTCTCTGAATTACCGCATATTGATGAAAAACACCGCTATTCAATATAACGTTATAACTAAAAATTCTGACGTCTGCCTTCGGGTGAGAAGCAATCGGTATGGTAGATAGTCGTAATGATTCGAATGGGTAATCCCAGGATTCTGGTTTTTGAAGAATTTCAAGAAGACTTTCTTGTATCAGACGTGCAACGTTTATTTTAGCTTCATCAGATGTATCGCTTCTCAAAGGTATATCGTTTATACCTAAAATGAATTCTTCTACTTCTTGCGGGGAGGGTTCGTTTTGGGCAAATATTGATTTTGGAAATCCAATAAAAAGGAGAATTAAGACGAGAATATACGATAAAGAAGGTCGACCGATAAAATCAGTCGACCTTTTATTCATAGATAAGAAATGATAGAGACATTTATGTGAACTCACATAAATAGAACGCACCATTGCCTCGCTATATTTTAGCAATTTTCTATAATCATTGCGGAAGCACCACCGCCACCATTACAAATTCCAGCACCACCTACTTTGCCGTTTTGTTGTTTCAAAACATTAATAAGAGTAACGATGATACGCGCTCCAGAAGCTCCTAAGGGATGTCCTAAAGAAACTGCGCCTCCGTTGATATTAACCTTTGCTGGATTCAAATTTAAAATCTTGGTATTGGCCAGTCCTACAACGGAAAAAGCTTCATTTAATTCAACTGCATCTAAATCTTCGATGGCAACGCCCGCTCTTTGGGCCGCTATTGGAAGTGCCAATGCAGGAGCTGTGGTAAACCATTCAGGGGCTTGTTCAGCGTCAGCAACACCCGTGATTTTAGCAAGTGGAGTAAGTCCTAATTCCTTAAGTTTTTCACCACTAACAAGTATCACAGCAGCAGCTCCATCATTGATGGTGGAAGCATTTGCGGCTGTAACCGTTCCGTCTTTTTTAAATACCGGTCTTAGTTCGGGGATTTTTTCAAATTTTACGTTTTTATATTCTTCGTCTTCTGAAACTACCACATCGCCTTTACGTGTTTTTATGGTTACGGGAGCAATTTCATTGTTGAAATTTCCATTTTTCCATGCATTGGCCGAGCGTTGATAGCTTTCAATGGCAAATGCATCTTGTTCTTCACGGCTGAAATTATGTTCGCTTGCACATGTTTCTGCGCAAACCCCCATCAAACCATTAGAATAAACATCGGTTAATCCATCGTTTACGATGCCATCAATGGCTTGGAAGTTTCCGTATTTGTATCCACCTCGGCTATTAGGTAAATAATGCGGGGTCAAACTCATGTTTTCCATTCCTCCGGCAACTACCACATCAGCATATCCCAATTGAATACTTTGCATACCCAGCGCAATGGCTTTCATGCCACTAGCACAAACTTTATTAACCGTAGTAGCAGGTACATTGTCAGGTATTCCGGCGAATTTGGAAGCTTGACGTGCTGGAGCTTGTCCAACACCAGCTTGTAACACATTACCCATAATTACTTCTTGAACTTGTTCTGGATTCACACCGGATTGTTCAAGAGCTGCCTTAATAGCAACAGCGCCTAATTGGGTGGCAGGAACGGAGGATAATGCCCCGTTGAAACTTCCCAAAGGAGTGCGTTTTGCACCTACAATAAATACATCTTTCATAATCTTTTCTTCGATACAAAGGTAAACAATTCAGACTTTAATGCGCCGCCTCAAAGTTGATTTCAGGAAGCGCTTCTTGCTATGGGAATCTGATGTACCTTTGCATTTATGCTTTTGGTATTAGAGTCATCCGCCAACTATCCCTCCATATGTTTGATTAACAAAAGTGGAGAGATTGTTCATTCGGTATGTATTCAAGAAGAAAAAGCACACGCCGAAAAGTTGCCGCTCTTAATTGAGGGTGCGATAGCATATATGAACCGTAACGGATTAACCTTGGAGGCTGTGGCTTTAAATCAAGGACCTGGCAGTTATACAGGATTACGGATTGGTACCAGTCTGGTTAAGGGATTGTGTTATGGACTTAACTTGCCCTTAATAGCCGTGAACGGCTTGGAAGCTATGGCACGGTTTGCTTTGGATCAATATCCTGATAAAAATAGAGTTTTTTCCATGTTAGATGCCCGTAGAGATGAAGTCTACGTTCAAATTCTCAGTCGTTTGGGTGAAATAAGCGCGGTTTCGGCACAGGTAATTGCGTTGGATACCTGGGATGTGGATTTAAAGAATGATGTTTTCATTGGAAATGCGAATCAAAAAGCGATGCGTTTACTTGAACGCGAAGGTTTGATATCGATAGATGGACCAACAGCAAACCAATTGGCCCCACTTGCAATAGACTTATGGAAGTCTAAAACATACGAATCAGTAGCTTATTTTGAGCCGTTTTACCTTAAAGAATTCCAAGCTGGTATTAGTAAAAAGTTTGCTCTGTGAGATTGCTTTTTTTTGACAATTACGACAGTTTTACATTTAATCTTGTTCATTATCTACGGGATTCAGGTGCTGTAGTTGAGGTAGTGGATCAGGAAATGGCTGTAGGTTTGAATATCAATAATTTTAACTTTGATGCCCTACTAATTGGTCCTGGCCCTAACACGCCTTCAGAGTCGGGAGTTTTAATGCCCTTTTTACGCGAATGTATGGATCGAGAAATTCCAGTATTAGGCGTTTGTCTAGGACATCAAGCTTTGGGAGAAGTTTTGGGAATGAAACTAACCCAGGCAAAATTTCCGGTACATGGAAAATCTAGCCATCTTAATCATACGGGAAATGATATTTTCCGAGATATTCCAAATCCAATGGAAGTTGGGCGATATCATTCTTTGATAGTGGAAAATACCACAGAATCGAGTTCGAAAATTTCCATACTTATGCAAGATGAGATTGGGCAAATTATGGCCTTTAGGCATACAAAAAAGCCATTTTGGGGTATTCAATTTCACCCTGAAAGCGTGCTCACGCCAGATGGGAAGGCGTTGTTAAAAAATTGGATTAGAATGTTGGGCTCTCTAGGTTAATGGTTGAGGATTTCTTCTATTTTTTTACATATAGCGTTAGGACCATACCCCGCGAGTTCATAAAGTATATGATTACTGCCATGAGGAATGAATTCATCTTGAACACCTAAATGGATCCATTTAGCATCGGTTTGCTTTTTTAAATTTCCCTCCAAAAACTGCCCCATTCCACCCGTTACAGCACCATCTTCAATTGTGATGATATGAGAATATCCTGATAGGTCTGAAATTTTAGGGATGGGTTTGATTTGACATAAATGAAGCCAATCCACATTGGATTTTTTAAGCGTGTCTTTTACAGTGTCAACTATTTCCGTGGTTTTACCTGTTGTGATGCACAATAGGCTATTTGTCTTCTCTTGAATCAACCAAGTTAAGGGTTCAGAATCTTCGGTTTTGACATTAGGGATGCTTCCTTTGGGATAACGAATACAAACGGGGTTTTCCCCTTCAAGCGCATTATTAAGTGCATGATACAATTCTTTTTCATTTGCGGGTGAAAAAATCTTCAAATTCGGTATCGGAAGAACAAAAGCCAGGTCAAAGGTTCCATGATGTGTAGGACCGTCTTCTCCCACTAAACCGGCCCTATCGATGCACAATACAACCGGAAGGTTTTGTAGAGCAATATCGTGAATCAATTGGTCGTACGCTCTTTGTAAAAATGTGCTGTATATGGCAATAATTGGACGTTTGCCCGTTGTGGCTATGCCCGCCGCAAAAGTAAGTGCATGCTGTTCGGCAATGGTAACGTCTAAAAATCTATCAGGGAAATCCTGAATGCATTTAGATAGTCCGCTAGAACTGGGCATAGCAGGGGTAATTCCCATAATGTCAGGTTTGCTTTTTGCAAATTCATATAACATCTCACCAAATGCTTCGTGCCACGACCTAGTATTAGTAATCGTTGGCTGAACTTTGACATATTTGGGTGCACTATGCCATTTGGTCTGCTCTAATTCTGCAGGTTCATATCCTTTTCCTTTGACAGTTTTGACATGGAGTAATTTGGGTCCATCAACGGCTTTTAATTGATCCATAGCCACTAAAAGCGAATTTGTATCATGTCCGTCAATAGGTCCTAAATAATGAAGACCAAAAAGCTCGAACCAAGATTGCAATTCAGACTGATTTGCTTGGTGTATCGCTCCGGCATTGGGGTCAATTCCCATCCCATTATCATTATAAACGATCAATAGGTCAAGCTGACTGCTTTTTAGGTTGTTTAACGCTTCGAAGCTCATACCCCCCGTTAACGCGCCATCACCCACAATACAGATTACAGTGTGCCGTTCATGAACAGGTGCGTTTTTTTGTGCCCAAGCGCGACCCATGGAGGCTGAGATCGCCGTGCTTGAATGTCCGGTTCCAAATGTATCAAAAGGACTTTCGCTAATTTTTGGGAATCCTGAAATTCCGTCAAAAGAACGTATGGTATGCAATTGTTCTTTTCTGTCTGTAAGAACTTTAAAAGGATAACTTTGGTGTCCCACATCCCAGATAAAGGCATGTTTATTTACGGGAAATTTGTACATGAGAGTTACACAAAGTTCCACTACGCCAAGATTGGCCGCAAAATGCCCACCTTGTTGTAAAATTTCTTCGATTAAAAAGGATCTTAACTCCGTGCAAAATTGAGGTAAGTCGCTCGCAGATAATTGCGATAGGTCATCAGGGCCCTCGTATTTGCTAAAATCCATGTTACAAATTACGGCTATATTTTTTGCTTATGATGGAAACTTAAAATTTAATGAATATAATTTTTCGTGCTATAGAGCGTAAAAAATGATATTTTAATCGGATATTTTTACATTATTATTGGTATAATTTGTATAGGTAAAATTAAATAAGTTTTTTTGTATTGAGATCTTAATCAAAAACTTAAAAAAACTTTTTAAAAATGGAGCAAAACACACAACCTAAAAAAAGAGGAAGAAAGCCTGGTTCAAAAAACAAGAACAAGCGTCCAACACTCAAAGGGTCAGGAAGTTCAAGTTCAATATTCAATGAATTAGAGCGTGAGATTACAGGGATGTTAAATCACATTCAAAAAGCCCAAGATTTAGCTGCAAGAGAATTAGAAAAAATAGAGCAAAGACATTCGCGTGAGTTGGAAAAGCAAAAAGCGAAGTTGGAAATGTCTATTAACCTTTGGAAGAATAGAGCAAAAGATTACCGTAAGAAGCTTACCACCGCTGGAACAAGACGCGGTAAAGTGGGTAGACCTGCGCTTTCGACAACAGGAGCTAAGCGCGGAAGACCAGTAGGTTCTACGGGCAGAAAAGGTGGCGGTCGCAAGAAAGCAGGTGAGCTTACCAAAAGGGATATTATCTTGAGCTATGTGAAAGAATATAAAAAGCCTTTAACCTCACGTGAGATAATCGATGGTTTATTTCCAACAAGTGGAGAATCAGATAAGAAGCGTTTTTCTCAAGGCGTGTACACAACATTAACGTTGATGTATAACAAGGGAGACCTTAAGAAGAAAGGCACCCAAATAACGCTAGGTTAACTAGTTATATTTTACAACCTTTATAAATCGGGGATTTCCAGAGAAATCCTCGATTTTTTTTGCAGATAAATTTAAGGAAGTAAATACCTCAATTGTCTCTTTCCATAAGTATTGATTTATTTCAAACCAAAATTCACCAACTTCTTTTTGTTCTAAAAAAAGTGTAGCCATTTTTTTGTAAAAAATTAACGGATCTTCACCGGCAAATAGGGCAGAATGAGGTTCGTAGTTTTGTACTTGATTGGATAATGTAGGTTTTTCCTCATTTGATATGTAAGGAGGATTGGATATCCAAATATCGGCCCGGGGTAAAATATTGAGTTTTAAAATATCTCCGATTTGAAATTCAAGACGATCGTTAACTTGTAATTGTTCGGCATTTGATCGGGCCACGTTGATAGCATTGCTGGAAATATCTATACCCAAACCGGTCCAATTGGGCCTTTCTTTTAATAAGGTAATGGGAATACATCCAGAACCAGTGCCGAAATCCACTATGTGTTTTTTGTCATTCGGATTTTCTAATAATATTCTCTCACACAACTCTTCTGTTTCAGGGCGTGGAATTAAGGTATCCGCAGTTACCTTAAATGAGTATCGATGGAAATAGGCTTTGCCTGTAACGTATTGAATCGGCTCAAATCTTATAAGACGATCTAAAACTTGGTCTTTGTCAAAGTCTTCTTCATAATCGGCGAGATGTTGTATGATGCCATGGATTTCATCATTTGAATAATAAGGTTGGAGTGCTTCTCGAAGTTGGGCCGTTTTTAATATTCTATTCATAAATAAAACTAATCCGTTCTAATTGTCGCAACCGGTCTTGTGAGTTAATATGAAATGCCTCAAATTTAAGTACATAATTGCCTTGATGTAAAATCGGAGGGAAATCTTCTAATAAAAGGGGAAATATTGCCTTATGGGGCATTTGAATTCCATCAATTAACATTCTAATAAAACTTCCATTTGAGTCAAATAAGGAAACATATACATAATAGCCTTCTTGTTTGAAGTTGAATTCGAGATTCAAGGTGCTTTCCGTACCATTCAAGAACCATATTCTGCGCTCCACTTTCATGGCGTTGTCAGAATGGAAGATTTTATTTTCTTGTGTTCCAATTCCGGGACTTGCCACCCGAAATAATTCTAATGATGTCATCCAATTATGGGTGTAGCCAGAAGGCAGTTGCTCGGATCTTTTCACAAGGGATTTATGAAGGGAATTATTTTGGGTGTGCATATCGCGATTGAAAGGAGCTTTGTCAAGTCGGCCGTATATGTGATGCACAATTTCAACATAACCACCTGAGACACTTAGATTAGGAAACATATTAAGGGAGATAATGTTTGGTGGCACTGCCGAATCTATTACATTGAGCCAGTAATAGGGATTTTTGGTGAATGCTATATGTTCCCCCGGCATAAACCATTTGTTTTTTGAACTGGAACATGGAATTACATGCTTTATTTTATCGTCGGAGTCGAAAATCAACAGGTCTAAATCTTCAATCAGAACCGCATTGTTTCCGATATTATGAATTTCAATAAAGTCGGCATTTTCTGGCGCTTCGAAATGGATTTCGGCGATTTTAAGTGCGCTAAAATCTATCTTAAAAATAGGTAGTGCCAATTTTACAGTCTCTTTAAATCGATTTTTATAAACTAGGATGCAAGAATCACTTTTAATTGGCGAATGGAGATAAAAATCAAATCCTTTTTGATAATAAATAGAATCCATTTGCTTATTCGTTGTGATGTAGATCCATTGCTCAGGTTGGATTGGCTCCAACAGCGTAAAATTGATTTGTCCCTGATAATGTGTTGCTTGTATTTTTGGGAAGTTATGGGCGGGTTTTGCTCTATTCTTGGTTTCATCTTTTTGCCCTGGGTTTCCTCCAAGGTTTTCGTGACTGAACCAACTCCAATAGGGCATAAATGGAGGCTTGTTATTCCCAGTTGTTAATGATATGCCCCCGTCGCTAAATAATGGGTCGTGCATATGCTTATTTACATAAAGAGAATCCAAGAGGAGTCCCAGTTGTGTTTTTAGTGTGATTTTGTTTTCTTCATTGATCAAATTATAGGGGATTTCAAAACAGGTTGCGGAAGGGTAGTCGCTACATTTTGGCGAAATAATAGCGTACCGGATACTGTCGGGAATAACTCCTTGAATTTGATATTCTTTTTGATTGATCGCTATATTCAGTAGATTTAAATTGAGATTCTTTCGATTGCGGTTTTCTATTTCAATAAATTCTGTTTCTGGTAAAAATCCATAACTTGGTGTGGCATCAAATAAAACCTCAGAAAATCTCAAATCTCCGTATTCGGGATCTACCGGAAAGTTTAATGGCAAGGTAAACTGTGAATCAATAGAATTTCCATAAAAGCTTCGAAGCCGATTTGTTTTGATACGAATGCTATCATTATTGACATCCGGATATGCAATTAACAAGGTATTGAAATCTTGGAAATAGTCTACTCGATCGGATGGCAATCCGTTGATATAAATTGGAATGGAGTCTTGAACTCTCAGGGGTTGATTGGCTTTTAATAACAGGAATGTTTTGTCTATAATTTGAGTACCAATAATTTCAGGCTTTGGGTATTTGTGGAATAGTGGGGTTAAATTCAGATTGGATATTCGATGGCTTCCAATGGCATTTTTCCCAAATTGGAAAATCCTCCAAAAGCATGCGATTGTTCGATTGTTAGGGAGCGTAATAACGTGGTTTTTTGGTTGCTCAGAACCCAATATGAAAAGGGATAATTCTAATGTTTTTTTCGTTTTTGTAATGATTATATGAGTTTTTGTGGAGCTGTGATTGAACTCGTCCGGTAAACCTAAAAGTGTATCTATGCCGTTTTGAATGAATTGTAGCTGATCTTGACTATTTCCAATTTGAAAGTATGTTTCACTGCTATCATCTAAGGATAGGCCAAAGCAAAATCGATTGTTAGTGGAAGTATTCAAATTAAGTTCTACCGTAAATTCCCAAATAAACGAATC
>Ga0181606_10004544_pt1 | contig 11584 bp, 10 predicted proteins | sample 041ome_10_FD_132994 | JGI IMG/M metagenome (GOLD analysis project Ga0181606, IMG submission 132994) | Coastal salt marsh microbial communities from the Groves Creek Marsh, Skidaway Island, Georgia - 041412US metaG (megahit assembly) | ecosystem: Environmental > Aquatic > Marine > Intertidal...
CGAGTACGCGTTGTCGTCTAAACGAAACAGCGCGTTTTCGCCGTGCACTCGCACGCCGTGCGTCGCGCAGTCGCGTAAGACTTGCGCGAGAAGCGTTTCGGGCGAGCACATGTGCGCCGCGTCATGTTCAATATCTCGCATCTCGACGCACGTGAATGTGAGCGATGCGTTGAATTTCGCGCACGTGCGAACGATTTCGGTGTACGCGCTCTCGCCGTCGGCGCCGTAGTACCCGGCGGCGCATTCGGCGGCGCGGCTGGGATGTTTGACCCACCAATGTACGCCTGGGCATTTGATGCCAATCTCAGGGTCAACGCCGGCGCGATGGAATGCGTCACAGACGCGTTCGAGCACGCGGTCGGCGTGCGCGGTGAGCTCGCGGGCGTACCACGATAAGAAATGTTTCCCGCGAGCCGTCGCGTACGCCTCTCGAAAAAATGCGTCTTCGTCTTTGTTGTCCTCGTATCGTCGCGAATTCTCTAGAAGCGATGATATCGATGGCGCCGAGGACACGCGTAAGTCAGCGAGACTATTGGACGCGCTCGAGGCCGAACGCGACATCGCGAGCCGACGCTGTTTGCGCTCAGGACTTTGCTCGCCGACGTCGTCGTCTGATTCTGATTCTGACGCTTCGCGTCGCTCGCCGCCGCCGCTGCCGCCGCAATCTAGCACCACGACATCCAACGCGCGCCCATCGGGGTCTACGTTATAGCGCGCTCCATCATTTGGCGGGGCGCGTCCCCACTCCGGAACACCCCCACGCGATGCGGCATCCATCGCCCACGCCGCGCGCGCGCGCTCGTCGTAGCATTGCAACGCCCCCGTCCCCGGAAACCCCCATCGCCGTCTCGCGCAATACGACGGGTACCTCAGCTCTCCGCACGGACCTAAACCAACAATGACTTGCGTGATGACACCGTCGCGAATATCGTCCGCGAACCGTTCGGCGAACCGTTCGGCGAATTCCCCGTAGCACTCGCTCGGGCTCCTGTCGCCTCGACATCGTGCGCGCGTCTCATCGCTCCATAGCGACAAGTATTCTCGACTTTGCCCCCCTCTGGCGTCGGTGAAGTATTCATCACCATTCGCCGTCGCGGCCCAGGGCGGAAGCGGGATCGCACACCCCCCATCGCCCACGCTCGAACCGCACGCGTGAAAACTCAGCACGCAGTGCGCCTCGAGCCCGCGCGCGCGACACATTCCAATCAACTCCACGTACCCATCCCACGCGTACGACCTCGGCGCCGCGCGTTCAACCACGCCCCACCATACATCAATCATCACCCCTCGCACGCGCGCGAGTTTCAGTCGATCGAGCGCCATTGATAGATTTTTCGCATCCGACGCCGCGTTCGCGCTCGCGCTCGCCAGCGGCAGCATCGCAAACACATCACCCCTCCTGCCCGTCACCATCGACGTCGACGTCACCTCCGGTGCGTGCGTCGGCATAGAACGCTCCATAACACGTCCCTTGCGCGCCCGCGCGTCGTCGTTCTCGCCCGCCATCGCGTGCGCAGCGAGCGAAACGAATCAAATCCAAATCCAGGCTGGGACAATAACCGACACTAATCAATCGCACATCCACGCCCGCCTGCGCGCGCTGCGTCCGCGTGCGCGCGTGCCTCGCGCGCGCGATCGATGGAAAACGCGTCGAGTGACGCGCGGCGCGGCGCGGCGTGCGGCGATGCGGCGATGGCGACGGCGAATGCGCGCGCGGAACAGTGTCGACCACTGACGCGCGCGTGACGCTGGCGGTGGCGCGGAACACATTGGGGAACATACATGGCGTCGCGTATGCATGTAATACGATATACGTGCGTCCAAATGGATGGAAAATCATGCACTCGAGTCCCACGGGATGATGCATATACATAGTCAAGGTATGTGTATATGCATATAAAGTATTTATGACGTCTAGGGCTTAGCAGCGATAAACCGCTAGGGTTTACAAAAAAAGGGGCCTGCCGCCACATCGACGTCGATCGTCCGCCGCGGCATTCGACGTCGCGCGACCGCACGTCCATCGTCGGCGCCGCACGAACGAACGGAGCACTTTATCTTCCGTCTCAGAGTCACCATGTTCGCCTGCACGACGACGAGCTTGACCGCATCGGCGTTCGCGCCGACGATGATGCCCAAGACCACGGTCGCGCGCCGCGCGCCGGCGCACGCGCGCACCACGCCCGTGCGCACGCACGCGCGCTTAGACAGCGGCGTGGGGTGCTTTGGAAGTAAGGCGGGCATGACACAGATGTTCACCGACGATGGGTTGTGCGTGCCGGTGACGGTGATCGGTATTCGCGAAGGGAACTTTGTGACCATGGTGCGTGCGATGCGATGTGCGATTCGGATGGCGATTTTTGATGTGATTGTGTGTGCGCTGTGACGCGCGCGACGCCTCACGGGTGACGTTTGCGGCGCATACGTGTGGATACAATTATTGTTGACGCATGCGCATCGCGTGTGGCGTCGATGGGCGATGCGCGCGCGCGTGGGCGAGGCCAACGTCGATGGCGTGGGTGAGGGTGTGATAACCCTAAAGACCTGAAGCCGCGCGACGGTTTGGGGTTTACGCGCGGAGGCGCTCGGCTGTCGCGCGTGCGATTGATGATGTGGATGGTGAAATGCGTGAGTGTGATGACTGACTTTGTGCGTTCTCGCGTGTTTTTGCATCGCGTAGGTGAAGACGGAGGCGACGGATGGGTACAACGCCGTGCAAGTCGGCTACGACGTCGTGCGCGAGGATAAACTCACCAAGCCGGAAGCCGGGCACTGCAAAAAGGCTGGTACGCCGCCGATGCGTCATCTCGAGGAGTTCCGTTTAGGTTCTGCCCCTGAGCATGAAGTTGGTGCGCGTCTCGTGCCGACGGAAATGTTCAAGGCTGGCGATAAGGTGGACGTCCGCGGCGCGACGATTGGCAAGGGTTTCCAAGGCGCCGTCAAGCGCTATGGATTTTCTCGCGGTTTGATGACGCACGGTTCCAAATCTCACCGTCAGCACGGTTCGATTGGTGCTGGTACGAATCCAGGTAGAATTTACCCCGGTAAGCGCATGCACGGGCACATGGGTAACGACATGACCACGGTTAAGGGGTTAACCGTGATGCGCGTCGAGGATGACTGCATCATCGTCAAGGGTAACGTTCCGGGGAAGAAGGGCAGCTTGTGCAAGGTGACTGGCACGAAGATTGTCGGCAAGTCCGACGGTGGTGCCAGCAAGGCGAAAAAGAGCCAAAAGGTGGTTGTCGCGTAAGCATATCGCACGCCTATCATCATTATGATTCATTTCCAACGGCTGACGGAGCGCGTCGTCCACGGGCTCGTCTTCGCGCGCGCTCGTCGTGACTTTGCGACCGTCGTCCAAGCATCTCCCGCTCTCGCTCGCTTCGACGTATGCAAAACAATAGAACTATACATTTCTTTTATTATACACATAAATGAGTAAACACTGATCGCGGCGCGGTGCATTCCATTTCACCGCGCCGCACCTCTGCTTTGGTCTCTCAGTCAGCACAAGTCCACCGTCGGTTGACTCTACGACGACACACGCCGCCGCGGCTCGGCGCCCATCTCGACGTCGCTCGGCGCGCACCTAGCGATCTCATGCAAATGGCGTCGTCGTCGTGCGCAACCGCGGCGATGGGCGATGCGTCGACGCTCCGCGCGCGCGGAGCGCGTTTGAACCGCGACGCAGAAAGTCGGTTGAGCGCGCGTCGTCCCGGGACAGTCGTGTGCGATGCGAATCGCGCGCCAGCGCGGCGTTCGCGCGCGCGCGTCATCGTGTCGAATGCGTTGTCGTCGAACGCGCGCGGCGCTGGCGATGCGACGTCGGTGATGACGTCGTCAGCGGCGCTAGAGACGTTGAGAGCCGCGAAACCGTTGCAGACGTCAAAGCGCGGCGTCAACGGTAAGAGCGGTAATAGCGCCAAGGATGGGTTGAATTTTAAGCCGCTCGCGTGTGCAGTTCGTCGCGGCGGTGGCGGCTCGAGTAGCAACGGCGGCATTCGTGCGAATGGCGTGCGCGCAGTGCACCCGTGGCCGCTCGCGCGGACGCACGACGAAACCGTCGGCGCTCGAACAGTGGCGGACGTGGACGTCGTCGAGGCGCTGAAACGACGTCGCGCAAGTGGATCAAAGCCAGGTAAACGCGACGATGGGTTAAAGATTGGACTTGTCGTCGAAGGTGGGGGCATGCGAGGGGTTATTAGCGCCGGAGCGATTGGGTGTTTGCTCGAGGAGGGATACTACGACGCATTCGACGCATGCTACGGCTCGTCGGCTGGGGCGATGAACTTGACGTACTATTGGCGCAGCAACCAGAAGGAATTAAAACATATGAAGATGATTTGTGTGACGGGGCGTTCTTGGATATTAAACGCCACGTGCGACGTCGGATGACGGTGATAAAGGATGCGCACTTGAATTTTATTCGTCGCGGCGTGGCGCGCGTGAAACGTCGAGCGTCATCGGCGGAGAGTGCGACAATTTCCGACGTTGGCACACTCGCAGAGTCAAATGAAGATGTGAGCGACGATGGGAGTGGGAACTATTCGGTGTCACCGGCTATGAATGTGAATCATTTGCTCGACCACGTCATGGGTGGTCTCACGGGACGTCCGTTGAACTGGCGCAGGGTTATTGAGAGTAAAGTGCCGTTAAAAGTCGTCGCCACGTCGCTCGACACGTTGTCAACTGTGATTCTCGAAGACTTTAAGGATGTGGGGGACTTGAAAATGTGTTTGAGGGCGAGCGCGCGGGTACCGGCGCTCGCGGGAGCCGCGCCCGTGTCGCATCGAGGCCATAGGCTCGTGGACGCCGCCGTTCTCGAGCCCGTGCCCGTACACGCCGCCGCATGCGATGGATGCACGCACATGCTCGTCATGCTGACGTCTCCGCATCTTGAGCCGAAAGACGGCGACGACGCCATGTCTTCGTCCGCGAGCGTCGACGTCTCGCAATCGATGGACGACGCGCTCGGCTCTGTCGACGACAGCGGCGAATTCGACATTGACAACGTCTCAGCACGTCGTGCGAACGGAAGAATACGATTAATGTCGTCAAAGAAGCCTAAACCAGCGTCGTCAGCGCTCTACCGTGCCATACGAAACTTGCTCTTTGCCCCGGAATACATGTCGGACATTTGGGACGTGCACGACGCGCTCGCTGAAACTCTCAATCGCCGGCACGGTTGGCGCGCCAAAGACGTCCTCACCCCAGCTCGCGCACCGAGTGCTTTCGCACCAATCAAGATCACCACCGTTGCGCCTAATGGGCCCGCGTCAAAGTCCATGTCGAGCTTATGCGTGGACGTGGAAACCATCGCCGCCGCGCGCGTCGAAGGCGAAGCCGCGTGTCGGCTCATCCTGGGATTACCCGCCAACATTGCCATCGACGCTGGTGCCTCGTCCAAAGTCATCAAAGGTCGCGCATAAACCATAGACCGTCGCCATCACCGTTGTAATATCAGTACAAAAGTTGTACAAAAGTGAAAAGTTCACAAAGTCACATGGTGAGCCCGCGCTTCGCTCCACTGTCCACCGCGTGTCAGTCCGTCATCGCGCGATGCGCGAGCTTAAAGTCACGCATCAAAACTACGCATGGGGCGCGTTCGGCACATCGAGCGTACGAGACCTCGCGCGCGCGAACGCTGCGCGACACGGAGACGGTTTGAGCGCGACTGATGACGCTGACTCGGTTCCGTTTGCGGAACTTTGGGCGGGCACACACCCGTCTGGAATGTCCCACATCGCGCCGGACGACGACGCACAGTCACAGACGCTTCTATCTTACGTACAATCTAACGCCGAGCGTGCGCTCGGCGCGGAGTGCGTGGAAAAGTTTGGAAAGGATGTGCCATTTTTGATGAAGGTGCTGAGCGTTCGAGGCGCGTTGAGCATCCAAGCGCACCCGGATAAAGCCCTGGCCGCGCGCCTTCACGCGCAGAATCCTGGCGCATACAAAGATAGTAATCACAAGCCCGAAATGGCGGTGGCGATTGGCGATTTTGAGGCGTTGAGTGGGTTTGTGCACGCGAAAACGCTTGCGGAACGACTGCGGAGGACGCCAGAGCTCGCGAGCGTCGTCGGCGACGAACGGTGTCAAGCTTTCATAGATTGCGTGAGCGATGACGCGAAGAGTGATACAGAGCGAATCAGGCAGGCGTTTAAGGATGTCTTTCGCGCCATCATGACGGCGAACCATGATGTGGTACGCGACGCCACGCGCGCCCTCGCGACGCGGCTGAAGAGCGCCGAGCCGACATCGCTCGACGACGCCGAAGCCGTTTACGTGCGATTGATTGAACAATACCCCGACGACGTCGGTGCGTTATGTGCGTTCATACTCAACCACATTAACTTACGACCTGGTGAGGGAATCTACATGGCGGCAAACGAGCCACATGCGTATCTCTTTGGCGAATGCGTCGAAGTCATGGCGACGAGCGACAACGTCGTGCGCGCCGGTTTAACCCCTAAATTCCGCGACGTCGACGTTCTGTGCGACATGCTCACGTACGAGCTCGGTGCTCCAACTATTTTAGCCGGTGACGTCATCAATGCGTGCACGAAGCGTTACGTACCACCGTTCGATGAATTCGCGCTCGACGTCGTGTCGTGCGCTCCTGGCGCCGCGCTCGGCGTCCCGGCGCGCGTCGGTCCATCCATTTGGCTCATCTCGCGCGGTTCCGCCACGTTCAACGGCACGCCCGTGAGACCAGGTGCGGTGGTTTTCGTCGAAAATCAAGAACCGGTGAATATCATCGTCGATGACGACGATGACGGCGATGGATTCCACGCGTACGCGTGCGCGCCCAACGTTTGAACGGGGTTTTCGACTCGCCGGAACCTCCTCGTAGCGTCACTGTAGCCCACGCTCGGACATCCGTCACGCGTTGTAGCGCGCACACACCACACACCACACATTTCGCCGCACCTCTCGCGCGCGTTCTACACCCAACCCCGCGCTCGACGACGACAGAAACGACATGAGCCGTAAACCTCTGGCGCAGCTCGCCAAGCTCACCATTGAGCACTTTCGACGTCCTCGGTCGAGCGCAGACACGAGCACGTCGCTCGCGCACACGCTCGTACGCGCCGGAATCATTGAACCGCCGAGTTGGTACGCCGCGGCGTCGCACGTCGGCCCGAGTCCGGCACCTATGCGCGCGAGAAAGCCGAAAGAGATCGTCTTTGAAGAAGACGCGTTGATTCGCGCCTACTACAAGCGCGAACCCACGGCGGCGTTCGACGCCATCGACGCTCGAACCGGGGCAAAAACACACTATGTGCGTTCATTCGCGCTGCGACAGCTCGAGGTGATGCGCGAGCGCAAGCTGAATGAGCGAGAAGCGTTGGAAGTGGTCAAGAGCGAGCGGGACGAAGAACGCGAGAGGTTCGCGCGCGCCGCCAAATCCGGCGCGCCTTTAGACGACGCCGATCGCGTGTTAACCGCCCCAGGGGATGGAAATGACACACAATTAGTATTAGAAAAGATCCAAGCCAAAGAAGAGGAGGCTTGGATGGCGAATGTGGAGGATGTCAAGGCGAAACTCGAGTCGCCGGGCGAAACGTCGACGCCTCGACCGCCGCGCCGACGCGCGTAGCCCGTAGCCAATTCCTAGTCGTTCACGCGCAACGTCCATCGCGCATAGTTTCCAATAGTGACGTGATTAGTATCCAATTGTTTCATATATCGAATCATTCCTTCGCGTCATCAAAGCATCGAATATCCGATCAAATACCCGAATACGCAGTCAAAAGTTTCCTCAAAAAAAATGGTGTTGGTGCGATCGCGCGCCATTCTCCGTCGCCCGCCGTCGCCGCCCGCCATGCGCGCGTCCGAACGCGACGGTTTACTCAACGCATCGAACGCATCGACGTCCGACGTCGAGCGCGCGTCGAGCGCCGCGCGCGACGACGACGACGACGACGCACCGCGGTCGCGTAACACCCTCAGCGTGGTCGCATGGTGCGCCCTCGGCGCGCTGTGCGTCGCCGCCGCGGCGTCTACCGACGGTGCACGCGGTACGCGCGTGCGCGAGATTGCGTCGCGCGCGTTCGGCGGCGCGGACGCGGCGGTGACGGACGCGGCGGCGGCGTCGATGGCGCTCGGGCTCGCGCCCGAGACGGAGCGTCCAGTCGAAGGCGTCAACGTACCGGCGTTTATACACATTCCCAAGAGCGGTGGCACCACGGTCGAGGATGTGCTCGGGAAGATTGGCATCAACGTCGGGTGCTGCAACCCGAAACGCCCGTATGAGCTCAGGGAAAACTTTAAAGGATTGGAATCGTGGCACACGCCTCCGGCGACGCGGGTGGAGAATTCGTGGGCCATCGTTCGGAATCCTTACAAGCGCGCGGTATCAGAGTTTTTATGGCAAACGAATTGGGGGAATAAGGACTTGTTTCATTCGCTCAATCCAGGGTATAGCGTACATAACTGCGAGGTGTTTCAGGAGTACGTAAAGAACCACATGTGGGGTTTGACGACGAACGCGTTGTACGGGTGTTACCGTCAAGGTGGGTTTAATATCGACGCCATGGCGGCGTGTGACGCGCAAACGCATGGATCTCTCGGCGTTGGATCGCACTGGATTCCGCAAGTCGTCATGACGGCGAGCGCCGATCATGTTTTCAAGCTTGAAGGATGTTTTAGCCAGCACGAGGGGATGTGCGACGACCCGGTGCGCGGCGGTGCGCAACCAAATATTTTGAAATTCATGCGCCAACAGTACGACCCGAGGGTATCATTTGATGACAAGGTGAATGAATGGAACGATCGCGTGCCCAAGCCAGATTTAATGTCGTGCTGGGATAAGTTTATTCCCGAGGTGTTGAACGCGTTCAACGACGCGTACGCGGAAGATTTCAACCGGTTCCGTTACTCATTCATCAAGCGCGATCCATCGGCGTTAGGAAACGCGTTCACGCCCCCGGAGCCGAGCGTTGCTTCAGTACCATCGCTAGGCGAGCTGCAGGACTCGTTACCAACCGGAGAGACGTTGCAAGAGAACGTGTCGCCTCGATGCGGCGGATTCCGCCCGGCGCCACCCAAGCCGACGTAAATTCCAGTCGCGCGCGGCCCGAATGCATCACGCGCGCACATCTCAGCGCGCATACGATCAAGACAACGCATGCGCGTGCGATGAAATTATTCACACATAGCCTAGCCCAGAAGCGTCGCCCCGGTCGGGCGTCGACATTGACGCCGGCGTCTTTCGCGTCTGTAATATAGGAATAAATTTCACTTTCGGACACTCGACACATACACACATCCAATTTAAGCCATGAGCTACACACATGGAGAAAACCGTTACGACGCCGCCAGCGTCGACAGTCAACGCCATTCGTCGACTCCATGTCCCCGAACGCCGCACGCATCGCTCCCGTGCGCGCGAACTCGCACCCATGGTCACACACATCATCGAACGGGTCCGCTTGGAGCGCGCAACGCCCGCCCGCGCGCCGTCGTCGGCGCCACACCGACGAAAACCGTCAGGATGCTGGGCTGTGGAATCCATCATCATCGGCGCTCTTGGCGTCGCTGACGCTCGGGACCAAAGCCAACGACGGCGAAGCGCGTTTGGGAAGCGCCGTCGAAGTGACTTTCGACGATCTCCATCCGGGCTCGTACGCGTACAACGCCTTAAAGAGGCGGTTTGATGATTTAGATGAGGGCAGGAAAGGGTACGTGACGGCGCGGGACATGAACGCGGCGCTCACAAAGCTCGGTGCGCCGGTAAGCGATGCGTCTATTCAAGAATTTATGTGTCGAACGATTGATGCGTGTCGCGTCGGTGGTGATCGTGGCGATCGCAAGACGGTTTCATCGGAGAATGAGACGAAGGAGCATCGAATGTCGTTGAGAGAGTTTGGGAATTTCGCGTTGAGGCGAGAACGCGAGTTGTTAAAAACGTTCCAGAAATTCGATACAGAGCGTTTAGGATACTTGACTGGCAAACAGTTAAAGAAAGTTTTGATGCGCGAAGGGTACACGATTGATGATTCGTCGGTGGAGGCGATGATGACGCGAATTAAGAGTGGAAGCGGCGCGTTTAGTAAAGGCAAAGGATTGTTCAACGCGTCAAATGAAAAGTTTGTCACGCTCGCCAAGGCTATAGATTTCACCGAATTTCGTGATTTTCTAATGCTTTCTGACGCACTCGATAGTACCAGTGCGCTATCGGTGTGGTCCAAAAGCACGGTCGATGTTGGGGATGTGTCGCTCGGTTTTGCGAGCAAGCGCGTCGAGAATGGTGGCGCCAAGGACGTGTTGAAACATTTACTCGTCGGCGCCGTATCTGGCGGCGTCTCGCGCACGATCGTCGCCCCTCTCGAGCGGGCAAAGATTGAATACATGCTTGATTCGAGCACGATGGCGCGAGACGGTGGGTTGGTTGGCACACTGACGCGAATTTGGCGAAACGAAGGTCCGGGTGGATGGTTTCGCGGCAACACGTTAAACGTCGCGCGCATCGCCCCCACAAAGGCTGTCGAATTGTTCATTTACGATAAATTCAAGGCTACAATCTTACAAAATGAAGATCAAACTGAACTCACGAGTGGGCAGCGCATGTTGGGTGGATCTGTGGCGAGCATGTGCGGCACGGCGTTGACGCACCCAATCGACACGTTACGGTCCCGGGTCTCGGGCACGGGCATGCCCATGGGCGAGTGCTGGGCCGCTCTCGTCGCCAATGAAGGTTACGGCGCGCTGTGGAAAGGTTTAGGTGCGAACATGGTCCGAGTGGCACCGTATGGGGCTATAAACTACGCCGTGTATGATTTTTGCAAGGCGACGTACCGTCGCGTGTACGGCGAAAAGGCGAAAATGGCGGCGCTGCCGACGATGTGCTTTGGCGCCCTCGCGGGCGCGGCGGCGCAAACTGGCGTGTATCCGCTTGAGATGATTCAACGTCGCATGCAAGTACAAGGTATGAAAAAGGGTGTCACCTTGGCCTATAAGAATATGTTTCACGGCATTTACGTCGTGTTCAAGAGCGAAGGCATCGGCGCCTTGTACGCCGGACTCGTTCCAAACTACGCCAAGATTTTACCATCCGCCGCGGTGTCTTTTTACTGCTACGAGCTGTTAAAAGAAATTCTCGACGTCAAGTAGTCGAGTAGTGTAATGATTGATTATGTCTCTGTGTATGCTATCTATATTGACATCTGAGGCGTCTGTGTTCTATTCTATCATCGTTCTTCGTCTTCGCCTAGGAGACAAAATTTATCTACGATTCGTTCTTTTGCCGCGCCGAGAAGTACGGCACTAATGTCGTTTCGATGTTTTTTCGCGGCGGCTTGATGTCGCCGCCGCTTAGCGAGTTGGGCTGGTTTCACGGGCGGCGCCGGCGCCTTTGGGGCTGCATTTTGTTCCTCGGGCGTCTTTGGAGGCGCCTGCACAGACGTCTGTGCAGGCGGCGGCGATGACGATACTGCGGGCGGCGGCGACGATACCACGGGCGGCGGCGACGATACCGCGGGCGGCGGCGACGATACCGCGGGCGGCGGCGACGATACCGCCATTGCCTCCGTCTGCGCGGGCGGCGCCGTCGAGCCGCTCATCGACGTCTTCGCAGACG
>Ga0181606_10004545_pt1 | contig 11582 bp, 10 predicted proteins | sample 041ome_10_FD_132994 | JGI IMG/M metagenome (GOLD analysis project Ga0181606, IMG submission 132994) | Coastal salt marsh microbial communities from the Groves Creek Marsh, Skidaway Island, Georgia - 041412US metaG (megahit assembly) | ecosystem: Environmental > Aquatic > Marine > Intertidal...
GTTTGCTCATACCAAGTCCTCCTGATGGCGGCGCTTACGGGTCAACGCCAATGCGAAACCCATGCCCAGTGCGAGTGCAAACAGTGATGACCCGCCGTAGCTAACGAACGGCAGCGTCATGCCTTTGGTTGGGATCAGCGCCAAGGTGGAGCCCAGGTTCACAAGCGCCTGGGCGCCGAACAGCGTTGCAAGGCCGCCCGCAGCCAACATTGTGAACAACTGGCCATCTTTCAGCGCCCGCGCGAACGCGCGGAGCACAATGAATGCAAACAGCGCGATGATGCCCATGCACGCAATCAACCCAAGTTCCTCACCTGCCACGGCGAAGATGAAGTCTGAATGGGCGTCCGGCAGTGCGCCTTTCAGAACACCGTCGCCCGGTCCACGACCAATGAGCCCACCGGAGCGGAAGGCGTTCAGCGACATATCAATCTGGTAGGTATCGCCAGCGGCAGGGTCCAAGTACCGGTCAACCCGACTGGTCACGTGCGGCACATAAAGATAGGCAAGACCGAAGCAGCCAATCGCCGCCATTGCCATAAGTGCTGCTGCCCAAAGTGAGATGCCCGCGATGAAAACTTGCATGCCGAACACAGCCGTCATCACGACAGAAGCACCTACATCCGGCTGAATGGCTGTCAAGCTAAGCGGGACACCGAATGCCAAAAGCGCGCCGATCAAGTACCAGCTACCGCCCTTCAAGCGATGCTGCGCCAACATCCACCCTGCCATCACGGCCATGGCCGGTTTGGCGAATTCAGATGCCTGCAACGAGAAGCCACCAAGCGGGATCCAGCGCCGGGCACCTTTGATCTCAACGCCAACCACCATCGTTAGGACAAGTGCTGCAATAGCACCCAACAGCAGAAGCAAAGCGGCAGCGCGCGTTTGGCGTGGGTTGAGCAATGATGCTGCCAACATCAGGCCAACGGCGACTGGCAGCAGCATCAAGTGGCGCTTAACGAAATGGAATGTCGGCGCGTCAATGCGTTCTGCGACACCTGGGCTGGCGATGATAACCAGCACCAAGCCCACGCCCATCAGGCCAAGAAGGCCGAACAACAGAGGACGGTCGACCGTCCACCACCAGCGCCCAATAAGCGTGTTATCGCCGCGTTGAATGCCGATCATGCTGCGGCCCCCCTTGGCTGGGGCTGCGAGAGCCGTTGGGCGGCAACGCGGAAGGCATCACCGCGCGCCTCGTAACTCGGAAACTGGTCGAATGAGGCACAAGCTGGCGACAGCAACACCACGGAGGTTGCAGGGTCCGCCTGCGCATCACGGTGGGCAGCGTTTAAGGCAGACAGAACGTCACCGGACTGGGCGACAGGCATGGACGGTGCCATCAGCGCCAATTGACGCGCGAACGCAGGTGCGGCTTCACCGATCAGATAGGCCTTCTGAATGCGGTTCAGCCAAGGCTCTATGCCTGATACACCGCCATCCTTCGCTAAGCCGCCAGCGATCCAATAAATTCGGTCAAAGCTGGCCAATGCCCGCGCTGCGGCGCTGGCATTCGTCGCTTTGGAATCGTTCACATAGCGGACCTGGCCAAGGGTCGCCGCCAGTTCTTGGCGATGCGGCAGGCCAGGGAATGATGTGAGGCCGGATGCGATATCCGCTGTTGCAATGCCAAGCGCGCGACAGGCGGCATAGGCCGCTGCTGCATTCTGGCGGTTATGTGCGCCGCCAAGCGCCCTTGCGTCTTTGAACGTGAAGACCGGCGTACCGTCATCGAACAATGTCGTTTCATCCGCATAGACGCGCGCGGGCGTCTCTGTTCCGGCTGAGACAGGTGTTGCGTTAGCAAGACGGGCTTCCAGCCAGCGGCCATGCGCATCGTCAACACCGACGATCGCCATGGAGCCTTCAGGCTGACCGTTGAAGATCGTCCGCTTGATGGCACCATATGTATGCAAGCCGCCATGGCGCTCCAGATGATCTGGCTCTAAGTTCAGCAGCAAAGCGATGTTAAAGCGTGGGCTGGGTGTTAGTTCCAACTGGTATGAGGACAACTCCAGCACATACACGCCGCCAGCACCCAGCGTCTCAAGGCCAAGCGTCGGAGGACCAAGATTACCGCCGACTGCATTCGCGCACCCAGCAACATCCAAAATATGGGCGATCAGTGCCGTGGTCGTAGATTTGCCGTTGGACCCGGTGATGCCAACAAATGTCACTTCCGGTGCCGCATCCAGCAGCAGCTGAATATCGCTGATCAGCGGCACACCTGCACGGCGCGCTGCCATGGCTGCTGGTAGTGGCTTCGGCGCCAGGAAGGGTGCCCCGGGGCTCCAAACAATCGCTTCCAGATAGTTCAATGGTGCCGTGGCGAAGTCCGCCAGTTCTGCGCCAGCATCCTCTGCAGCCTGCCGCTGGCTCGCGGTATCGTCCCACGCAAGCACTTCAGCGCCGCCCGCAACAAGTGCCTTCACGGCGGCCATGCCGGTGCGGCCAAGCCCGAAAACGCCGTACCGCCTGCCTTTGAGGTGAGAAAGGTCGATCATCAGCCCCTCACCTCAACTTCAGCGTGGCGAGGCCGGCGAGTGCCAGCACGGAAGCGATAATCCAGAAGCGGATAACGATAGTCGGCTCCGCCCAGCCCTTTTTCTCAAAATGGTGATGCAACGGCGCCATCCGGAAGACGCGCTTACCGGTAAGCTTGAATGAAGCCACCTGGACGATGACCGACACTGTTTCCAGCACAAACAACCCACCGACGATCGCCAGCACCAGTTCATGCTTGGCAACGACCGCGATCGCGCCGAGCGCGCCGCCACATGCAAGGCTACCGGTGTCGCCCATGAACACCATGGCTGGCGGTGCGTTGAACCAGAGGAAGCCTAAGCTAGCGCCGCAAAGCGATGCACAGATGATCGCCAACTCACCAGCGCCGGGCACATACAGAATCTGCAGGTATTCGGAAAAGACGGTGTTGCCAGCCAGATAGGCAATCAACGCGAAAACGCCTGCCGCAATCATGACCGGTACAATAGCGAGACCATCAAGGCCGTCCGTCAGGTTCACCGCGTTGGATGAGCCCGTCATGACGATCATCGCGAACGGGATGAACAGGATGCCGAGGTCAATGAGCAGGTCTTTGAAAAATGGCACGGAGACGCCGGTTGCAAGGGCCGGGTCCGCAGTTGTCATGATCACTGCAGCTGCACTGCCGCTGATCGCCAATTGGGCTACCAGCTTTAGTTTGCCGGACAAGCCCTTGGTGTTGCGCTTGGTGAGCTTCAGATAATCATCCGCAAACCCAATTAGGCCGAAACCACCAGTGACCAGCAGGACCGTCCATACATATGGATTGGACAGGTCCGCCCATAGCAGTGTTGAGACTGTCAGCGAGAACAGGATCAAGACCCCGCCCATCGTTGGCGTGCCGCGCTTGGTCAGCAGGTGACTTTCCGGGCCGTCCTCACGGATCGGCTGGCCTTCACCCTGCTTCTTCTTCAACCACCGGATCAGGCTGGGGCCGAGGACGAAACTCAAGATGAGCGCCGTGATGACAGCGCCGCCTGCGCGGAACGTCAAGTAGCGGAACAGATTGAAAAACTGAAAGTCATCCGCGAATGCAGGGAGGAGATTAAACAGCATGGGCCGCTCCAGATGCGGGCGAACCCAAGGCTTCAAGCGCGTCGACGATGCGGCGCATGCCCATCCCCAACGACCCTTTGACTAAAACAACGTCACCGGCGCGGGCGAGATCATCTACCTCTGCCGCCAGCGCTTCAGAATTTTCGGCCCACTTGCCGCGAAACTTCGGCGGCAGGGCTTCGATGAACAGTTTGCATTCCGGACCGGCCGCATGGGCCACATCCAACTTCGCCGCGACGAATGCATCGGCCAATTGGGCATGATGCAGCGGCGATTCAGCGCCGAGTTCTAGCATATCGCCCAGGATCGCAATCCGGCGGCCCCGGCGCTTCGGCTTAGCCAGCGCCAACGCAGCGAAGGCGGCACGGACGGCGACGGGACTAGCGTTATAGCTCTCATCGATCAAGTCAATTTGGCCGTCAGACAGTGCGATCTTGCGACGCTCGCCCCGACCTGCAGGCGCTTTCATCTCAGCCAGCGCTTTAGCCGCAACAGCAACATCGCCGCCCAAGCCATGCACGGCTGCAATCACGGCCAGGCTATTGGCAGCCCAATGGGCCCCCGGCGCTTGCAGTGTCCAACGAAGCGGTTTGCCCAGAATATCGGCGTCCACGCGGGACCCGGTCTCGCTAAGCTTCAGTTTTGTCAGAAGCACATCTGAACCGAGCCGCTCACCGAACCGAATTACGCGCTCTATTCCTGCCTGGCGGGCTTGGCGCGCGAGGCGGCCAAACATTGGATCATCGGCATTCAGGACAGCAAAGCCGCCTGGCTGAACGCCTTCAAAGATCTCCGCCTTTGCATCAGCAACGGCTTCAATGCTGTCAAAGAATTCCGTGTGCGCTGGGGCGATCCGGGTGATGATGGCCCCATGCGGTGCGGTCATTGTGCTCAATGGCCCAATCTCACCGGCATGGTTCATGCCAAGTTCAAGCACGCCAAAGTCCGTGGCAGATGGCATCCGTGCCAGAGAAAGCGGCGCGCCCCAGTGATTGTTCAAATTGCCGGCGCTTGCATGGGTCTGGCCGAGGGCGGACAGCGCCAGACGGAGCATTTCCTTCGTACCGGTTTTGCCAACGCTACCGGTGACCGCCAGGATTTTGGCGTCCGTTCGTAGACGCGCAGCAGCACCAAGTGCCGCCAAGGCTTTTGTCGTATCGGACACATTCAGCAGGCGCGGGTCACGGGCATCCACACCGTCCGGCACTTTATGTACAAGCGCTGCGGCCGCACCATTTGAGAACGCAGCCTGGACATAGGCATGACCATCCAGCCGGTCCCCATCAATGGCTACGAACAGATCACCCGGCTGCACGGCCCGGCTGTCAATAACAACTCCCGCTGCTGCCCAATCGCCACTGGTGGTGCCATTCACTGCGGCGGCTGCGTCTTTTGCCTGCCATAGAAGCGCGCCGGTCATTGGGACACCTCCAGCACGGCGGCCTGCGCTTCTTCAACATCATCAAACGGCATGGTCAGAGGACCGATGATCTGGCCCTGCTCATGGCCCTTGCCTGCAATCAGCACGACATCATCAGGTCCAACGCCTTCAAGGGCGGCGCGGATGGCTGCACCTCTGTCTGCAATTTCCTCAGCATTGGGTGCGGCCTGCAGAATGGCCTGGCGGATAGACGTTGGGTCCTCGCTACGAGGATTATCATCCGTCACGATCACGCGGTCCGCGCCCGCTGTAGCAATCGCACCCATGATCGGACGTTTGCCTGCATCCCGGTCGCCACCACAGCCGAACACAACGGTCACCTTGCCAGTAACAACCCGGTTCAGTGCCGCGAGCGCCTGTTTCAGCGCATCGGGTTTATGGGAATAGTCGACGTAAACGGGGGCACCTGATGCAGTAATCGCCGCCCGTTGCATCCGCCCCGGCGGCTGCGCCAAGCCTTCGATGGCAGCCAAGGCATCTTCAATATCTGCACCGCCAGCGATGACGATTGCGGCGGCGGCAAGCGCGTTTTCGGCCTGGAAGCCTGCGAAGTGGTCCTGCCTGACAGACGTAACGCCTTCAGGATGCGTGACTTCCAAAACTTGGCCAAAGCCGTCCGGACGCAGGCCTGTGAGCCTCAAGAACGCACCGCTACGACCGTATGTCAGAACGGCATGACCGGCCAGACGCGCGGCGGCGATGGCCTGATCCGCACTTTTCATATCAGCGCAGATGATCGCAGCAGCGCCCGGCGCCAACACGTCCCGGAAAAGACGAAGCTTAGCGTTCAGATAGGACTGCTCATCACCATGGTAATCCAGATGATCGCGGCTGAAGGAAGTAAACGCGCCGATTTCCGCCTGGACGCCATCCAACCGACTTTGATCCAAGCCATGGCTCGAGGCCTCGATTGCAACGGCGGACACACCTGCACCAGCCAGTTTGGCAAGGGCGGCCATCATCGCCACGGGGTCAGGCGAAGTTAGTCCGCCATAGGATGTGGCACCGGGTGCCACAACGCCTAACGTGCCTATGCTTGCAGCGGGGCGGCCAACGGCCTGCCAAAGTTGGCGCGCAAATTCGACTGTGGATGTCTTGCCGCTGGAGCCTGTGACCAGGGCGGCTGTATCAGGCCTGACACCATAATACGCTGCCGCCATGGTCGCCAAAGCAGCGCGCGGATCTTGATGCTGAATAACGTGAACGTTGTCACCCCAGGCATGATCCAGCGGGCGCATGTCCGTGAGGATTGCAGCCGCACCGGCCAAAACGGCTTGGTCCGCATAACTCCGCCCGTCCGCCTCAGCGCCCTTAAGGGCTGCAAACAGGCCGCCGCGCACGACCTTGCGGCTATCCGCCGTCAGCCCGGAATACTGGCGCGCATTCATGGATGATGCGTCCGCGATGATTTCAGCGGCGGCGGTCATCGCTTTTCCTTCGGGCGCTTCTTGATGGACAAGATTGCGGTCTGGCGGGCTGGATGTTCTGGACCAATCGGCTCCAGGCCCAATGCCGGGCCGGACCGCTCAATGATGGCTTTCACAGCAGGTGCCGCCACCCAACCGCCAGTGGCGTAGCCATAGGTATCTTTGCGGCCCTTTGGCTCATCAACCATCACCAACAGAACGTATTTGGGGTCATGGATCGGGAATGAGGCGATGAAGGAGGCCAGCTTTTGGTTCTTGTCATACCCACCGCGACCACGCGCTTTTTCAGCGGTTCCGGTCTTACCGCCGACAGGATAGAAAGCCGTGTCCGCTTTCCGCCCCGTGCCATTCACGACGACCTGGCGCATCAACCAGCGCACATCGTCGCTGACCTTCTCAGACACGATGCGCTTACCTTGCGCAGCTTCACCCGGCAGGCGCTTCACAACAGTTGGCTGGCGGTAAATGCCGCCATTCACCAATGCTGAAACTGCAGCTGTCATATGGATAGGCGTGACAGCCAGGCCGTGACCGAAAGCAATCGTCAGCATGGCCGTATCGCCCCAGCGACGCGGCTTCAAAGGTGAACCAACGTCGCTCACTTCAAGCGCCACTGGCTGCAACATGCCGAGCTTGCCCATGAATGCCCGCTGGCCGCCAGGGCCGCTCATTTCGGCCATCCGCGCTGCGCCGATGTTCGAGGAATGGATCATGATTTCCTCTACCGTCAGCCAGCGGTTCTTGGCGTGGAAATCACGGATCGTGAAGCGGCCAATTTTCAGCGGCTTAGAGGCATCAAAGCGCGTCAACAGCTTGGCGTGGCCAGCTTCCAGGGCCATCGCAGCCGTAAAGATTTTGAACGTTGAGCCCATTTCGTATACGCCGAGCGTGGCGCGATTGAAGCGGGCGTCATCTGCGGCAGCACCTGCGTCATTGGCGTCAAAGTCCGGCAATGAGACCATAGCGATGACTTCGGCTGTATCCGCCTGCATCAAAACGCCAACGCCACCAATGGCCTGGAACCGGTCCATGGCCTTCTGCACTTCTTCGCGCACGATCCGTTGAACCGTCAGGTCAACGGACAGGGCGAACGGTTGGCCCCTTTCGTTCAGCAGCTCGTCAAACTTCCGCTCGACACCGGATAGACCCTTGCCATCCAGATCAGCAAAGCCCGCTACGTGGGACGCGAGACCGCCTTGGGGGTAGACACGGCGCTGTTCTTTTTCGAAGCAAAGACCCGGTATACCAAGGTCCATTAGCTGATCGTGCTGGGTCGGCGTGATATGGCGATGCAGCCATACAAAGTCTTTGCCGCGTTCTAACTGCGCCTGAAGCGTCGCTGCATTTGTGTTGGGCAGCACGAAGGCGACAGCATGGGCGGCAGCGGCTGGATCGCGGATCAATTTTGGGCGGGCGCAAAGCGAAGCAACCGGCAAGCTGGTCGCGATCATATCCCCGCGACGGTCAACCAAATCGGCCCGAAGGATCGGGGCTAGAGGCGTTTCTTCAGCAAAGCCAGCAGAAATCTGCACAGTTCGCTTTGGGTCATAAAGCGACGCATCAACGAGCTTTACAGACACGACCGTGAACGCAATCGCAAATACGGAACCAGCGATGAACAAGCGGCCACGTCCGGCTTCAATCACATCAGGACGGTTGGGGAATAGACTGATAGAGCCGAATGCGCGCCCGGCCAACGCCCGCACTCCATGAAGAAAACCGAATGAGCGCATACGCTGACGACCGCCTTGGTTTACCCAAGGCGGCGGTTCAGCAGCTTCAAACAGGTTTTCGTCGCGGTCCGTCATTCAGGCTGGGCTCCCCAACGGGTCAGAACCCAAGCGGTATCTTCCATGGTCGAGGCGGTTTCGAGCCGGGGCGGCGGCAGGAATGCGGCAGCGATCAATCCGCCTGCCTCATCCTCATTGATCAAATCACCAATTCCGCGCGGACGGCTAAGCTCCGGTGCGCTGACGACATATCCGGACAACAGGAGCGGCGGAGCCTGGTTTGGCTGTAGCTCAAAGCGCGGGGTCGGCGCATACAGGGGAAGGTCGGCGAGCGACACAACATGCCCAGCCGTCAGTTCCTTCATGCCAAGATCACGAGTCGCGCGGAGGCCAATGCGTTCGGCACTTGCGAGATACGCCCGCTCTGCCTTCAGAACGTGGATTGATTCACGTTCCCGCTCAATTGCGGCATGGATTTCGGCCAGGCGCTGGTCGCGCAGCCGCACTTCACTGCCAACCATGGTCAGACCAGTGAGGAAAAGGCCAGCAATAGCAGCCCAGAATATGCTTGCGCGGTGGTTCATCGGCTGAAGGCTCCCGGCTTGCGATTAGTGGGTTTACGGTGAGACGGCTTGCGGTTCCGTGATTGATTGCGTGGTGTCTCATCCACCTCAAACGGCGCACCGTCTAACCGCTCAGCGGCACGCAGTCTTGCGGAGCGCGCGCGGGGGTTAACGGCAATTTCGGCGTCACCTGGCTTGACGGCGCGGCGATGCAACAGGCGGAAGGTCGGCTCAGCCTTTGTCACAAATGCGGCTGGGTCATGACGGGAAGGACTGGCGTCCCGACCAGCACGCACGTTGAGGAAACGCTTGACCGCCCGATCTTCGAGACTATGGAACGAGACGACGGCCAAGCGCCCGCCCGGCTTCAGAACACGCTCTGCTGCCGCAAGGCCGCGCGCGATCTCACCAAGCTCATCATTGATGTGCATGCGAATGGCTTGGAATGTTTTAGTGGCAGGATGCGTGCGTTCACCCCGGCGACCACCAAGCGCCTGATCGACGATTTCAGCCAGTTGAGATGTACGCTCAATCCGTGTTTCCGTACGCGCAGCAACAATGGCATCAACAATGCGACGCGCGCGCTGCTCTTCACCAAGCGAGCGAATGACACGCGCAAGTTCACGTGGCTCCGCTTCGTTGACGAAGTCAGCCGCACTCATGCCGTCTTGATCCATGCGCATGTCGAGGGGACCGTCATGACGGAAAGAGAAACCGCGCTCTGCCCGGTCCAACTGCATGGATGAAACGCCGAAATCAAAGGCCACGCCGTCTGCTGGGCTGGCGTCATTATCAGCTGCCAAGGTTTCAAGGTCACTGAAACGACCCTGCACAACGCGCAACCGTCCATTGGATGCCGCAATATCCGCATTCGCTTCAGCAACAGCATCCGGGTCACGGTCAATGCCGAGCACGAATCCGGCACCGCCCGCCAACAAAGTGGCCGAATACCCGCCAGCGCCATAAGTGCCATCGATGAATGCGCCACCACGTTCCGGTGCCAGCGCTTCAATCGCTTCAGCGCGCAGAACTGGCGCGTGGCGTGGATCGTGGCTGCCAGCAGCAGCGCTTGCACTAACGTCCGCCATCGCCGCCTCCATTGCCAAGACGTGGCTTCCGCTTGAACAGAATGGACAGTGCGTTCGGCCCAACGGCCTCGCGCTGCGGCATGGACATGGCTTCGTGGGTATCTGGCGCCCAAATCTCAAACCGCTGGGAGCCCTTGCCGACGAACGCAACGTCTTTCTCAACACCGATATGCAGGCGAAGGCGTTCTGACAGGACCACACGACCGCCATCATCAAACGGCAACATCTCCATATAGGAGAACACGCCGGAAGCGATGCGGTCTGCTTCTTCGGGATCGAGGTCGGCTTCCTGAATGCGCTCATCCAAGGTAAGCAGGTATTCAGGACTGCAAGCCATGTAAGCGGGATCACCCGCCTTCAACGATGGAAAGACAGCAATGCCCTTAACGTCTGGCGAGCCGGCAAGGATATGGTTGCGAAAAGCAGCAGGCACGGATGCCCGCTTCTTCGCATCGATCTTGCTGATATGTGTTCCGAAAAACACTGGCCCGGTCCGCCTTTCAAAATTAAGGACGCTAATCCTCAAATTGCTATCTCGACCCCACCGCCCGACTTTCGCCGCACGCCCCGATGCACGGGGTTCGCCATAGCTGTATTTGGGACAACATGTCCTGATAAGGGATCATATGGGTTTAAATGGGATCATGGAAGTAAAAAATCTTCGCGGTGATTAAGCTGTTGTTCATGAATTGTGGACGTTTTTCTCAAGGGCGCTATATGTTCAGGTATACGCAGTAAATGAACCTACAATTTCCCTTTATGTTCTATTTTTCAAATGCAGAATTCCATGAACATTAGGCTGTGTTCGCGATTAATATAATTTCGGAACAAACTGCGTCAGACGGCGTGTAAGCCGGGTTCTGTCCCATGCTGTCCCAAAACTGGGACAATATGGTGACGATCATTCATCTGGGACGGTTGTCACCAACCGCCTCACGCGACCAACCCGGACAGCAGCTCGAAAGCAAAGCCTGCGCCCATGCCGAAACATTGGCGCGCGCCGTCCCTATTCGGTCTTGCTCCTGGCGGGGCTTGCCGTGCCATTCCTGTCGCCAGGAACGCGGTGCGCTCTTACCGCACCGTTTCACCCTTACCGCGCCTTAACCCCGAAAGGCCAAAGCGTTTGGCGGTTTGATTTCTGTGGCGCTATCCCTAGGGTTACCCCCGCCGGGCGTTGCCCGGCGCCATGCCTCCGTGGAGCCCGGACTTTCCTCCCCAGCGATTTCCGAAGAAACCGCCAGCGCAATCGCCCAGCCGTCTGACGCAGCGGCATCTGTAGCAGAGAATCTCCAATGCAAGAAGGGCGGCCACCTTTCGGTGACCGCCCTCCTCACATGCAGGTCGAACGTGTCGTTAGGCGGCCACGCGGCCTCCCTCGTCAACGGTGGCGTCGCCGTCACCATCAACAATATCTTCCAGCGGATCACGCAGCACATAGCCGCGGCCCCAAACGGTCTCGATATAATTCTCGCCTTCTGTGGCGGAGTTCAGCTTTTTGCGAAGCTTGCAGATGAAGACGTCAATGATCTTCACTTCAGGCTCATCAATGCCGCCATAAAGGTGATTGAGGAACATGTCCTTGGTTAGCGTCGTGCCTTTGCGCAGCGACAGCAATTCAAGAATTGCGTATTCCTTACCTGTGCCCACATTTCCCATATGAGATTTAGCTTGGCGGTGCCGCGAGGCGTGATAATCTTTCCGTATTAATGAGTTAGATTTGGCAGGGTGGA
>Ga0181606_10004550_pt1 | contig 11576 bp, 29 predicted proteins | sample 041ome_10_FD_132994 | JGI IMG/M metagenome (GOLD analysis project Ga0181606, IMG submission 132994) | Coastal salt marsh microbial communities from the Groves Creek Marsh, Skidaway Island, Georgia - 041412US metaG (megahit assembly) | ecosystem: Environmental > Aquatic > Marine > Intertidal...
AAAGGTTGTTCAAATGCACCCCAATATTTCTCTATGTTTTCTCTTTTATATTCATCAGTAATAAAAGTATCGTGCATCACAAATAACAGTCCGCCTTTTATCGTATTAACTTCAGGGAAGTGTTCAAATATCATAAGAGCCATCAACTTTAACTGTTTTGGTTTAGGGTATTTTTTACTTCCTGTTTTGTAATCAATGACATATGCGCGGTCGCCATCTACAACAACCAAATCAGCTATACCTCGAACCCACCGATTAGGGTCATCAAACGCACAGGCTTTTTTATCTTTAGTTAAGCCCATCTCATATTCACAATATTTGTCTCCAGGGATATTGATTAGTGAGTCAACCATCTTTTTAAATCTTAAATAATTTTTAGCTAACTCTTTACCATCCCGTACATATTCTTCTAATGCCGTGTGGACTTCTTTACCATAGATTGTTTGTGGAGTATCTTGAAATTTATAATTCTTTAATACTTTGGTTTCATAGTATCTTTTAGGACACCCTTCAAAATCACTTAGCGCTGAGAACGACCACGTAAAATCTGCCATTACCTTCCCTGTCCGCGATACTTTTTAAAGCATGCTTTTTTGTTTTTATTCATCGAGCTTGTTTTAACACGGCGACCACCTTGCGATGTTCGTTTGTGTAAAGGCTCATAACTATTTTCCGCTTGTCTTATCTTTGCCATCTTCTTTTACCTTTTTATTACCAAAAATTCTTTCAAAGTTTTCTTCAAACTTTTGTCTATCTGTAGGTCTTTGTAAGCTACCTTTTCCACCATCGCTCACCATGATTTAATCTCCTTAACTAATTGATTATAAATTAATTTATTCTTATCTTCTTCAAATTCTAATGAAAATAAATATCTAATTCTATCAAAGTTATAAACAGTGTGTGGTACTTGATTATTAAAAACAAAATATGTATCTATACTATAATTCAGCGTAGTAAAGTTTCCAACCATATTATTTATTCTATCGCCATCCTGAAACATACATAATGTCTTAGGTAGTCCGAGCTGCATATTTATACTTGCCCCTCTATTAGTATCTATATGCCAATCATAAAATGTATTAGGTTTCATTTTTAATATCCCACAATGAAATGGGTGTGCTTTATTTAACCTATCTAAAAACTTACAGTTACTTGTAACAAATTCTGTAGGTACTCTAACAGCTTCAAAATTATAATATTCTTCCCAATCATTTAATTGCACAGATAATACACTTAGCGCCTCATTGAGATTAGATTTAATTGGGACCTCATAAAAAGGTTGTTCTTTAACAGTCACCATAATTATCCGCGTAGGCTCCCTCACAGGTTACAGGTAATGACTTACCCCACTCAGGAGGTTGAGACATTATTTGCATAATAAAATCTAAAGCTTCTTGTGCTTCCTTTTCAGGGGCTGTACATACGATAGCGTCATGCACAGTTAAAACAGGTTTATACTTTTTGTTCACCTTAATAATTTGTTCACCAATTACGATACGAGCTAGAGCCTGAACAATGTTCTCGACAACTGATCCACCCCATAGGGATATTAATCCTCGTCTAGATTTATATTTATACTCAGTTCTCACTCCTGATGAATCTTTCTCTAATCCTGGATACTTAATCATTAAGCCGTTTGGTAATTTAATACCATCTCTGTTAACTAATAAGCACTGATGTTGTCCTAGATAATAAGGTTCTTTATCCTCAGGCCATGCTGATAGATCATCTAAAACTCGATCACATTCACGCCATAGATTAATTACTTCGTTGTTAATTTCTCGGTAGGCTTTAACTATTCTTTGGCATTCTTCATCATCTAAGTCTGCGCCTGGAGGAGATGTTTTTAATGTGTGTTGTAGTTTTGTCCATCCTGTACCATACCCTAAACCTAAGATACAAGTCTTACCAATGAACCGTTCGACAGGAGTTTTCTTTGACACTTCTTTTTTAAATACTTTAGAAGCAAATACAGAATATACATCCTCACCATTTCTAAATTGTTCAACCACTTCCTCTTGTCCCGCTAGCCAAACTAATATCCTAGCTTCAATTTGAGATGAGTCGACATTCAATATCACCTGTCCTTCAGGCGGTACAACAGCATTCTTCAAGGCTTTCTTTTTCTTATCTCGTGAGGGTAAGTTTTGGAAGTTTACTTTATCTGATCCCGCCCATCGTCCTGTATGAGCGCCATAATATTTAAGAGGGATAGGTAGCTTGCCTTTATTTCTTGCACCGATATCAATAAATCTTTCTATTCTTGATTCTTCGATGGTTGACTTAGTACCTAATCTAACTGCACATAAGTCTTGTATAAAAGTATCTTCATGTTCTGTTAAGGCAATGAACCCTTCATCATTTTTAGCTAAAGCGAAAGTTTGTTTTCCTGTTGTGGGGCTTTCTTTCATTGGGACACTTACACCCAACTCTTCTAGCAGTGCAGCGAACTGTTTATTACTTGCTAGTTTCTTACGAACCTCTTCCTCAGTCTCGCATCCAAGTTTAGCTTTTAGTCCGCCAAGTAATTGGAATTTCTCTTCTTGTAATTCTTCAAGTCTTTCTTGTAACAGTTCGACATCCACCTCGAGGGTTGGATCAAGATACATATGAAGTGTTATATCAATTAGATCTAGTTCATCAAGAGGGAAACCGATAGAAAGTTGTAGGAATAAATTATAAGTTAAGTCAACGTCGTTCTTACAATATTCACCATAACGATGTAATTCATATTCTTGAAAGTCTTCTAAGCGTTTACCTTTTGCATCTAAAACTTCGGTACCTTTTTCACCAAGCTCATATCGTATAGCTAAAGCTTTTAGTGATCCGCCTGCATCGACGCCGTGAATAGCTCGCGCCATACAAAGAGTATCAAGATATTTTGAAGGTAGTATATCAAAGACAAAAGAAAGAATGGCGCCATCAAACAACGTGTTATGACAAAGTAAGACAGAGTTATCCCAATCAATGCCATCTAATACTTCTTTGATTTCTTCGTGAGACCCTGTATACCATTTAGCCTTACCATCATTTATTTTGATAGCAACACCGATGACCTGGAAGCGTTCATCTCTAATATACTCTTCTGTTGTTAACCTATTGAGACCATACCCTGTGTCATAGAATGTCTCGAAGTCGAGTGTGATTAAATCCATTAATGAATATTCTTTCTGTTTTCTCTGTTTTTACTCTGTATATATTCTCGTACTTCTTTAAACATTTTTTCTGTTTTTTCTGTCCCCCAACTTGAAGGGATTGAAATTTGTGCATTAGTTTCTGTTCCAATTACTATAACTTCTGCCTCTAATTCTAGTCTTTCCAATGCTTCTCTAAATAATTCTATAAATTTATCGTTTGTCATTTTTACTTTTCTCTTTCTCTGCTTTGCAGTATCCATGTGCATCCATCGTAAACCCGCACCACCACTTCCTTTTATCATAGTACTTAGCGGGGCTAGAACATTTATTACATTTATTTCCTGTTGTTTTTAAGGGCATAAGCTTCTCGCAGTGTTCTTGGTGTTAATTGAATTGCATTGTGTGGTTGAAAAAATCTATATCCTTGTTTAAGATTCTTTTCCCATATCTTGATTGTCTTTTTGCTGACGTTCATACTCTCTCCTATCTTTCTTAATTTGTCTAATTCTTTCTTTTCTTGTTTCATCGTCTAAATATATCCAATTAGATAAATCTTCATAAGTCCTAAAACAACTGATACATCTTGGTTCGCCATTGATTTCCTCGTACCGACATATATCTGTGCATGGACTAACTATACCTTTCTTGTTCATCACGACACTCCGCACTACACCATCTACGTTTGTCTTTAACATCGACTCCGCACCATACACATTTGCCTGTGTCATTCTCTGATACTTTAACATCGACTGATTTTAGTTTTGCAGCCAACGCCATTTCTATAGAGGTGTTAGCCATATCTGCTTCATCTGCCACTGAGTCCTCCTAAAGTCTTCATCCATGATGTGCTTTTGCTTGTTGGTTTTTTCTTCTTTGGTATTTTAACTCCTAGATCATATAACTCGTCTAGGTATACCCCTTTATATCCTGTCCACATTGTGATCTGTGATCTTGTTGCATGTGGATACTTCTTTAAAACTTCTTCTACTTTTTTTATTCGATCTTCAGTTGTAACTCTTTTACCTCTACTCATAATAAACATTCTCCTACTAGATTTAACATTTTACTGTAAGTGTTTTCGGGCTTCGACACTTCTAATTTAACTATCTTTGAACTAGGAAAATTATCAGTATACCATTTATATTCTGTGTTTGACCACCGTACTTTTCTGATAACTTCTCCATCGAAGTCTAATATAGCATGCGTGAAATCATTCATGGTTGATAACTTTCTAGGTTACCGTCCAGGCTATATATATTTAAGCCACCGTCTGAGCGCGGTCTAGTATAGCCTATAGCTTCTCCTCGTGGGTTTACTATGACTGTACCATTTCTGTTTAATCGACTGTTCTCATAGTTCAGCGGACTATTGTCATAGCTAAGTTCTGAGTTATCCCAATTTAGATTTGAATTATCAAAGTTCAGTGACCCTAAACTTAATTCATTTGCATAACAATATGTAGATATTAAACTAACTACTATTAACTTTCTCATCATTTCCCTTTCTGATGTATATTGGTTTAATGTTTTTGTGCAATTCTTTTAAATATATATGTTCAGGTCTATCTTCAAAGAAGTGTTTACCTAAAAGATTACCTTCAGTGTCGTAGTCCTCCCATATATACCCAACGCATTGCAATATTTCTTTTTCCATTTTGATTGTATTAAATTAAAGTTCATCATTCATCACCTAACTTCTTAAGGAATTCTTTTAAGTCGTTGGCGTACCAAGCAATCTTACCAAGTTCTTGAATCCATGAGTCTTTTTCACCTAATCGATCCGCATACTTCATAAGATTACCCTTTACATAATACTTAAAGTTTACACCAAGTTTTGCTTTGATAACATCTATTGTTTCTATGCCACCTTTGGTATAATGTCGGGGGTGATTTACTAGGTCATCCGCCTTCAACTCATCAATAAACTCTTCATTCTTTTTTTGAGCATCCTTTGCTTCTTGAATAATTCTTCTAATATATTTATCACGTTCGTTCTCATGCGCCATGGTCAGTCTCCTTAATATTTTTTAATATGTGTTTGATTATTTCTACTGTCCAACCATTACCTAACATTTTATACCTTTGAGTTTTAGATACACTCGCCGTGTAATTGTCAGGTACTGTTTGAAGTCGTTCGCATTCTAATGGTGTTATTTTTCTGTAATACATTTTATCTTTAACAACCACATTATCCTTCTGTACGGTAGTCAGCGAATTAGTTTTATCATCGGGCCTGATTTCAAGTTGCTGTTTTGTAGAGCCATCTTCTTCATATCTTCCTCTAAAAGCACCGCATTCTATTTTAGGTTCTCGATTACCTCCACCCATACTATTTAGTGTAGGTGACTTACCTTCAGGACTATAAATTCTTTTTAAGATATCATGACCATTTATGTTATCAGCCATCCCGACTTGTATTGGTTTGTCTGTTTTAATGAATGTACCTATCTGCCCTTTCCACATCGTGGCACAAAGTGTACTTGACTTACCGTCGATGTCTTTAACTAGATCACCTCGAGGTTTACCATGAAAAGTATTTTTAAGATATTGTGTGATCGGGTGAAACTCTATGTCCTCTAATATATCTTTTAACACAATCCCTCTTTCTTCAGGCTGAGTAATGTTTGGTATGTTAGTCCAATAAAGTCTTACTCGATTCTGTGCAGAAACTAAAGAGCTGTTGATTGTAATTGGTGTAACTCCAAGATGTTCAGATATAATATCCTGATACTCTTGTTTCATCTTTACATTTTCTAATAAAAAATATTTAGGGTTAGTTTCTTTCAGTAGTCTTACAAACTCAAAGAACAGTGCTGACCTGGGGTCATCAAAATTTAATTGTTTACCTGCAAAACTAAATCCTTGGCAGGGGCTGCCACCCAATAATAAATCTATCTTTGGTAAGTTTAATCTTTTATCTTGTGCATAGATATTAGTTACATTACCAAGGTGTATTGTGTTTGGGTAGTTCTCTTTTGTAACTTGTATCGCATACTTATCAATCTCAGATGCGAAATAATTATCTACTTTAATACCGAGTTGATCGAGTGCAATCTGACCACAACTCATCCCGTCAAACAAACTTAATACGTTCATCTTATCCCTTTCAGTAATCGTGGTAGTTCATCTACATTAGTCTCATCAATAATATAACTATGACCCTTTGATGCTTCAATGTTTTCTAAGTGTCTTAGCTGTAATGCCGTTGGTTTATTCCCATTAGCTTTAGCTTCGATACCGATGAACTTACCTTTATAACAAACTAAGAAGTCAGGTACTCCACTAGCTCCGTATCCTCCTGTTGCGGGCATAGCATAATAACATCCTAGTTCGACCAAGTGTTTCTTTATCTTTTCTTTTACTTTCTTTTCAGGTGTAGCCATTAGTCTTCGCACGTCCCCCCTACGCAATGTTTACCGTTGAGTATTTCTTCTTCAATAGACTCAAGTGTTTGATTTTTTAATGCCTCTTCTTCATTGTTGTCTAACCCTATTTGATAGATCTCCTTAGCAAACTGAAATAAATTATCAGTGTAGGATAAATCATATTTTTTTAATATCTGTAACAGTATTTCTTTTTCCATGTTATTTCTCCATACATGTTAAGTTTTTATTTTTAATATATACAGTGCTATAAGGTTCTGATTGTTCGTAAGCAATCCCGCCTTTACACACTATACTTCTTGGTTTTTTATACTCTAGATACTTATTAATTTCAGTGTGCATCCATCGTAAGTGATACCCGACAATCACAGAAACTAATATGTATATACCTAGATATGCTTTATGCCTCATCTTCCACAACCTCCACTTGGATGTTCTCAAGTTCTCTTTTATCCATCACAAACTTTTTAAAATCTTCGAAAGCTCGGTCAAGAGGTATTTCTTTATGCCACAATAATTCTAGCATCCCACTCATACCACCTATGATTGCTAATAAACTATATTTATCAGCTTTTAATATTTCTTTATCGCCTCCAAAATATTCATAGATGTCTTGCTCATCATAATCAAATTCTTTCATATTCATCTCTTTCCAAGTAATTTTTCATACTTTTTTGTATTGTTTATTATCCAATGAAACTCTAACTCACAGAGTGCGCGTCCCCTCCGACCGCCGTACCTTATGATGTCAGCCTTATCTAACGGTAGGTGTCCTAAGTTCTTAATAGGTACCCACCGACGAACTTTTTTAACCAATTGATGCAACCTCCAATAAAACGATAACTACTAAAGCTATGAGTACCGCAAACAAAAAGATCATTGCCATCGTTATCATTGAATCTATTCGACGTTGTTTTTTAGTCGCCTCAATAAACTCGCTCATCTGAAGTTCATAATCAGGAAGCGGGTGCAGCCCCTGTTTAATTCTTTTTTCTGCCACGTCATATGTTTCTTTCATTTTTTTCCTTTCACAATCGCTCTGTGTTGCATTTTTATTTAGTGGTTGATACCTTACCCTACAAGTTTTCAGGGTTAAATGAAGGTTTGAACTTCGCTTTCGCAAATCGTCTCATGAACTCAAATTGCTTTGGATGAAACGCCGTCGGGTTTTGTTGGATAACTTTCCACGTTGTTTCATTAAGTATTAAAGTTTGTTGTATGCGAATGTCAGCGGGAAGCTTCGCCCAATCAGTTCCTCGCTGTTTACCTGAACTTGCTGTAGTTAAAACAACCCTTGCTTCTTCGGGTAATGTGATAACCACTCGTCCAGGATTTTTCTTCCAATACCGATCTAGTTCTGCCTTGCGATCAGCAAGTTTATTTAGGTAGGCTTGGGTTCTTTCAAATTCAACATCGTTTCTAATTGAAGTCATTCTTTATTTCTCCGTTTCTGTTTTGTTTATATACCACTTACATAAATCATGAAGTGCCTTAGTTGCATCTTTATATTCAATTTTTCCTGACTCATATTGATTGTGTAAGTCATCAAGATCAAATGCAAACTGTTCAATAATATCAAGTTCCATTATTTGATATCTCCTCCAAAGAAAGCATACTTGTTTTTAAATGAGTAGTCCGTATCGTACTCTCGATAGTCATTGAAATAGACTTCGCCATTTCTGTAGTTTCTAATTTGAACGTTGGATGCCATCTCGCCTTTTGTGTAGGAAGGTTCACCGCCATCTTCTTCCCACATTTTTACATACTCAGCATAAAGTAATTCAAATGCTTCTTCAGCTGATGTTGCCATTGCTTCGAGGTCATAACCCCATAGTTCGTACGATGCTACATAAAAAACAGGCTTGTCTTCTTTGAAGGTAGTAATACTTGCTTTCATGATATTCCCTTTCGTTTCAGTTATTTAGCTTCTCGGTGTCTGAACTTCGTCATCAACATCTCGAGTTCGTCATCCTTGAAGTTTCTATAAATCGGTGTAAGTGCTTCCCGATCATCAACGCTCTCATTCTTGAGCATGAAATTAATTATCTCTTGTCTACGTTGTTTTGTCAATTTGCGCATGGTATACCTCCTTCCTCCACAAAAACTTCTATGGCAATTTGTTCGAGTTCATCCATGGTATCTTTGCTATACATCGTCAAGTCCTCATCGAATAAACCATTATTGATACTTTGAATTTTGGCCTTGTAGCCTGTAGCCTTTGTAACTTCAGCGCTAACCCACCATGGGATCTCGTGTTCGTTCAGGCTAAAATCCTGGAATTCTACCTGATATTTTTGTTCTTTCATTATCTATTCCTCATTATGTTTATAAGAATATAATTGTCGATATCACCATATATTTTTTGTAATGTATCGTCAGCAATCGCGTCACTCTTAATTACAATTTTCTTTTCAGGTTCATCCCCGATACGTAATGTAACAGGGATGTTTATTTCTATGTCGTAGTCGAAGTCAGATTCCTCATCCTTATTCAACCAACCCATTTGATAAAGCGCATACACTGACGTGCCATCTACAATGTTTTGCATAAATTTTCGGCGCGCAGCTTTTTGCTCATAAGTTCCTTCCATTGCGTCGACCTCTTTATCAATCTTTGCGTTTATCATTTTTCTTTCAGCTTCAGCTAAGTGTTTATTCCATGTCATCGTCGTCCACCTCTTCAATATCATTAACACATACACATGGGCTTCCATCAGGCATCGGTATCGCATCGCCACTGTATTCACGATCAATGATTTCTCTATCTTCAATCTCGACCAAGTCACCATCAAAGTCATGCCCATGGGATTCAATGTACTCTTTTAGTTTTTCGTCGGTCATGTCATCAGGTACAGTTACTATTAATTGCTCAATGACTACGTCTCGAACAGGATAAGATATTGCTACTATTTTCGTTTTCATACTGATAACTCCTTTTCAGTCCAAAGTTTTATCTGTATAGAATTATCATCCAAGTTGCATGGTTCTTTACAGACTACATAATATAATCGGTTAACTCTTACGGCGCCGTTGACTAAGTATCCATTGCCATCTACTTCGCACACAGTCCACACGTACTTATCATCTAGCTTCGAGATGTACGATAGATCTTCACCATAAGTTTCGTAATGCTTCCATGAACCAAACTCGTCTAGTTCAGGATTAAAAACAAATTCAAAGTTTGCTTCAGTCATCTTAATCATGATTGCTCCCCTTAATTAAAAAAAGTTTCTTGTAGGTGTTGGTTCTCGACTTCTTCAATTGCTCGGTCTTCGATGTAAGCTTGGACTTCACATGGTAGTTGCTCAAAGTCGATGTCATAAAACACCCCTGAATTTGGATCAGAATATAACACTTCCACACTCTGTAACTCTAATCCTGTTGGGCTATTGCCCGTTGCATACATGTCTTTGCATAACTGAATCGTAGCATTGACATCGTATCCCTTAATTGAATTGGTTCTCTCATCCTCCCAATCAATTTTAAAATTCACAGTCGTTTTCATTTTTTCCTCACTTTCAAAGTTGATAAAACTGTTACTGTTCTAATACTTTACACCGTTCGGCTGCAATAGGCAAATGCCCTGGAACCCTTTACTAGCAAGGGATCCGAGCCACGTCATGTAAATCTTTTTTACTTAACAACGCTTCTTCTTCAAAGTATTTGGTGTACTCACCGCGTGCTAGGATAAACTCCATAGCTTCGTAGGCATACTTCGATGCGCTAATAATATGTTTGGTATCTGATTCTAATATCGTTAACCATGACGCGAGGTAGTTCTCATGCTGTAGTTTTCCCTCGATCCCTAACTTACTGCAAAGCATTGCTGAACCTAACTCCGCCACTAACTCTTCGAACGCGTACGATTTATGCGAATCACCATCAAACTTTTTGTCGAAGTTACGTCCGAGTCTATCTTTATGCTTAGTCCAATGGACTAACTCATGTAACAGTGTCGCGTAGTAATCCTCGAGTGAATCAAATCGCTCAAGGTTCGGTACTTGGATTTGATCAAACATCGGTGCATAGAATGCTTTATCGCCTTGCTCGATAATGTCCGCCCTTTGTCTATTGATAAACGCTTCGATGTAGTCCGCGCGCATGAATGAGTTCATGGTTTTAGGTTGTTTGACTTCGTAGTTTTTTACAAACTCAGCATTAAACACAATGAACCCCTTCATGAATTTGAAATTGCGGTCCACATCTTTTCCGTTATTATCTTGAACGGTTTTTGTATACATCCCTACGCGAATTATTGCCACACCGCGCCCCTTCATATTGATCCCATCTTTGAATGGATAAACTTCACCGCTCAGTTTCTGCGCTTGCTTATACGTAACCCATTCGCTCGAGGTGCCATTGAATTGATCCTTTTCGCGCAATGCCATTTGAAGTGCTAACCAATTGACTCCGCTATACTTCGAACCCGTGACAGGGTTATGCGGTGCGGGACTTTCAGCCCATGCCTTGATCCACTCGGACGTCTTGCCTGAATTGATCATGTCAATAATTTTATTGGTTAAATCTTTTGCAAAATCTTTATTGTTTGATGTTTTAGCTTTCATGGTTTTTCCTTTTCAAAGTTTTAAAAAATTCTATTATGCGATCGTTAGCGATCCCGTTTTAATTGTGTCCATAACTCGATCAACTGAGTCCTGATTAAATCCGCCCACGTGCCACTCTTCGATATCGTTCAGGCTTGATCCATGCGCGCCGAGATAGTTTTTGCCATCCTTCCAATTGTATATGGTTGCGACCGTGCCATCTTCGAATTCAAGCGCCCATTCAGCATCGCTTTTGTACCCATCGCTTCCATGTGGTAGCCCAAACGTCTCGATTAGTTTTTTATACGTGGTTCTGATATTGCCGACTAGGTGCGATCCATTCGTTTTTGAATACCCACCACGTTTTAAATTTTTAAATTGCATTTATTTGTCCTCCATATTTAAAATGGCTTTAACAACTTGCCAATTATTAGTTTCGGTTATGTATTTACCATAGCCATAATCTTCTGATTTTTTAATCAGAAACCTAGCCCATGAATCAACTTCTCTCATG
>Ga0181606_10004554_pt1 | contig 11573 bp, 18 predicted proteins | sample 041ome_10_FD_132994 | JGI IMG/M metagenome (GOLD analysis project Ga0181606, IMG submission 132994) | Coastal salt marsh microbial communities from the Groves Creek Marsh, Skidaway Island, Georgia - 041412US metaG (megahit assembly) | ecosystem: Environmental > Aquatic > Marine > Intertidal...
ATTAAAAAAGCTTTTTTCACTTGATTACACCTGCCATATATAACCTTTCCCATCTTGGCCCAGAACTAATACAAATCACTCTAGTTGTTTTGCCTTTAAATTTTTGAAGATTCCCCTTTTTATTACTGGGTACATTATATATGAAAGATTCACCAACTCTTCCTATAAAATATCTATGAGTGTAACCCCAAAAAGTAATATATCTATGTTTTTTAGCAGTATTAGTAACTTCAGAAATAAGTTCTCGTTTCTTTTTTGTAAAAGTTTTGATTTCTCTAATTTGCTTTAAAAGACACCCAATTTCATCCTCATAGAGATCTTGCAAAATATCCTCTTTAGAAAACATTGCTGTCCCTACTCAATTATTTCTACATAACTTCTATTTGCAACTTCATCTTGCCTAACCCAAAAAGGTAAATTTTGATAACCAGTAATTGCAGATTGAAGATTTCTCTCTTTTAACCATTTTACCCAGTATTCCCAACGATCTATATCTTTAGGTATATCTAAAGGTTCCCTATTTAGAGAAGTAAGAGGAACTAAAGGCTCAACCTTTTTAATGTATTTAATTGCTTCCTCTCGTGTATCAAAATGGTCATGGCGCACTGCGGGTAACTGAGGGATATTTCTATAAGTCATAAGAATATATTTTGTTTCGTTGTTTACCTTACCTAGAGATAAATTTAAAACATACATTCTATCATCCCTATATACCTCTTCATTAAATTTAAACGTCATTTTTATTCCTTTTCTAATGTAACTCTTATCTCAGATGCTTATTAACTGAGCGTGTAAGCTTATCTCTTTCGTATTCCATTTTAGCTATATTAACGTTTAGACCATATGAATACGTGCCATCACCATTAGACATCACTGGAATACCTTTTTCTATTAAATGTCCAGCCTCTGCATTAATGCCCCATCTTTGCCCTAATCCAAATAGATATGACTTGCTATATGTATCACTTGAAAAAAAACCCATTTTATTCTCCTATTTTATATTTTTTTTATATTAAATTGATCTTTGTTTTTTATCGTTACTAATTAGACGATTAATGAATGGAAATTATTGTCTAAAAATTTTTTATTTTAAAAAAATTAGAAGCAGCTTTTTTTATCTCTTGTTTCATTACTATATTTCCAACAATCACAACCCTTAGCTAAATGAATCCACTTCCAATTTACTCTGTTAGTAGGAGTTGTAGTAACCTCAATTTTTAATGACTTAAACTCATTAATAGTCCATTCAGTTTGATTGTAAGTTATATAAACTCCATCACTGGTTACAATTTCTTGCATGTTCTCAAACCACTTTGGATAAGTTGGGTACTTAGACCGTTCATTTACAGGTCTGTTAGATGGAATATATTTTGATCCATTTGTCTTACTAATTGAAATAATTTGAGTGGTAAAAGTGCCTGTTTTTGCACCTTTAACTTTTTCAGAATTTTCATTGTATCTTTCCATTTGAATTTCCATTCCTATATCTAATTTTCGTTATTAATAAGACGAGTAAGAAGATTATATTATTGTGTAGTGGATAAAAATTTTTATTTTTATTAATGATCTAAATGGAGGAAGGGTTATTTAGATAAAATATTTTTTCAATTTTAAATTAATTTTTAAGTTATTTTAATAGTTTAATTGTAGACATTTTCTAAACCTAAAAACTTTGGATGATAACCTTGCCCTCTGTAAAAAGGTAATGATTTATTGTTTTGCTTTAATTGCTCCTCTCCTAATAAATGTGCCCCAGCAAAATAAATAGTTTTATTATTAAACATCGATTTCATTTTTTCTAATTGATCTTTAAAGTCTAATTTTTTGAAGTAAGGAAAAGCTCCATGAGATACTTTTATTAGTACACAGCATTCATTGTTCTTATAATTAAAGAAAATTGATGGATATACTTCTGGATCTATTATAAAACCTGTAACTTGGCACTCATGATCTTTCGTAATTATGTTTGTCCTTATATACTCGTGACCCATAGCGTATATTTCGTTATCAGACATGACAATTTTCTTATTACTGACAATACTATAAGGATTAACAGGTTTTCTTGTTTTAGCGTCTATTAGTCCCCAATCTAAATTTTCAATATTCCAACTATTAATTGTTTTACTAACTGGTAAAAGGCAAGCCACACACTGAAATCGCTCAGATATATCAATAAAATGCTCTATGGTACCTGGTGTTTCAATATTTTTGTCTACATCAACAATATGAACAAAGAATAGTTGATTGCCAATTCTAAAAGATGTGTGAATAGGTGTTGGAAAAGATGCAAAATGGATAAATTTAATTACATCTCTACCTTTTGCTGAAAAAAAATCATTAACATAATTAGCGCAACTTATGAAATCTTCACTAAATTCCTCATGATGTATAAAATGAGACATATCTAGGCATATTTTATTTAAGTGTTTTAAATGACGAGATTTCGTCTAATGCATCTTCAATACCTTGGACTTGTTGTTTAGCAGATGCTCTTCTATCTAATCCACCTACACCGCTACCTAATCCAGTCATCCCTAAATAGTGAACACCTTTTTCATGTGCTGCTTTGACAGCATTATAAGCACATGAGTAAGATACTGAAGCATGACCTGATAAGCCTTCCCCAGTTACGCTTACTGTAGGTGTAACAATCAACCATTCAACTTTTGAATGAAATGTTTTAACAGCTATGGCTTCTCCAACATCAAGTTTAAACTTATCAAAATATTGCCTTACCATGTATTCAATTCCAACACCAAAGTAACGTCTTAGCACAGCATCAAATCCACCGTTCATAATACCTTTAGTATTTGCAGGACTAACTACTGCGTCTATGTCAAATGCTAATGGGTTGCCTAATTCAACTTCAAATGATGGATTACATTCTTTTATTGCCGCAATAGTAATTTTATTATGGTCTGCTATCAATACTTCCATCACTAAGCCTCTGCCCAAAACTCTAGAGTTTTTTTATTAATTAAATTATTATTCCCCAAAATTTCTAAAACTTCATCATAAAAATTATCAGCCTCTTCGTCAGAAATTATCAATCTTAAGCATTTAATAATTCTAGTTATTCTTAAATGATTATGATTTTGAGATGTTTTCCAATGATCGTTTCTACTTAAAAACTTTAAAAACCATTTTGAAGATTTAATTATGTTCTCTCTAACCAAGTCATCATTAATTAAAGCTGACAGAAGTTGTGGGCTATCAATATAATAATGATGAGACGCGTTATTACTTCTAATTTCTAGTGGGAATAATATTTGTATAAAATCGTGGTTTCTTTCAATATCAATATCTCTAAAGTTCCAAATATCTGATAGAAATCTAACATTAAAGTCTGGCTCTTGATCTTTCAGAAAAGTTATCAAGTTCATTTTATTTATCCTCTCAAAGCTAATTTAATCCCATAACATTTCATTTATTCTTTCATTTGTCATTTTTAGGAAACATTTGTCATTATAGGTTAGGTTTTCATTATTAGTCATAACTTCAATTATGTAATCATTTAGATCACTCTGAGTTCCACCTTTGACCCTACAAAACCACGCTAATGTTATTGTTAAAATAGTTCTTGAAGTAGAAACAATTGATTCATTATTAAACGAAGACCATGTTTTATATTGTTGATGGCTTGAAATATCCATTAACTCATATACTCGCTTGAGTACTTTAACTCCATTTTCAGGATCAATTGCCATCAATCCAGGGATGCCTATGAATACATTTGAGAATAAGGCTTCTGATATTTCATGAGTTTCAAGTTCTTGGGATAGAAAAATTTGAAGTGCTATTCTTTCAATTTGTTCTTCGAAATTTTTATGTTTTCCTAATATAGCCTGTAAAATGTATGTATTGGGTAATGGGTTACCATTGATCTTGTCAGAACGTTTCATTACTTCTTGAATATCCATGATTTATCTCCTTTAATTAACTAATTTTCTTGAGTTAATAATCAGACGATTTAGGAATGAAAAATATTGTCTGATAAAATGTTTATTTTTGAGGCAAATTAGATTTCAAAGAAAATTAGGTTAGTCAGCCATATTCTTAAAAATAAATCTTGCCTCATTAAATATTATTTGAAAATTTACTATCTTTTTGTTTCATCAGTTAAATTATCAATTTTGATATTGTCATTATATTTAATGTTATCTTCATTAACACCTCCTGTATTCCAACCTCTTGGGTTAAATGCAACATTATCTAAATACACATTCATAATATCGTGACCAAACTTATCAGCCATGAGTTTGCAATTTTCCATCTGATTATATGCACTAAGCTGATCTTCAACTTTTACAATAAATTTCCATGTTTCTCCTGGCTCCAGGGGAAAATCTTTAGAGGTATTATTTATAATTACATAACTTAATTTGTGAGCTTTTAAATTTTCAACCATTCTTGTCTCCATTATTTAACATTTATTGTTTTGTTAATAATTAGACGAATGGGAAAGGAGTATTATTGAACTTATATTTTAAAAAATGAAATTTTATGGATTATGAGAAAAGTCTTAGAGAAAAATTATTCGACTACAATAATATTTTTTTCTAATATTATCTTTCCATCTTCTAAAATTTGAATTTTGTCTGTACCAATAGGTTCACCTATTCGTAAATCTTTTGAAAGAAACTTTTTCCCTTTTTGAATTTTTTGTTTTTCATATAGCGTTGTTTTCTCGCCATCACTTGAAATATAAATGATATCAATTTTTCTTGATTTTAAAGGTATTAAATTAAAAATTAAAGTATCACCTATTTCTACCTTAACATCGCCGTTGGTATTTATTTCTTTTTCATTAAGTTTGAAAGAAAGTGCAAAAGCAATATCATTTTTAATTAGCCATTGATTAGGAAAATTTATATTTGAAATTTCTAAATTTGTTCCTTTTGTGATTGAGGTACTCTCAACTAGTCTGTATGCAGAAGATGTGTATATCGTCGTATAAAATAACATTGCAACTATCGCAGAAAATGCCCCAATACCGCCTGAAATTAGGTGTTTGATATTTAAGAAGCTTTGTATCAAGGAAGGTTCTTTATCAAATACCAAATCTAATCTTTTATCTATTTCATTTTGTAATTCTTTTGGCATTGGAGGTTGGTTGTTAATAGCTTTTTCAAAAAAATCATCAACATTACGTAATATATTTAATTCATTAATTAATTTAGTCTCTTGCGATGTAAGGGTTTTGCCATCATTGTTTTTGTTTTCTATTTCAAAAATAAGTCTCTTTTTGTCATCTGAAATGTCGTCCTCTAAATAGAGTTGGAGATCATTAGTGGAAATATTTTTTGAAGTTATTGGCATTTTTAACTAAACCCCATACATTCTGAATATTGCCTTTTGGCGTTTGTTGCCCAAGTCAATATAGTGTTTTTTGGGATACTCAAAACTTCCGCAATTTCTCTTGTTTTTTCACCTTGCATAATAAGAAGTAGTGTTTTTTTATGATTTTTATTTAATTTGTGTATACATTCGTCATCTAAAATATCATAGAATGATTTATCTTGATTTTTTTTATCTTCATATATCGCTTCTAGTTTATTAAAGTTTTTACTTTCATTTTCCTCATCGTCTGAATTTTCGTAATTAGAAATTCTTTCAGGTCTTTTCTTTCTAAAAAAATCAATTGTTTTATTCTTGGCTACAGTGGTACACCACGCTTCTCGGTTTTTAATAATGTCACCTTCTTCTATTTTTTTTAGATATGCCATAATAGTATCTTGGGCAATATCTTGTGCATTTTCTTGAAGGCTAACTTTATCATCTTTTTTAGGATTAAAGCTTTGATATAATTGGGTGTAGATTCTTGCAGTTAATTTTTTAAATAAATAATTAAATTCTTCACGTTCTTTACGTTTTTCTTTATCTATATTAATTTTATTATAATTCTTCATATAATTTCTCAGATAAGACTATATTTAATCTTATCTAAGAAAAAAAATGCTGCAATTATAAATTAATTAGCTTTGTAAATATTTCTAAAATAACCCTGTTTTTTCCACAGAGTTGGATTTGATTTAGGGTTCCAAGAACTGGTAACTACTGTCTCATTTATAAGTGATTTAGCTTTCTGAGTTATGAGACCCAACCTATCGAAAGTTCTTTTTTTCATCCATTGTCTCTCACCATTACTGAATTCCAACTCTGTACAATTTGAACCCCTATGAATGACATCATTAACTCTGACTAGGAGTAATTTCTTACCTAGTGTAACAATTACCTTCCCACTATTTTCAGATTGAGCCTTGTTTTGTTCTTCTTTAAATTTTATTTGCTCAAATTCTTTAATTTTTTTATTAGCCTTATCAAGGTCGATGCTTAATTGACTATTAACTTTAGAGAGTTGAACTTTAATTTTTAATAACTCTGACAACTCTGCTTCCTTAGCTTGAATTTCATTTTGGAAATCTTTAGCGATAGTCTCAAGTTTTTTGTTGGTGATTTTTTTTACATCACGATTTAATAACAGTTTATAAATTTCTTCAAAACTTGTTGCTGTTCCATTTGCGTAATAAGGATGGAACTCCAATAAATCTTGAACTGAAATATTATTACCTTCTCTTAAAAACCTTAGCCAATTGGATAGTTTATACTCAACTTCCATGTCATTTTTCCAGACAGTTACAACTTTCATATTTTCAAATTGACTTTCTGCTAATACGAAATGACCAAACTCTTCTTGATTGTCTTTGCCAATAAATTTAGCATCAACGTGATGTCTGTCTGGAAACTTCTGATCTTTGATCCAGTTTTCACAGTCATATAAATCTATAGTTTTACTGTAGGGATAATGAATTCCATACCTTAGTGGAAATGAATCTAAGTTTGCGTGGCCTCTAGAGTCTAAGTATACGCTTATATTTTTATTATACATTTTTTTTACCTTTTTAAATTGATTATGATTTTAAATTATTGAGATTAATTAATACTTATTTCTTTTTGTGTTGTGGTAGACTGTGATAGTGCAGTTATCAAAAGACTGTACTAAGGTTACTCCTAATAACTTCTCTAATTCTAAAGCTGTTATCTGACCATATTTTCTCATGTTCTTTAGTTTCTTTTTGGAGATAGATATTGCTTCAGCATATCCATAATGGTTCTTACAATTATCATATTCTCTTTTAACAAAATCTATGGCCCATTTTTTAACACCACGCTCCTGACGCCTTTCCTCTGCGTGATGAGTAAGTTTTATTTTAGAAATTTCCATGTTGATCTCCTTATTATTGTTCAATTAAGAAGACGAATGAGGTTTAAAAAATATTGTGGTCTAATAATTTTTTTTTTAAAATACTTTTTGCTCATTTGTCTAATTAGTAAATGAACGAATGAGGGATATAAATTATTGTGTAAGATAGATTATAAAGAGAAACATATTATATTTATTTTAGTTATTTGTTGGTCTTAATATATTTGATTTTTTTGATATTATTATCAAAAATGCTAAGGTTTAATATTATATCTATGGGAATTTATAAAATGAGAATTAATTATATTTTATTTTATTTAATTTCTTTAATTTTATCTTACCCAATTAGTGAAACTCGTGCATTTGACAAAACATATGAAAATGAAAAAAATATTAGTATACAATCAGCATTAGATCAAAAACTAGTTGAGAAGGCACTGACTTTTTTAAAAAAAGGAGAATATGAAAAAGTTTTACCAATATTATATGATTTAGAGAAAAGGGATAATCCTTGGGCATTAAATGCTCTTGGAACTCTATATAAAAAAGGCTATCTAGTTCCCCAAAATTATAAAAAATCTTTTTTATATTATAACAGATCAATAAATTTAAATTATGCACTGGCTTTTTTTAACTTGGCCGAAATGTATGAATTAGGTTTAGGAACAAAAGTAAACTTTGAAAAAGCTCTATTACTTTATAAGAAAGCAGCTAATAATAATCATATTGAATCTCAAACTAAGATTGGTTTCATCTTTGCAAATGGTCAACTTGGCGTAAGTAGAAATTATAAAGAGGCTATTAAATGGTTAAAGATAGCTTCCATTAATGGAGATAAAATAGCACAAAGAAATTTAGGTTTGTTTTATGAAAATGGTTATGGAGTTTCAAGAAATTACTATGAAGCTAAGAAATGGTATGTCATGTCTGGACAAAATGGAGACCAAGAAGCACGTGGTGCAGTTAAAAGAATTAATAATCTAATTAAAGTAAATCCAGAAATATATAGTAAAAATAAAATAGACGCAGAATCAATTGACCTCTTCACTGATGTAAGAACAATAACAATAAAAAGAAAAAAAGAATTATTTCAAAGTTATGTTGCTATTAGAGAAACTCAAATTGATAGTAATTATCTTACAGAAGGTAAGGTAGTAATTGATAATGAAATTTGTTCATCACACGCAGTATATAATAGTTATGTAAATAGAGGTGTTTTTCAAGTTATGTGCCCATCTGGTTATAAAGCGTCTGGTCTTGTGACACCACTAGGAACAAATAGAGGCTCACGAGGAGAGGGCAAAGATAGCTTTGGTAACATAGTTCAATTTAATTTTCATGATAAGCTACAGGGGCAAGCTAAAAAAGAAGACATGATAGCTTTGTTTGAAAAACAAAAAGTCATAAAAATTTCTGAAATGAGAAAAAGAGGACTAGCTAATTCCAATGAAGTCCAAAAAAATTTAATAAAATCCCATAATTTTCAGGCATTAATTATAGCTATCAACAATTATAAATATATAGAAAATTTAAAAACTCCAATTAGAGATGGACGAGCAATTGGAAAAATTTTACAGAAAAAATATGGTTTCAATGTAGATTATCTAGAAAATTCAACACGTGATGACATTTTAAAAAAGCTTCATCAATTAGTAAAAAATCTTAAAAAAAACGACAACTTATTAATTTATTTTGCGGGTCATGGCAAGATGGTTGCAGATGAGGGTTTTTGGCTTCCATCTGATGCAGAAAAAGATCTTGATCTAAATTGGGTTAGCAATAATGAAATTAATCGTAAATTAAGACAAATTAAAGCTAATAATATATTAGTTATTGCAGATTCTTGTTTTTCAGGTGCTTTATTAAAAAAAGGTACAGATCCTGATGATAAAAAAATAGAAGCATCTATAGAGAGTTACCTTAACACTAAATCAAGAGTAGCAATAACCGCTGGAGGATTAATTCCTGTTCTTGATGGAGGAGGAGGAGGTCACTCAGTCTTTGCAAGAATTATGATTAACTATTTAAATAATAATTCAACTCCGCTGACCGCTCAAAAATTGTATGCCTCAACAGTTGAAGATGTAACAAATTTATCTATGCAAATGAAACACAAACAGACACCAGAAATAGGTAATTTGTTACTTCATGGACATGAAGGTCCTGATTTTGTTTTTTTGCCAAGATGATATTTAGGTAATAATATTTTACAAACTTAGAACCTAAAACAATTCTAAATTCTAAAAAAAAATAATTTAAATACAATAATTTTAAAAGCTCATTCGTCTTAGAAATATAACATAACGAAGGAGCTAAAAATGAAAATTCAAAATTATAAAAATATATTTAAGTATATAGCAATCTTTAAAACATCATTAATTATAAGTGGTGCAGCTTATTCCCAAACATTACTAACTTGCGATTCACCAAAAGGGAAAGGTTACTACTATCCAGGTCCACTAATATCTAAAGGTAATTCAGGATGGGGCGATGATGGAATATCTAGTGGGAGTTTTTCTCTAATAAAGAATAAAGATAAATTTGATATTCTTTATAAAGATGCATCAGGAAACATGGTTAGTTCAACAGCCGATGGAGGATACGTTGTTCCATTAGGGCATAATTTAATAAATTATAGCTTTCTAGTTTCTTATCCTAACAAGACAGCTGAACTATTTACCTTCAATATAAGAGAAAAAAAATTATCTTACTCTCAACATAAATATGGCTCACCCATGATGGATAAAAGGGTCTTATTTGTTGCAAATTGTCTTTAATTTAAAAAATAAGGAGATATCAATGTTTAAAATTTTATCAATATCATTAAGTACAATTTTAATTACAACTTCTTCTTTTGGGTTAACGTTAGAATGTAATGTTCTTAATAAATTTTCTAACAAAGGAAAATATTCTCAAGCTCATTTAGATAAGTATAAACCCGCAGTGAAAATACAATTCGTTGGCGATAAATATTATGTATCAAGATGTTCTTATGAAACTATTGCTAACAAAATAACGTGTGACAAATATAAAATGGACAATGCTGTAGTGGATGATTTTACATCTCATATAAAATTATATCATTTTTCTAGCCAATTTGATGTCCAACTTTTTTCAGATAAATCATTTGTTGAGAATAATGGTAGGACTTCAGTTTCTTATGGAAATTGTAAAGCAACTAAAAATTAAGGAGTTTAATTATGATTAAGATTATTTTTCCACTTATACTTTTATTTAGCTCTTCATTCCCTAATACAGGGAGTGCAGAAGATAAAAGCGTCTTCACACTATATCGTACTAGCATTGTAGACAGTTCATTTAGAATTCATATAGCCACATTTAATGCAAAAGATGGGTATGGTTATAACCTTGAAAATTGTGAACTTGCTGCAAAACTATTTCAAAATCAACCATATGTTAAAACAAAATTTTGGTGTGAAATTGGACTTTATAAGGATTAATTAAATGAAATGTCTAATTATTTTATTTATATTTATTATGCTTTCAGCTTGTACTAAAAAATATAACACTATTAGTTACGATAACAGTTTCCTTCTAGGAACTATTATTGGTACTTTAATAAGTTTACGATAGATTAAATATTTTGTTCTAAAATTTAATAATTTTTTATTTTTAATTTCACACTTTTCTTTGAAGATTATCTTCATTAGCAATTGGCATTTCTCTAGCATTTTTCTTAGATTTACTTCTCAACTTGCTTAATGTTTTTGAAAATTTATGATGGTCATTGTCTTTAATATTTAATGGTAGTGAGAAAGATTTAAAAATATCTCTTTCTATTTCCCAAGGTTTATTGTTTTCTAACCAACAAACATAAGCATTATCTTGCATCCAATTATCTAACCATTGTTCACCTAAATGGGTAAAAGTCATTCTTTTACCACTACCTACTCTTCGCAATTCGTGATTACTACTTTTTTCAAGAAGAACTCCTAAAGTTAACCTCAAAGTTGATCCTTCAGCATTACCATTATAATGAGTTCTAATTCTTTTTCTTAAGTTTTCATTACTATTTTCATCTTTTGGTGAGATGCCTGCATAAAGTAAGGTTAAACCATCTTTTACAATGCAATTTTCTATTGGAACTAAGGGAGGTATTAATCTAAAAAACCAAGCATATAAACCTCTTGATTTTGGTATTGGGCAATTCTTATCTAAAATTTCAATTCGTGAATAAAGTCTATTTGGAGAAGTAAGTTCTTGCATATTCTTACTCTAATCAAAATCCACATTAAAGGTAAAGACTAATTGATATTTCTCTCTGGATACTATCGTGGTTTATAGATTAGGTTTTGGTAGGGAGTTAAAAATCAAAAGAAAAGGAAAAAGAAAAAGAAAAATTCATGGA
>Ga0181606_10004555_pt1 | contig 11572 bp, 13 predicted proteins | sample 041ome_10_FD_132994 | JGI IMG/M metagenome (GOLD analysis project Ga0181606, IMG submission 132994) | Coastal salt marsh microbial communities from the Groves Creek Marsh, Skidaway Island, Georgia - 041412US metaG (megahit assembly) | ecosystem: Environmental > Aquatic > Marine > Intertidal...
ATTAAATGTAGATGGTCTATATTTTTCTACAAATATATCAGATGAATTCATTAAATAAAATCTATTATTTATAATAAATTTTATTACTTAATTTATTTAAAGTTTATACTATGAGTTGTCATTTCTTTTAAATGTTTATATACTAATGGTAATTTTTGAGTAATTTCTTCCGATTTAAAAAAAAGTGGAAAATCGTATAATATTTTTCTTAAATCTTTATTAACTGATTTCATTTTCATTATATAATTTATAAGAAAAGATGTATCGGGAGAACCAGGTGAAACAAAATCACTTGATTCTACATATACTGATTCTCCTAATGATGATAAATCATAATCAATAATAATTGGATAATAATCTCCCTTATTAATTTTTAAAGTTATCATTTCTCTTGTTTTATTATTTAATAAATATCTATATTTGATTTCAGTATTTGCAACTCCAACTATAATATTTGCTGGTTTTAAATCATTATGATAAATATTATTGGTATTTAATGTTAAAAAAATATATAATATTTGTACAATTATATTTAATATTTCTTTTTGATTTTTAGTTCTTTTTATAAAATTTTTAAATGTAATACCATGTCCTACTCCCATTTCAACATACACATTTATCATATTTTCAGTATTACTTTGACAAATATCACAATTATAAATTTGTAAAAAATTATGTGGAAAATATTTTTTTGTATATGAAATAAATTTTCGTATATCACTACAATAATTATCAAGACGATTAATTAAAAAATATAATTGTGATTTTTTCTTTAAAAATCCATAATCTCTTATTAATATTTTTCTTGATTTTTCTGGTATTAAATTTAATACTTTTTTAACTTTATTTTTACTAATCTCAATAGACCCAAATGCACTAGGTGAAATAATATTACTTTTATCAAGTCGTGGGCATTGACCAATTGATTTTTTTTCAATTGATGATACAATATCTTGTAATTCTTCTGGTAATTGGTCAAAGAATGATATTTCTTCTGGATTAAATGAATTATATGATACATCATCAAGAAAATCTTCTTCTAAATTAACTTTTAAATTCATTAATCAATTTATATTATTATATAGTATTTATTTTAAATTAAAATTGATTATCTTAATATCAATAAGTTATATATTAATTAATTTAAATAATGAATCAAAAAAAATTATCCTGGAAACATTTAAAATATTTATTTAATGAATTTGATTTCCCAAATGATTATTATTTAAAAAGAATAAAAATTGATAGTGTTGCAATTTATTCAATTACACCTTTCAAATATTCATTAAAGATTATTGATTTAATGAAAGAAAAAATTGGAAATCTTAATGAACTTGTTATCACAGATGGATGTGCTTGTGTTGGAGGAGATACAATTAATTTTTGTAAAACATTTAAACAAGTTAATGCAATTGAATTATGCCCGGAAAGATTTGGATTTCTTAAAGATAATCTTAAATTATATTCTTTCAAAAATTATCAATTATACAACGCAGATTGTTTGAAAATTATTAGAATGAGTTTTCAAGATATAATTTATTTAGATTTACCTTGGAGTGGTAAAAATTATAAAAATAAAAATTCATGTGAATTAAAACTTAATAATAAACATATTTATGAAATATGTAATGACATTTGTAGATATACTAAATATATCTGCTTAAAAGTTCCAAATAATTTTTATTTTGAAGTATTTAAAGAAAATATTAATATGAATTTTGAAACATTTGATTTAAAAAAGTTTCATATTATAATTATAAAAACATAAAACAGATATATTTTATATATCTGTTTTAAATTACGTTATATTAAAAATTATGTTTTTCAATCCATGAATAAGCATATTTTGATTTTTTACGATGAATATCTTTTATTTTTTGTTTTAATTGAAAATTATCATTCTTTGATAATTTAATTGCATCAGTTAGTTTATCTAATTGGTTTGACATATTTTTAATATTATAGTTCTTGACTTGATTTAGAACTTTCTTATAATCTTTATTCTTTTCATTAATTAAACTCGTTAAGATAATATCTTTATCATTCCATAATGTCTTAATTACTTTAAATAAAGTAGATTTGATTTTTTTAGTAAATTTCTTTTGGTTAAAATTAATACATACTAAATAATGTTCGCTATTCATCTCTCTTGATGTTACTGGTTTAAAAGTATGAACTATTTCAAATATATTTGATAAAATATAAATTAAATCAATCATAAATTTATTATTAAGGTCATATACCTTTAAAACAAAATGTCCCCCATTTTTTAATGTAATTAATGCCATATATGTTTCACATAAAAATAATTGATTGTGTAATTGTCCTTTTTGGTTCTCTTCTTTCATTGAAATTAAAAATCCACCATCTGCGGTAACTAAATCCATTTTATTGTTTTTATAATATTTATCAAAAAATGTAATAATTTCTGGATTATATAAATTACCATCATGATTTCTTTTTTCATCCCCAAAAAGAATATGAATATTATTCTCTTTTAATAATTTTGCAACCCACGGTATTCTATTATTTTCTGCATCTCGTAATGATATTCCATAAAAATTATCTTTTTTATTTTTTCTATAATCAATTACACATTGAATAAATCCACCTGGGGCTTCTGCTAATCCTAACATATTCATTCCTTCTTTATGACTTGTTTTTACATTCATTTCATTTTCAAATACACTTAATATTTCCCATAATTTATAATATGCTCTACTAATTGCATGATTATCTTTTAATTTTTTAATACTATGATATTTATTATTACCAACAAATTCATAATCTGTTATTATTGTTCGAATTAATTTCCATTTATCACTTGGAATTAAATCAATCCTTTTTTTCTCTTTAACGATTTGTTTGAATAAAATTTTATTAATGATAATTGTTTTATCAAGATTTGTTATTAATTTTTCGTCTCTTTTAAGATATTCTATTTTATAATCCATAATAAAAATAAACTATACTAATTATTTATATAATATCAATTTTATTTATTTTATTAATAATATATTTTTTATTTATTATCTTGATATTTAAGTCGTAATATAAATATAATAAGTTGTAACCATAATGGACATAATATATAAATAATTAATAATAATATTAATTTTTGAACTAGTTTTATTTTTTTATTCATATCTTTTTGAAAATTATTATATTCAATTTCTTCAATTTGATTTTTATAATCTATTATAATATCTTCTATAACTTTTGGAAATGTTTCCATTTATTTAAAATTGATTTTATATAATTTTATTAAATAAATAATTTTAATAAAATGTCTTTGGATTTTTTACCAAAAGAATTAGAAAATATTATTATCAATTATAAAAATATTATTGAACAATATGAACATAGTTTAAAGTTTAATAAAACTCTTAAACATATAAAAAGTTTAAATTATAAATCAAGTAAAATGTGTTCAAAATATACATATAAAAATAATAATCTATTATATATAATAAAATATTCAACTAGTTTTAATGGATTAAAAATTCATCAATCAACATTTCAAGATGAATTTTTTAATTCATTTCACAAAATAATTGGTATTATTAATATTATTGAAAATAAAAATAATATTGAGATAATCCAAATGAAAAATAATTAAAAATTGATTTTTATTTAGAATATTAAACTCATATTACATAATGTCGAATTTAACAGTTAAAGAACTGAAAAATATTTGTAAAGCAATGGGTATTCGCGGATACTCAAAATTAAGAAAAACAGAATTAGTTAGACTTATAAATAATTTACAAGAACAAGAACAAGAACAAGAACAAGAACAAGAACAAGAACAAGAACAAGAACAAGAACAAGAACAAGAAGAGAAAAAACAAGAAAAAAATGAAGAATGTTCAATTTGTATGTGCGAAATAACTAACAAAAAAACAACTTCATGTGGACATTCTTTTTGTAAAGAATGTATTACAACTTGGTGCAGAGACAATAATAGTTGTCCAATGTGTAGAAAAAATATATTACAAGAAATAATACCATGGCGACAACGGCGACAACGGCGACGAGGACGAGGACAAATACATAGACGAGGACTACCACAATATGAAGTTCAATTAGATATGATAGAACAATCTATTTCACAAATTATGGCAAATCGAGCTCAAGATAGAATGATGAATCAACATCATTCATATGATTCAGAAATAGAATTAATACGACAACAATTAGTAAGTGCTCGACTACTATATGAATCAGATAGACAATCAATTGAAGAATTTTATATTCATCATATTTAAAAATAATTATATTTTTTAAAAACAAGTTTATAAAGGGGACTTGATTTAAATATTAAAATTAAAATTGATTTTGTATGGAGTTATAAAATCAATATTTATTGTATAACGAACTTTATACTCTAAAACAAGAATAACGAAAGATGTCTTTAGATTTCTTACCAAAAGAAATTGAAGAAATTATCAAACAAAATGTATCTGAAATCGAACAATATGGAAAAAGATTTCAGAAATTAAAAGAAGAATTAAAACAATATGAAAAAGCAGAATATACTTATGAATTAAATGAAGATGTATGGGAATTATGGTGTTTCAAAGGCCATGATACATGCGTAGTATCTGAACATCCCGAACATGGATATATGTATGAGGGGATTATTTCAGATTCTTATTAATTAAAAAAAATAGATTGTTGTAATGGACTTATTTTTTGATTTATTTAAAAAAATTAAATTATAACAATATATTAAAATGTCATTCAATTTTTTACCAAAAGATATTGAAAATATTATTATTTCATATAAAAATGATTTAGATACATTAGATAAACTTTTTAAAATTATTAATAATAATAAAATTAATATTAAACAATTAAAAGAAGATAAACATTTTTTTTCAAAAAGATTAACTTATTTAAATGATTTGTTAAATAGTTGTAATTTTTTTGTAAAAATTAAAGAAGTTAAAGAAATTTCTTATAATATTAATTTCTGTGTCAATGAAATAAAAAAATTACGAAATGAAAATAGAAATATTAAAAAAATTATTCGACAAGATTATAAATTATATTTAAATTAAAATGTAATTTTTATATTTTAATATTTATGAACCACACATTAAACAATCTTCTTTATTTTGTAATGAACATACTAATTTTTGTTTCTCAATACTTAATTCTTTTTTTTCTTCTTTTTCAATTGTAAATTTAATTGCATCTGTTGCCGCTTTTGTTCTTAAATAATACATTCCTGTTTTTAAACCCTTCTTCCATCCATAAAAATGCATTGATGTTAATTTTCCATAATTAATTCCTGTCATATGAATATTTAATGATTGTGATTGGTCAATATAGGCACCTCTATCTGCTGCCATATCAATAATTGTTTTTTGTGATATTTCCCAAACTGTTTTATAAATTTGTTTTAAATCATTTGGTATTTCTTCAATATTTTGAATACTTCCATTTGCAATAATAATTTTATCTTTTAATTTTTGAGACCATATACCTAAGTTGATACAATCTTTAATTAAATGTTTATTTATACATACAAACTCTCCTGCAAGTGTTCTTCTTACATAAATATTTGATGTATATGGTTCAAAACATTCATTATTTCCTAATATTTGAGAAGTTGATGCGGTTGGCATTGGTGCTAATAAAAGACTATTTCTTAATCCATATCTCTTTATTTTATCTTTTAAATTATTCCAATTATATCTATCTGATGGAATTACATTCCACATATCAAATTGTAAAATACCTTCTGATGCAGGAGAACCTTGAAATGATGAATATGGTTTTTCATCTTTTGCTAATGACATTGATGTTTCTAAAGCATAATAATATATTGTTTCAAATATTAATTTATTTAATTCTTTTGCCTTTTCACTTTCAAAAGGTATTTTTAACATAATAAATGCATCTGCTAGTCCTTGGACACCAATACCAATCGGTCTATGTTTTAAATTTGAGTTTTGTGCTTCTTTTACCGGATAATAATTTATATCAATTATTTTATTAAGATTTCTTGTAATAATTTTTGTAATCTTTCCTAATTTATTAAAATCAAATTCTCCATCTTTTATAAATTTTGGTAATGCAATTGATGCAAGATTACATACTGCAGCTTCATCTTGTGATGTATATTCCATTATTTCAGTGCATAAATTAGATGATTGTATTGTTCCAAGATTTTTTTGATTTGATTTTTTATTACATGCATCTTTATAACACATATATGGAGTTCCAGTTTCAATTTGTGATTGAAGAATTGCATTCCATATATCTCTTGCCTTAACTTGTCTTTGATATTTTCTTTCATTTTCATATTTTTCATATAATCTTTCAAATTCTTCTCCATGACAATCATATAATCCTTTGCATTCATCTGGACACATTAATGACCAAATTCCATCTTTCTCAACTCTTTTCATAAATAAATCTGGTATCCATAATCCTAAAAATAAATCACGACATCTATCTTCTTCATTTCCATGATTTTTTCGTAAATCTAAAAATTCAAATATATCTGCGTGCCATGGTTCTAAATACATCGCAAATGAACCTTTCCGTTTTCCTCCTCCTTGGTCAACATATCTTGCTGTATTATTAAACACTCTTAACATTGGAATAATTCCATTTGATGTTCCATTTGTTCCTTTTATATATGAACCATTCGCTCTTATTTTATGTATTGCAATTCCAATACCTCCTGCATTTTTTGAAATATGTGAAGTTTGTTTTAATGTATCATATATACCTTCAATTGAATCTTCTTTCATTTGTAATAAAAAACATGATGATAATTGTGGTCGTGGTGTTCCTGCATTAAATAATGTTGGTGTTGCATGTGTAAAATATTTCATACTCATCATATTATATGTTTCAATTGCAGATTTAATATCATCTCCATGAATACCAATTGAAACTCTCATTAACATATGTTGAGGTCGTTCTATTATTTTCCCATTGATTTTTAATAAATATGCCCTCATTAAAGTTTTAATCCCAAAATAATCATATGAAAAATCTCGTGCATATATTATTGCAGCATCTATTATATCTTTATTATTTTGAATTATATTATAAACATTATCTGAAATTAATGGTCCTTTTTCATTTGTTTTTGGATTAATATAATTATATAATTTCTCTACTACATCAGAAAACTTTTTATCTGTTTCTTTATGTAGGTTGGAAATTTCAACTCTTGCTGCTAATAATGCATAATCTGGATGGATTGTAATTTTATGAGCAATTATTTCTGCTAATAATGTATCAATTTTTGTTGTTAAGATACCATCATAAATATTACTACAGATTTCTTTAGCTATAGATATTGGGTCAATTGATTTATCTAATCCCCAACTTAATTTTCTTATCCTTGATGTAATTTTATCAAAAAAAACATCTTGTTGTTGTCCATTTCGTTTGATAACTTTCATTGATTATTAGTATAAATCTAAAGTATTATAATTTTTAATTACTTTAAAAATTATATTTATTTTTATTTTGATTATAAATCTTATTAATGATTTTAAAAACAATATAATAATTATTTACCCAGAGTTTTAATAAAAAAAATAAAAATCCAAATTAAGATTGGTTTATTTGATGGTGGAGATTTTGAATATTTTTAATCTTGATATTTACATATAAATAATAATTTTAAAGATGGGTTTCTTTTCTTTCTGCTAAGATATTAGTATCATTTATTAAGAAATCAACTTTTTTTATTAATTCAACTAATTCTTTTTCTATAGTTTCAAAATGTATAATTTCTTCTCTATTAACAGCTCTTGTAGTTTGATTTGTAACTGTAGTATTTATTTGATTTAATTCTAAAATTAATTCATTACTTCTTTTATTATATTTAGTTAATAATTTCATATTATTTAAGATAACTTGATATTTTAAATGAATCATAATATCTTTATATTTAAGTTGATGATAATAATAATGAATAATATTTTCAATATCTTCTGGATAATTTGTAATTTCTTTTTTTAAATCTGAACTCATCGTTTTAAATGATTTATATTATATATTAACATTTTAATCAATTTTAAGATAATTATTAAATATATTTTTAAATATATATATAAATAAAATGTTCCGTATAGTAGTTGCTCGTGATTTAAATCGTGGAATTGGATACAAAAATAAATTACCTTGGAATATTAGTGAAGAAATGAAATACTTTACTGATTTAACTACCAATGTAAATAAACAAGAAAAACAAAATTGTGTTATTATGGGACGAAATACTTATTTATCAATACCAGAAAAGTTTAGACCATTAAAAAATAGAATTAATATAGTTTTATCATCAACAATGAATAAAACTGAGGGTATTGAAGTATTTGATGATATTGATAAAATATTAAATTATGTTGAAAAAAATAAAAAAAAGATAGAACGGTGTTATGTTATTGGTGGAGAACTAGTATATAGAACATTTTTAGAAAGAGATTTAATATCTGAAATTTATGAAACTTTAATACATAATTCATTTTCAAATGTTGATAAATATTTTCCAAAATATGAAGATAACTTTAAAATTTATAAAACAAAAACTTTAACTTATGAAGATAAAAATAGTAAAAAATTATTTCCAGTTTCTTTTAGACAATTTAAAATTATAAATCAATCAGAAAATAAATATTTAGATTTAATGCATAAAATATTATTAAATGGAATTGAAAAAATAGATAGAACTGGTGTTGGAACACATTCTTTATTTGGAGAATCATTAAAATATGATATTAGTGATGGAAAATTACCATTATTAACAACTAAATTTGTTCCAATTAGATTTATTATTGAAGAATTATTATGGTTTATTTCTGGAAGTACAGATGCTCGTAAATTACAAGAGAAAAAAATACCAATTTGGAATGGAAATACAACAAGAGAATTTTTAGATAATAGGGGATTAAATCATCTACCCGAAGGAGATATTGGTGCTGGTTATGGTCATCAATTAAGACATTTTAATGCATCATATACAACTTGTGAAGATTCATATGAAGGAAAAGGTTTTGACCAATTAAAATATGTAATTGATTTATTAAGACATAATCCAGAAAGTCGAAGAATATTATTTTCATATTGGAATCCACAACAATTAAATGACGCAACACTCCCTCCATGTCATTTGGTATATCAATTTTATGTTAATCCAAGAACAAAAGAAATTTCAAGTTGTTTATATCAAAGGTCAAGTGATTACTTTTTAGCAAATAATTATAATGCAGTATCTGCAATTATTCTAACACATATGTTAGGTCAAATTTGTGGTTATAAACCAAAAGAATTTACTCATTTTATGGGTGATACTCATATTTATAAAAATCATTTTGAACAATGTGAAACTCAATTAAAAAGAAATCCATATGTTCAACCAAGAATAAAGTTAAATAAAAATATTACAGAAATCGAAAATTTTAGATATAAAGATTTTAAAATTATAAATTATTATCCACAAACAGCAATTCGTGGAAAAATGAATTAAAATTTATTATATTATTTATAATAAATTTATTTAATAATGGATTATTGGAATTTAAGTTTTTTACCAGAAGATATTGAGAATATAATTTATGAATATGTTCGTCAAATAAATCATTCTAATAATATTAAAGTATTTTTACCAGAAATAAAAGAGATTTATCATGATATTTCATATGTTTCTCATCTTTCAATAAAAAATGTAATTTATAATTGTACATTTATTGTAATTCCAAATACTAAAAAAATATTTCAATATTTTGGGAGACATTTTAATATACAATTTAAAACAACATTATATGATTATTCTAATATTGATGAAAAATTTTTTAATAAAGAAGGAGGGATTAAATTAACTTTAATAAAATTAACAAAATTTCCTGACTTACGTTATGGAATTCCAAAATCAATTTATCAAAATAAAATAATAAAAGAAAAAGATAAAAAACAAAAAATAGAAATTATATGTAAATCCCCAATAACTGTAAATGTCAAAAAATATTTATATTGGGATTAATAAAAATGTAAAAAATTAACATTTTATCCATTTTTTACAAATTTTAGAGTAAAATTAAATTAATTAATTAAATTAAATAAAAAAATTAAAGTCGATATAATCGACATTAACCGTTTAACTACCGATTAATTATTAATTAAATCGTCATTAATACTATTTTATCAATTTAAATTAAGTTTAATAAAAATTATTTTCGTTTAAAAATTAAAATATTATAGTATAGTATAATATAAAACAACAACACAATGTCAGGTGGAGGTCTCATGCAATTAGTAGCTTACGGAGCTCAAGACGTATATTTAACTGGTAACCCACAAATTACCTTTTTCAAACACTTATACAAACGACACACAAACTTCTCAATGCAATCAATCCAAAACACCTTTTCCGGTTCAGTAGGATTTGACCGCAAAGTAACAGCAACAGTAGCACGTACTGGTGATTTAATCACAAAATGTTACGTACAAGCAACTCTACCAGCTGTCACCGCATCCGGTGCATCAGGTTTCGCTTGGGTAGAAGAAGTAGGACACTTCTTAATCAAATCAGTAGAAGTAGAAATCGGTGGACAACGTATCGATAAACACTACGGTACCTGGTTATCCATCTGGTCATCCCTCACAACCACAAAAGGACACGAGTCTGGTTACAACAGTATGATTGGTAATGTAGCATCATTAACAACAACTGGTGCAGCAGATACTGAAACCCTAGCAGCATACGAATTATACATCCCATTACAATTCTGGTTCTGCCGTCATGAAGGTCTAGCTCTACCATTAATCGCTTTACAATACCACGAAGTAAAACTCTCAGTTGAGTTTGAATCATTCACAAACTTAGTAAGTGCATCAAAACCAGCATATGCTTCAGTACCATCATTAACTGATGCTTCCCTATACATTGACTATATCTTCTTAGATACTGATGAGCGCAGAAAATTCGCACAAACATCCCACGAATATCTAATTGAACAATTACAATTCACTGGTGATGAATCATTATCTGGTGTAAACAACAAAGTAAAACTTTCATTCAACCACCCATGTAAAGAATTAATCTGGGTAGTCCAATCTGCATCAGACAGAAAAGGAAACAACTACACCGATAGTGCAACCCCAGCAACAGGTGTAAACCCAACCTCAACTGCCAAATTACAACTTAACGGACATGACCGTTTCAGTGAGCGTAAAGGACGATACTTCAATGAAGTACAACCATATCAACATCACACAAACATCCCAGCAACCGGTATCAACGTATACTCATTTGCTCTAAACCCAGAAATGCACCAACCATCCGGAACAGCCAACATGTCCCGAATTGACAACGCAACCTTACAACTTACAATTACATCAGCCGCAAACAACGATGATGCATTCGTAAAAATCTATGCCACAAACTTCAACGTACTCCGTGTAATGAGTGGTATGGGAGGTCTAGCATACAGCAACTAAATTACTTATACAATTTTATTATTGTATTATATTTTAGTTATGTTTAGTGTATAAAAAATAAATAAAAATAAATAAAAAATTTAAAAATAAAAAAATAAATAAA
>Ga0181606_10004576_pt1 | contig 11555 bp, 10 predicted proteins | sample 041ome_10_FD_132994 | JGI IMG/M metagenome (GOLD analysis project Ga0181606, IMG submission 132994) | Coastal salt marsh microbial communities from the Groves Creek Marsh, Skidaway Island, Georgia - 041412US metaG (megahit assembly) | ecosystem: Environmental > Aquatic > Marine > Intertidal...
AACCAAAGTATTAACATGGTCGGTATTCTGGTTGGCGATGTCGATGGAAGTTTTATTGCCTAAATCAGCCCTGGCTAGGTCTATTGATCCGTCCCTACATTTTATGGGTAAGATCAACAAGCAGAAGGCGTCGCCCCTGAGGCCGCCGGGCGGGATCTTGCCGATAAGCTGCCCGCCGCCGGTCTTTTAGCTAATATAGTGGAGTGCGCCTAGTTCGATGTCGCGCTGATTGTCGAGCAGCAGCGGTGCCAGCGAATTGGGGATCCTCGGTTCCATCATTGCATAGGCGGACGCCATGCACATCATGCGGTGGTGCAGCTCATCCTCTGCCCGCTCGACGCGGTCATAGTCCAGGAGGCACAGGGCAACGCGGAAGGCGTGCGTCGGCTGGTATCCGGCTCTTATGAGAACATTCTGGAGGCGGTCGAGCGCGTCGCCGACCTGTTTCACGTCAATGGGCTGGCTGAGGCCGTGACGCAGCGCGTTTTCGCTCGCGCGGCGCTTGCCGGCGCCAGTCCTGGGGCCGGTCGACTTCAGCGCGTTTTGTCTATTCGCCAGCCGGCGCGCGCGGCTAAGGTTTTCTAAAGCCGACCAATATGGTGAGGGAAGATTAATTGAGATTTCTGAAGAGCTCCTAAACCTCATAAATATCTGGCATGAGGTCGTCGGACAAGAGGGGCGAATACTGAGATCCATCGACAAGCACGGAAATATTGGAAATAAACTAGAGCCGTCTGCGATTAGTTATATCCTTCGGCAGGCTCAAGAAAATATTAACCTTCCCGGCAATAAAAAACCCCGTCAGTGGACGGGGCATTCTTTTCGCGTGGGAGCTGCAGTCGATTTAGTGGAGAGCGGCTATTCTATTGAGCAGGTTATGCGGAAAGGTGACTGGAAAAGCTCTCAAGCTAGTATCCGTTATGTTATGGTGAAATAAGTAGGTGCAAATCAAAATTCTTCACCGAAACAAAGGCAAACCATCTATATGCTTAAATATCACGATGTTTATGTAACTTTAGCTTTAGCCTTAGCGATTATGTTTGGAGCGTTTTCACCGTCCGATGAGCTTCCAACCCCCTATGGAACAGATAAAATCCTGCACTTCTTAGTATTTTCGGCTCTAGTTTCTCCATTTTCACGCTCAGGGCGATTTAGACCCTTGCCGATATTTATCGCTGCTAGCGTTTTCGGCCGCGTCATTGAAATTTTGCAACTATCATTTGAGCGGAACATGGAAATGAGCGATTGGGTTGCTGATAACCTCGGTATCATATTTGGAGTTTGGCTGGCTAGGCTTTATCCAAATCCGTGAGCGTCAGTGACCGCCACCTTTGAGAATTAAGAGAAAACCCTTCCAGATAATCCAAAGGTCCAGTTTTACTAGACCAAACGCTGAGCGGTTCATGTATTCTTCTATGTACTCATACTCATATTCAGGATTACCCATTCGATCCGTACCCTTATTAATGTGCCCCAACCCCAGTAATCCACCTTTTAGAAGTGATCGGGTGACATTGCCTTGCACTTTATCACGTTCATAGTGCAGTTCAGAAAGTGGGCGTGGACCAACAATACTCATGTCTCCGATAAGGACGCTCCAAAACTGAGGCAACTCATCCAAATACCATTTTTTCACAAAAGCCCCAAGATAGGTCCGACTTTCCGGACTCCATTCTGCAGAAAAAGCTATCCAATCATGCCGGGACGCCCCTTCTGGCTCTATATATTTTGTTTTTATAAGCCGAATTTTCCACTTCTTAATTCTTTTTCCTCCGCTCACTCCCCAATAATAGAAAAGCATCGGACCTTTGTTTTCTGGAATTATTAAGCCCTCAATAAAGTAAAAAAACCTTAGAATTACAAGGACCGGAATGGCGCCAACGAGGAGGAGTGACGAAACAATTTTGTCAATAAGGAGTTTTGAAAACCGAGGCTTTAAGGGCTCGCTCATTTCGAAAATATGCTTATAACGCTCGTTTATCTCCTCAGTCGGCGGAGTATAAGGGAAAGCCTCTTCAGGCTCCACTCCGCGGTCTTGCACAGTTTTGTTCATGGCTACCTTATTTCCATTCCTCAGGACACTCTTTTTTCCAGTCAATTAAGGCTTCTTCAAGCGTGTACTTAAACTTGTACTCGTTTTCCACTAGATACGTGGGCTTTATATTATTAGATCTAAGTAGCTTCTTAACCCTGACAGGGCTAAATGGATGGCTTATCCCAAAAGGCTTTGCAACTAATTCAATCAAATAAGCGGCGATCAAAAGAATTGGACTTGGAAGATTAGGCACGTAACGACTAATTCCTGCGACATTCTTAATTTCGTTTACATACTCTTCGAGGGAAGGCCCTGGGTTCATGGCAGCATTGTAAAGAGTAAGACCTTTATATTTAGATTTTTGACTATTTAATGCCCAAATCATTGTTGCACATAATTCTTTTACATATATCCCAGCTTTTCTGGTTTTTTTATTCCCCATATAGAAAAAATACCCCCCCAAGATTGCCCTAATTAATCGAGATACATTGCCAACTTCCCCAGGCCCAAACACAACACCCGGCCGAACAATAACCAACTGACGATTACTATCACCCGCCTGCCAAATCTGATGAATTTTTTCAGCCACCAGCTTAGACCCACCATATGCAGTTTCAGGAACAGGAATGGAATTTTCATCTTTGAGTTCTTCACTGGGGCCATAGGGGGCGATCGAACTAGTGAATATTATTCTGTTACAGTCCATCCGCTCTGCCCATTTGCAGACATTCTCTGCTCCAAGAAGATTGCATTCGTAATACTCACCATCTTGATGACCTGGTTCTCTATGAACTGCCGCAAAATTAGCTACCAACTCTATCGGTTCAGAGGGTTCCCACTCAATTGGATGGCGAATGTCCCCATGAACAAACGTTATTTCTGAGTGCCCCTCTATCATGCTTTCACGGAATTCACTGTTCTGCTCCACCAACCGCTTGTTGTCGTAAAGATATACGTAAGAAGCGAGTCCCACTTCAATTAATTGCCGCGCAAAGAAACTCCCGATAAAGCCGGATCCACCAAAAACAACCGCTACACCTTTTTTTTTGTCATTCATTAATTTTTTCCTAAAATTAGTATGGCTCTCAAGTTCTATTGATGGTTTTCCAGCCCGACATTAGCGCCTCACTGCCATCAAAGCCAATTATTCAAATTGCGACTCAATCAAAGATAATTGGTATTGGCTCGAAAACAGAGCAAGGTCGCCTGAACGGTCAAACTTCCCAATCGCGTCCAAACCAAGTGCTAATATGGTTTGCGAATTTAGTTCTACATCCCACTCGTTAGAAACAAAGCAACCTTTTTGGGCATTTAATAGCGACGCAAGCTCGGAAGATCTATCGCAGATAGCAAATATTGCAGTACCGGAAGATAGCAAATTGGGCAATTTGGACGGCAGAGAACCGCCAGAGGTTCCAGAAGCCTGGGGGATGACTTGTAACGTTGATTCATGAAGCAAGTGCGGAAGATCCTCAGCACTCACCAAATTACTAAAAACCAAACGCTCGCACTGATTATCTTTCTTCAATTTTTCAAAAATAGGTCCGTCAGAAAATATTGAGAAACAAATTTGTTCATCTCGGGATATCAGCTCTTTTCCGAGGGCTACCAACCCCATCGGATTTTGCTTTTCGCCCAGCGCACCTGAATAAACTATATTTACGAAGTTGCTATTAAGAACCCGATTAACTGAGCTCGGTTCCATTTTCTTCGAACTTGTCACAACGGGATAAATTATTGAGGCTCTTAATGATGGAAGCCGCTTCTTAACACTTTCCATCATCTCCGACGACATAAAGAATATGTGATCACCATGTCTAAAAGCTAAACCTTCGATGAATTCAATTGCCCGGGCGACAAAACGCTTAAGTAACGATTTCGACAATGCCAAATGAATGGATTGAAGATCATGAACAAACACCAACTTTCGCACATGTCGACCGACGAACAGGATTGCGAATATAAATAATGAGGGGGGAGATACGAAAAGCAGAACGTCCGCTTTTCGCAACCTTTGAACATTACGCAGAACGAACATGAGAAACCAGACCTCTAAGACAAGCCGTCTTAATAAACTGTTGGCAGGGTATCGAACCGACAGCCCCCCTCTAGTAATATCAAAACGGGAATACTCCGGTATTTTATTATGGGGTTTCCAATTGGGATAAATAGGATATGAGCACAGCACTGTAATCGAATATCCCGCCCTCACTAATTCATCGGCTAAATTTCCGTTATATTTACCAGAACCAATTAACTCTGGGTAAAAAAAGGGAGAAACGATAGTAAGTCTTTTTTTCTTCATGGAGATTCCTTAACCCCTATAACTCCACCGATAGGCAACTAATGCTAAAATCAAAGCAATAACAAGCTAACTTAGAGCATTGCGCAATGGATACTTATGCGCCAAAAACGGACCACAAATAAAACATAAAAATAAGTAATATCGTGATCCGCCGATGACGGAGCTAAAAACAAACCTTTCACAAAGTGTAAAAAATTGATTTTTGGCTAGTTTATTATGCAATCAACTAAACGTATACCCACTACACATATTCCGATTGAGTTTGGAGTGAAATTAATTCCATAAAAAAGTAAGTTCATTTGCGAAAGCCTGACCTAACTCACGCAAGATTAATTTTGTAACAATAATAAGACTTGGGTGTCTTTCTATGAAAACTAACGAAGTATTGCTATCCCAATTCATTTAATAACAAAACATTTATCTTCTTTTGAGGTACCCAACCAAGCTTTGACCTATTTAAAATAAGCCGAGCATCTTACGCAGTGAGGCTTGTGATTAACGCGATTTTATTCAATTTAATTCTCTCGGATATGTCTGAAACATAGTTTAAAGATCGTCGCAGTCACGCGTCAAAGTTCTTTTGCCGATAAAAACATTTAACCAAAGTTGGAAAAAATACGACGAAACCTAATTTTTTCCATACGAAATAAACGTCGACAAGATTACGCATCAATATACCTAGACTGATCCCAACAACGACTCCCAAAACTCCCCAAACAGGAGCCAGCAATTCGCTTGTAACCCAGATAACCGTGAGACAAACCACCGCTGATAGCGCTGAAATTTTCCTGTTATTTGTCATCATTAGTAGCGTATTAACGGGTCCACACATACAATTGAAAAGAGTAGCAATACTAAGAATCCAGACCAAATGCTGGTTCCCATAATATTCTTCGCCAAAGACAAGTAGGATGTCATTGGCAAAATAAAGAAATATAATAAAGATTAAAGTACCGAAAAATACTGCAAGTTTAGCGGAAGTCTCTGCTCTTTGCTGAAGGCTTTCAATATCACCGTTGGAGTAGGCCCTTGCAAACTTAGGGGCATCGATTGCGTTTAACGTGATTAGAACAAAATTGATAGCGAGAACGCACCTCTGGACCACCAACAAAATTGATGCCGCTTCGTTACCTAAGAGAATTCCGCCTAATAAGGTTCCGGACCAAATTAAAATCTGACTAGAAATAGCGATAATTATCAGTGCAGTAACCTCACACTTATCCAATTTATTTTCAATCTGCTGAGAAGCTTTAGAACTTGAATTCAAGAGTGACTTTGAATACCTCACAACCGCAAACACAAAAACTGTGCCGACAAGAGTTGTCCAAGCCATGGTTTCATATATCGCAGAGACTCTCTGGAAAGTCGGTGGATTATCAGTGGCAACGATAACCGCAACTGACAATGGCAGAAAAACCCTTGCAACCATTATAGACAGATTAACCTGCCCTAGCCCCTGAATCGCACTAGCCAAAAGCACGGTTCCTGTAATTGCAGACATAATATAAATAATATTAGTTTGAAGCAGTATTGGATAGGAACCGTCATAAACAAACCCATCCCAACCGGTAAAAAACTCCGCAATCCCCAAGCTAGCTATAAATGATAACAAGATCATCGGGGCCACTAAATAAAGGCACAACTCAATGCGCTGCTTTAAAGACTTGTAATTTCCAGTTGAGACTTTCACGATGAGTAAATTCTCTATCCCGAGGGTTGAAACCGCAGCAAGTACGGATACGACTCCAAGCGCCAGAAAAAATGATCCTGACTCCGCAGGAGATAAAGTCCGACTTACAACCAAAACTAGGAAGAGCTGCGCTCCCACCACCAAAAACCGCACCGTGGCAGCGAAGCAATAATCTAAGAGCTTAGTCAGCTCCATTTTTTTTCTTTTGTAGATAGCTGTGAACCATTGCACCCCAGAAAAATCCAAAAAAATGAAATCTAAAAACTGTCGGGAATGCCATTAACGAGAGAAAAAAACATATTAACCATGGCGCAAATAGGGAGCCCGATAAATGTCGTTTATTAAAGCTCCTAAAAAAAATAAAAATCACGGCTGCAACGCCCAAAAAGCCAAATCTAGATGGAACAAAAGCAAGTAAAGTCTGAACACTTTGCGTTTCCTCAAAATTATAGCTTAGTCCAGCGTATGCATTTTTAATACCAAGATCCAAAGAAGCACCCAAGCCGCTTCCAAACATGAAATTGAGAGGTGATGCAACCAGGTTTTCCCAGATAAGAACAAGCTCAAGAACGCGACCAGCAGTTGACACATCAAGACTTAAATAAAGTGCATCAGCCTTGCCTAAACCAAAAAGGATTTGCGACAAATCTAGCTTTTGAAACAGAATCTCAAACTTAACTAGAGATCTCAAATTCAATACATCTGAGAATGAAACAATCACAAATACAAACAATCCAAGCAATAAAGTTTTGGACAGAATTTTGAGAAGGCGGACAACTCTTTTACGTTGCAATTCATTATTCTGATATCCACCAATTAAAATGCACAGAAGGGAAAGCAGAAGCGTCTGCTTTCCAAATGACCAACCTAAATTAAAAATTAAAAGCGCTAAAATAAAAACATTTCTATATTGCTTGCCAAATCGAGCATACGCAAACGTTGCCAAGGCTAAATAACCAAAAAGAGGCGAAACAACATCAAAACCATAATTACGGATTATCACGGCCCCAACGGCACCAATCAATAAATTATCCAGCAGTATAGTTTTAACAAACCCTGAATTCTGGATCTCACTGTAAAAAAACCAACCAAGAGCGAAAAACATAAACTGTAAAAGTATTAGTCCTGCGTCCTTAACCAAAAAACGAAAATCGTTTAAAAAGAAACTCACGATTAAAATGGTTAAAAACAAAACTACAGCCAGGATAAACCCGAGTGGCACTGTTTTTGCTTTGCGCATCAAAAGAAAAATAAAAGAACTGCAGATTAAATAAGAAATAGCCATCATTATGTTTGCCTGCCCCAGGGCAGAAAATCTGTGCTGACTGTCATTTACCAAGGCTACTTGCAATAACACAAACAGCCATGGCGTAATAAATAGAATCCGAAGCAAGGATAGGTTCCTATTTATAAGCACTATAAATCCCAGATCTCATCTCTCACCCGAAGAATGTGGGTATTAGGATCAATCTCTATTTCTCGTCTTTTTAACTCCAATTGATTCTTCATCCCGAAGTCTAGGATTGCTTGCCTACAATAATCATTGGAAAAGGTGAACAATTTATCGGAAGACCTTGCATTTTTTTTACCGACCTCATTATCTAGATTTCCAGATATCCTCAATTTTGTTTTGAGGCGACTGACACTCTCCTTCGTGGGCGGGACACTAAACTTTTCGTAAGTAATACGTTTTTTTTTATCACTAGATAGAAACAATGATTCATTCAATTTTTCACTAATTATATACGCTATAGCTTCGTCTAGGAGGCTTTCTAGGATCAAGCCATCTCTATTTAGGGGTGAGAATGAATTAATTTTATAAATCCAATTTGATGCTCTTGAATAAACGCCTCCGAACCAATCTAATTCCGCAAAACTCTTCAATGAATTTGACAAAGGCCGCCGAAGGCTGACTAGAGTAAAATCAAGATCCATATTGTAAAGAAGTTCTTTGCCAAATGTTTTGATAAACATATGGTTCGATTCAATATACGTTTCAGCGGAACTGCGGGAAATACTATCTGCAATTTTTCTTAACTTAAAGCGGTTAACCATATTTGACGCGTACACAGACCCCATTGAATTTTGTATAGTTCGATAGCCATTGGAAAAAGGTCTGGACTCATGAAAAGATATGCACCGTGGTTCATTTGAGAATAATTCGCCGACAAACCCACTCCCTTCGCGTCCAACGCTAGCACAAAATATCAGATTGGTTTTCGACAGTATTTTCTTGGCGCTTTCATAGCTCCTTAGACTTGGTAAACATATATTTCCATGATTTAACGTTGCAGGCAGTATGTTCTTTAAATTATTTACATTCATCCCGGCTCACCAGTGCAATGCCGTTTCGGAAATTCAACCGGTCTACTAGCGTGCCTGAATCGCGGAACAAAGCCGCATAAAGGCCAAAAACACTCCGGTCAACAACAATTTTATTTGACCTATAAAACAATAACTTCTGAATCAATTTTGATGTCTTCGCAACGCCAATCACACTTGCGGGAAGATAGGGGTTCAAAACATTCAACAACAAACTTAAACCTCGGACTAACGCAGGAGATCTCGCAGAAAGAGATTCGTTACGCTTCGGAAGCACATCAGTTGATCCAACATCCACATTTAAAAGCTTCATAAGTGCACGATAGGTAATGCCATCCGAGGCTACTAGACACTCAAACTTAACTATAATAAGTCTGTTATCGCCTACGAATTCATTACTAAAAAAATTGCGGATATTCCGGCTATACAATCCATGACTGATCATCCAGTTATATTCATTCTTGACAGCATCATCAAAAGTCTTAAACCGAAGCCCCATTTTTATAAGAAATTTATAGGCCGAGAAAAACCTATCTTCCTGCTCGCGGATGATATAAACGATTGAAGCCCCAGTAAAGTTTGAAAAAATATTTGAAAATGCTTCTGGGTGGATAGCCAAATTTTGATCGACCTCAAAAATTCTCTTCCCATTACATTCGAAAAACTTGGAATACTCCGAGATATTGAATTTAGGATTTTTAAGATAATGAGTGTCTTTGATTTTAGGGTAGTCGAATAAACCAGTTTTACTCAAAGCTACATGCAATGAAGTTGAACCGCACTTGGGAGCCCCGATTACAAATACCGGCATATTAGTATTTACGATACTCAAGAGCGTAAATCCATTTGTCTTAATTCTACCTGATTTTCAATTACGCCCATAAACGTCCTCCAACCTTACAATATCATCTTCCCCAAGGTACCTTCCGACCTGCACCTCAATCAGCACAACTTCGTCGTCTCCGATGTTGGTGAACCGGTGCTTCTCCCCCAGCGGGATATAACGATATTCGCCAGGGCCAGTTTCAAATTCTTCGTCACCAATTTGCACAAGGGCATTACCTTGCGTCACCACCCAATGCTCAGCGCGTTTGTGGTGATATTGCAAACTGAGCTTCTGCCCCGGCGCGACGGTGATGCGCTTAACCTGATAGCCGCCTTCTTGTTTCAAAGTCGCATAAGTGCCCCAGGGCCGGTGAACCGTTGCGGGCAGTTCGGTCAATTCTGCGTCTGCATTCGCCTTTAATGCCTCAACCACCAGCTTCACTTCTTGGGACTTAGAACGGTCGGCCACTAACAATGCATCAGGCGTGTCCACGATGACGATGTCTTGAGTTCCAATGGCTGCGATCGCCTTCTCTGTGTGGCTTAAACTTTCAATATGTGTGTTGCGCGAGCCGATAAAGTGCATCTTCTCGACTCCAACAGCACTATTACCGTCCTGATCAGCCTCATGCGCGCCAGCCACGGCGTCCCAGCTACCGACATCCGACCAACCGAAACTGGCCGGGACCATAGCTATTTTTTCTGCTTTTTCCATTACCGCATAGTCGATAGAAATATCCGGCTGGGCGATAAAGCTCTCTTCTTCAAAGCGCGTCACGCCGCCTTCTTCTTGCGCCTCGGAAAATGCAGCTTCGGAGGCTACCCACACATCTTCTGAGTGCACCGCCATATTTTCGGCCATCATGCCGGCGGTGAAACAGAACATGCCTGAGTTCCAATAATAGCGTCCTTCAGCGAGATAAGTCTCAGCGGTGGCGCGGTCAGGCTTTTCAATAAAGCTTTTGAGCGCTTGTGGACGGTCACCCGCCGCGGCGACTTCCAGATAGCCATAGCCCGTCTTGGGGCCAGTCGGGCGAATACCAAAGACAACGAGATTGCCTGCTTGCGCTTGCTCTGCCGCTTGGGCAACTGCCTTTTCAAATGCCGCATCATCAGAAATCAAGTGATCAGCTGCGAGGACCAGACACACGGCCTCGTCGCCGAGCACCTTCTGAATATGCCGAACGGCCAACGCAATCGCCGGCGCCGTATTGCGCCCCTTTGGCTCCAACAAATAAGAAACCTTGGGAGCTTTAGGTGTCTCTTTAAGCAAGTTTTCGGTGAGGTAGTAGTGATCTTGATTGGTCACAATCAAAGCTTCATCAGCAATTAGAGCTGCACGCTCTAATGCATGGGCCAAAAGCGGTTTGCCAGCCACTTCCATAAAAGGTTTCGGGTGCATGCGGCGCGATATTGGCCAAAGCCGCGTCCCCGCACCGCCCGATAGAATAATAGGTATGATTTTAGTCATTTCCGAATAGGTCCCTTGTAAATACTTTGTCCTTAACGTCGCCCAACTCATCGACCATGCGATTTGCGATGATGACATCGCAGCGCAACCTAAAATCATCAAAATCATGAGTAACTTCTGAGTTGAAGAAATGTGTCTCATCAAGCGACGGCTCATAGACGACGACCTCAATACCTTTTGCCTTAATCCGTTTCATTACGCCTTGCACGGCAGATGACCGGAAATTATCCGAGCCTGCCTTCATGGCAAGACGATAAATACCAACGGTTTGCGGTTGCTTGGCAATAATTTGCTCGGCAATAAAATCTTTCCGCGTCGTGTTTGAGTTCACAATTGCTTGTATCAAGTTTTGCGGCACCCTGTCATAATTGGCGAGGAGTTGTTTTGTATCCTTTGGCAGGCAATAGCCCCCATAGCCGAAGCTTGGATTATTATAATGGTCCCCAATGCGAGGATCGAGCGACACGCCGTCAATAATAGAGCGCGTGTCGAGCCCCTCGCCCAATGCATAACTGTCGAGCTCATTAAAGAATGAGACCCGCATGGCGAGGTAAGTATTAGCGAAAAGTTTCACCGCCTCGGCCTCAGTTGAACGCATGAAGAGCGTTTCAATATCCGGCTTTTCAGCAGCTTTCTGCAAGAGATGAGCAAATGTCTGCGCCTGATTATGATCACTTCCCATAATAATGCGCGAGGGATGCAAATTATCTTTGAGCGCCTGGCCTTCACGCAAAAACTCAGGAGAAAAGATAATGCGCTCGGTTCCATGCTTGTCTTTCATCGATTTTGTGAAACCGACGGGCACGGTTGATTTTATAATAATGGCGGCTGTTTCATTAAGGGCCATCGCTTCATCAATAACGGTTTCAACTGAGCTCGTATCAAAGTAGTTCGTTTCTGGATCATA
>Ga0181606_10004584_pt1 | contig 11546 bp, 11 predicted proteins | sample 041ome_10_FD_132994 | JGI IMG/M metagenome (GOLD analysis project Ga0181606, IMG submission 132994) | Coastal salt marsh microbial communities from the Groves Creek Marsh, Skidaway Island, Georgia - 041412US metaG (megahit assembly) | ecosystem: Environmental > Aquatic > Marine > Intertidal...
GAGCAGACATGCTGCGACCGAGCTATCGTTGGGGCCGGCCGTTGGGCCAGTGGACCTTCATCAAGGCCGCATGCTCTTCGTCGCTGAGCCGCCCAGGTTGGCGGCTGCCGGAGCCCGTGCGGTCGGTAAGTTTGTCACCAAGTTCTGCCCGGGCCGCTTCGGCATGCTCAAGCAGTTCGGCCACCTTCTCCGGCATGTCCGCTGCCAGGTCGCGGGTTTCCCCGGGATCGGCGACGAGGTTGTAGAGCTCCGTGCCGGTGGTCTTCTGCTGATACGCAACAGGCAGCCCTCCGCGGCCACCTTCGCGGCCGTCAAGGGTGCGGTAGCGGTGTGGCAGAATCAGCTTGTAGTCACCGGCAATCACCGCCTGCAGTTCGTTCTGTTGGTAGTAGATCCAGAAAGCTTCGTGCGGGCAGTCGGCCGTGCCATCACCGGTAAGCAACGGCTCCACACTCACGCCGTCAATCGGCTGCTCCGGGAGTGGAGCACCGATCAGTTCGGCGATCGTCGGCAAGAGATCGATGTTCATCGCTGGCGTGTCACAGACGGTGCCACTCGGAATCTGGCCCGGCCACCACATCACGCACGGCTCTCGATAGCCGCCTTCCCAGGTGGTCCCTTTGCCTTCTCGCAGCGGACCAGCCGACCCAGCATGCTCGCCATAGGAGAGCCAGGGCCCGTTGTCGCTGGTGTAGATCACCAGGGTCTGCTCATCGAGCCCGTTGGTGGAGATGGCGTTGAGGATTTCACCGACCGACCAGTCGATTTCGGCAATCACGTCGCCATAGAGTCCGCGCTCGGTGCTTCCGGCAAACCGATCGCTCACCGCCAACGGCACATGTGGCTGCGGATGGGGCAGGTAGAGAAAGAAAGGCTCGTCTCGGTGGCGGTTGATGAAGTCGACGGCGCGTGCGGTCAGCCAGCTGGTCATCATCCTCTGATCGCGTTCGTCAACGATCCGTAGTCGCTCGGTGCCAGCAAACAGAGGCAGCGGTGGAAATGCCTTGGTCTGCGGATGCTGCGGCCACATGTCGTTCGAGTAGGGGATCCCGAAAAACTCATCGAAGCCGTGGCTGGTCGGCAGGAACCTCTCATGGTCGCCGAGGTGCCACTTCCCAAAGATGCCCGTTGCATAGCCCTGTCCGCGGCAGACTTCAGCAAGGGTGGTTTCGCTGGCGTTGATGCCATGTCGGCTGCCCGGGCCGAGAGCGCCATGGATGCCGAGGCGGTTGGGATAGCAGCCGGTTAAGAGGGCCGTCCGCGAGGCGCTGCAGACCGGCTGGGCCGCATACCAGCGGCAGAAGATGCGTCCCTCCGCTGCCATCCGGTCAATGTTTGGCGTCTCAAAGCCTTCAGCGCCAAACACGCCCACGTCGCCGTAGCCCTGATCGTCCGTAAAGATGATCACGACGTTGGGTGGACGCGCCGGCAGTTCAGCATGCACCTGCCGTCCGAGCGACACCAACGTCAGAGTCCACCCCATCAGGCACCACCACCGACCCGCCAAGCCGCCCACCTCACCAACACACCATCGCATACAGGTTGCCCCCCAAGATTGAAAACGTGTCTTCAGCAGTCTCCCCCAGGGAGCAGCCAAAGAACAGGGGACGGAAAGCCGTGAAACTTGGCAGCCGTCAGGCTCCCGCACTGGTCGTAAAGATTGACTCGGCTGGATCGCCCCACTATTTTGACCAATGACTAGTCAAACTTCACAGTCATGGGAGCCGCGAAATGGCGAGCATCTCGGCGTTTGATGCGAAGACCCGCTTCGGCGAACTGCTCAAAAGGGTCGCACAAGGCGAAGAGATCGTGATCACCCGGCACGACAAACCCGTGGCCCGGATCGTGCCAGAGGGAGCGTTTCGGGCCGATCAGGGCCGCCGCACCGCAGCCGCCCTCCTCGACCTGCAACAGTCGATTGCGCGACGCACGAAGAACGCGCCCCTCACCGACGCCGATGTACGGTCAGCCATCGAGGAAGGCCGCCGCTGACCCATGAAGCCAACACGCTTCGTCGCTGATGCCTCGGTTGCGATCGCCTGGGTTCATCCCGGGCAGGCAACTGCCTCGACCCAGGCCATGCTGGAAGCGATCGCCGAGGGTGCTGTCTTCGAGGTGCCGTCGTTGTGGCTTCTGGAGGTGGCCAACGTCCTGCTGGTGCTCAGGCGGCGTGGGCGGATCACCGAACGCGAAAGACGGCTTGCAGCGGAGCATGTACTCATGTTGCCGCATGTGGTTGACGGCGACGGCACCAGTCTGGCATTCACGCGACTGTCGGAACTTGCTGCAAAGTATCGTCTCTCGATCTACGACGCTGTCTACCTCGAACTGGCCATGCGGCGAAACCTGCCTTTGGCAACGAAGGATGGCCCGCTGAGCAACGCCGCCCGCAAGGCTCGCGTGGCCATATGGCCCGTTGCCTGAGTACTCAGTCGCCCGAGGATGCTTCGGCCCCTTATACGGGCACGTTCTTCAGTCCAGGCTCTCTGCGATCCCACAGTGTCGCCACCCTCGACGAAACGGCTCAGCCCACGAAGAGAAGAGCGGCGGAGAAAACCAACCGACGACGATCATCCGCTCAAGCCGTCCAACACGTGCCGTTCACTCATTGCTGATGACCGTGGGAGCATTTTCTGGTGACGCGTCACTGCTCTCTTGATTGAGCAGGATGATCTCGGAGTCGCGGGAGGTACGCGAGCTGGGCGGGGGCTGCGGTTCAAACGTCGGGAGCGCGACCCGCATCTCCTCGATCACGGGTGGCTGCGATCGTCTGACGTCGACCTCGACAGGTATGAAGGTAAACACGCCAACGCCAGCGACGAGCAGCGAGACCAGAATGGCAACCACCGCAGCGATGAGAATCACCACAACCCGTCCGCGGCCGTCGCGAGGCCCCGCCCCCCGCTGCCGACCGCGTTGCTCGGGAGCAACCTGCTGATAGGCATCGAGGGTCTTCCGCACAAACGCCTCGTCAACATCGAGTTCACGAGCGATCTCCAGCACCGACCGCTCACCCACCAGGCTCTCACCCTCAGCATCCATCCGCATCGCCGTGCGAAGGATCGAGTCGACGTCGGCTCGTGGAATCCAGCGATCGGCTTCACGGAGAGGCATCACAGGAGAAGCGACCGGCACATCTCCCACAAAAGCATCGCGTCCCGATGGCCCGAGACCAATCGACTCAAGAGCCGCCAGCGCCGCGGTCGCCGACGCAAACCGGTCGGCCGGATCGCGGGCGAGCAGCCTCATCAGCCAGGCCTCGAAGGCTGGCGGAACATCGTCACGAAACCGCACAAGCGACGGCGGGTCTTCCACCGCGATCTGCCGTAGCAGCTTCAGGGGGCTGGCCTCGCCAAAGGGCGTGCGGCCAGCCAGTGCCTGATAGAGCGTGACGCCGAGGCTGTAGAGATCGCTCGTGGCCGTCGCCTCATCGCCCGCTGCCACTTCGGGCGCGAGATACGACACCGTCCCCAGCAGTGTGCCGGTCATCGTCAGGCTCTCAGCACGCTCCAGGCTTCGGGCCAGGCCAAAGTCGGTCAGTTTGTACGTGCCATCGGCGGCTCTGAGGATGTTGGCAGGCTTCACATCGCGATGCACGATGCCCGCCGCATGGGCCGAAGCCAGCCCAGCAAGCACCTGTCGGCCACAGTCAGCGGCCGCTTCCGGCGAAAACCGCGGCCGCTCTTTGAGCACCTGCTGCAGGCTCGGCCCGTTGACGTATTCCATCGCCAGAAAGGGCGGCGCGGCCTTTGGCTCAAACTCATAGATCTGCACGACATGCGGCGAGGTCAGCCGAGCAATACTCCGCGCTTCCTCGGCAAACCGCTCGACCACGTTCGCTGAGCGACCATCACCTGCGGCAAACCGCGAATGAAGCACCTTCACGGCTGCCTGCCGTTGCAACGCATCGTCGCGGCCCAGGTAGACCGTGCCCATGCCACCTCGGCCAAGCACGCCCGTAATGCGGTAGCGGCCGATGCGGTCGAGTGATGCAGCCTCACGAGAGCGGCTCGCGACTGGTGCCTGCGGCAGATCCACGCCAGCCGCCAACGGCACCACTTCGATCCAGTTGTCGAGAAAAAGACCCAGGAGGAGATAGACAACCACCCCCGGCACCACGCCAGTGAGCATGGTCAAGAGAATCGCCAACAAGCGGACTGCCACAACTGGAACGCCGCGCCGCCTGGCCAGACCGGAGCAGACGCCGAGGATCCAGGGCCCGCCCATTGCTCGTGATGCCAGGCTCCCACCGAGCACAGCCACCATCGCCACGAGTACGGTGACGAAGATAAAAAGCAGTTCAAGAAAGCCGAGTGCCATAAACAACGCTGTCGCCCTCTCACTCGTGTCGACACAAACACACACGCAGCCTGGAAGACGAAACGTCAGCCGCGACGATAGCGAAACTCTGCCGACTCGACGCGTCGCTCAAGCTCGGCCAGCCGCGACCAGAGGCCATCGCCAGTTCGTGAAGACCATTCTCGCACACGACTGCGACGCGAGGGACGTTCCGTTCCCCCCAAGGCGATCGCTGCAGCCAGATAGATCGCGACCGCAGCCCACCAGGCGGTCCACCAGGCGATCAGCATCACCGTCAGGCGGACCCAGATCGCCGCGATGCCCAGCCGGTCGGCCGCCCAACGGCAGACGCCGAAGATCAGCCCGGGCCGTCTCAGTGTGCCTCGGTCCTGTTGCCAGTCGCGAGCGTTCATATGTGGTTCTCCCTTCACGAGTGCACCGTCTCACCAGGCCGACTCATCATCCGAAGAGGACACCTGGGAAGCAGACCGCTCAGCCGCCCTGCCGCTGCTGCTTGAGGGCCGCCAGCTCGCGGTCGAGGTCGTCTTCCCCTTTGAGTGCCTCAAACTGTTCAACAAGTGGCGCGTTGCTCGACGGATCGACGAGGTCGGCCTCTGCTTCCATCCGCTCGATCCGGTTCTCGAGTCGGTCAAAGCGGGCGAGTGCTTCGAGGCTGTCGGCTTTGCGGAGCGTGGTCTGGGCCTGTTTGTGATTGCGGGCCCGAGCATGCCGCTGGGCCAGCAGCCGATGCTTGTCACGCGCTGTCTGGATCTTGGCCTCCACCGCTGCGATGTCCTGCTTGTACTGTGCGACAACATCTCCACAGGCGGCCACCTCTTCGGCAAACAGCTCAGCCTTCTCCTCGTACTTCTTCTTCTCGCGGAGGGCCTCGCGAGCAAGATCCTCACGGCCACGGTCGATCGCCAGGCCAGCCCGATCCTGCCACTCCGCGATGGCAGCCTTGGCCGATGCCTCGGCCCGCTCGGCCTTCTTGCGGGCGGCGATGGCTCCTGCACAGCTGGCCTTCACCTCGATCAGCGTGTCTTCCATCTCCTGCACCATCAGGCGGATCAGCTTCTCGGGATCCTCTGCTGCGTCGAGCATCGCGTTGATGTTGGAGCTGATGATGTCTCTCAGCCGTGTAAAGACGCCCATGACGAGCCTCCAGAAGTTCAGACAAGCGAAATGAAAACGGCGAGCCGGCAATGGTGTCGAACCCTGCAGCTCATGCGGTATGACGTGAGCATGTGGCGTGCCATTTCCCGATGAATCTCACAAGTCTTTGTCAACAAAAGACTTGCGACTCGAACGCCGTCAGAAACGCCAACAACAAAACTCACGGAAATACCCAAACTCTGGCTTTTCATGCCATTTCGTGGTTTTCTAAACCACATGCCTGAAGCCCTTGGCCAATCCGACGCGTTCCTCGCCTTTGTGGAGCAGCTCTCTCGTGTCGCGACCGTTGACCGGCCTGTCTTAGTCGTGGGCGAACGAGGCACGGGCAAAGAGCTCGCCGCCGCCAAGATCCACTACCTTTCCCGCCGCTGGGAGTCACCGCTGGTGGCGCTCAACTGCGCGGCCCTGGCTCCTGCACTCATCGAGGCTGAGCTCTTCGGCCATGAACGAGGTGCGTTTACGGGTGCGGCCAGCAGCCGAGCCGGCCGCTTCGAGGCAGCGGATGGCGGCACGCTTCTGCTCGACGAGATCGGACTGATCCCCACGGAAGCCCAGGAGAAGATTCTTCGCGTGGTGGAGTACGGGAGCTTTGAGCGCGTGGGCAGTTCGGCCCCCGAGCAGGTTGACGTGCGGATCGTGGGGGCAACCAACGCGGACCTTCCTGCCATGGTTCGCGAAGGCCGCTTCAAGCCAGACCTGGTCGACCGACTGGCCTTTGAGGTCGTGCGGGTGCCACCATTGCGGGAGCGCGGCGACGACATCCTGCTGCTCGCCCGCCATTTTGCCGGACGGATGGCGCATGAGCTTGGCCGTGAAGAGCCACCTTCGTTTTCACAGGCAGCCAAGCGAGACCTGCATCGCTACGCCTGGCCGGGCAACGTGCGAGAGCTTAAGAACGTGGTCGAGCGGGCCGTTTACCGCAGCGACTCAGGCCTGATCCGAGAACTCATCTTCAACCCCTTTGGCGGCGACACCGGCGTAGCGGCCCCTCCTGAGGCCATCGACAAGACCCCACAAAACACCACCAGCCCGTCGGTTCAGGCAGAGCCCGGCCCCGACGCAGCGATTGCCGCAGCACACGCGGCCTACACGCTGCCAGCCGCCATCACGGCGGTCGAGGTGTCGATGCTCACGACCGCCTTGGCCGAAACCCACTACCATCAACGCAAGGCGGCAGAACGCCTCGGAATCACCTACCATCAGTTCCGGGGGCTCTACCGCAAACACGCCGAAGCCCTCCAGCCGCCAGCCGACTGACAGCAGACGCAGGCCGCGGCGTGTCACCCGGACCATGAACCGCACACACTTCCGGAGCCTTTCTGCCATGCCTCGCCCAGCAGCCCCCCGCGTGTCTCGCCGCAGCATGCTCGCCGCCAGCGCCTCACTCACCGCAGCTGCTGCCATGCCTGCAACGGCCCTCGCAGCCGATCAGCCCACGTCCCCGCGCCGCCTGCCCCACTTCGGCGTGTCGACCTATTCGTTTTGGCAGTTTCGCGAAGAGCCTGCCCCGATCGCCGACTGCATCGACCACGCGGCCGCGATGGGTTTTGATGGCGTGGAGATTCTCGAGGTGCAGATGGGCGAGGCGACCAACGCTCAACTGCAGCAGCTCAAGCGGCGGGCACTCGTCAACGGTCTCGATCTCTACGGGCTCTCTACACACCAGGGCTTTGTCTCCCCGGACCCTGAGGTACGGCAGGCCAACATCGAGAAAACCCTCCGCTCGATCGACCTGGCCTACCGCCTTGGCATCCCCACGATGCGAGTCAACACAGGCCGCTGGGGAACGTCGAAAGATTTCGACGAACTGATGGCCAACCGTGGCATCGAGCCGCGACTGCCTGGCCACACCGACGACGAGGGATTCGCCTGGGTGATCGAGGCGTTTGAGAAGTGTCTCCCGGCTGCCGAGGAGAAGGGCGTGGTGCTCGGTCTGGAGAACCACTGGGGCTTGGGCCGCACCGCCGAAGGGGTGATGCGGATCGTTGAAGCGATCGACTCACCCTGGCTGCGGGTGACCCTCGACACCGGCAACTTCTTAGAAGACATGTATCCCCAGATGGAACGGCTCGCCCCAGAGGCTGTGCTCGTGCAGGCCAAGACCTACTACGGCGGCGGCAAGTGGTACACGCTCGACATCGACTACGACCGCGTGGCGAGACTGCTGAAGAAGGTCGACTACGTTGGCTACGTGTCACTTGAGTTTGAAGGCCAAGGCGATCCGGCCCAGGAAGTCCCCAAGAGCCTCGCCCTGCTCCGCACCGCGTTTGCAAACGCCTAAGCGGTCGCCATCGGCTGCTAGCGTTTTCCCTTTCCGCGCCGCTGCCGTTCATTGGCGGCCAGTTCCGTCGCTTGGCCCAGGTCTCCCTGCGAGGTCATCCAGGCCTCAAGCTCCCCTCGCAGCGTCGCCACAGTCTCTGCGTGCGCCGGATCCTCGGCGAGGTTCTCCCATTCAAAGGGATCTTCCTGGAGGTCGTAGAGTTCCACTGCTGGGCGGTGCTGGTAACGACGCACCTTGTCGGCAGCATCCGCATCGCCTGCCTTCGCCTTCGCGACCCACGAGCGAAACTCCGGTGAGGTCGTGCAGGCGTTGGTGAGCGTGACTTCGGGCGTGAAGTTGACGATAAGCTTGTAGCGATCCGACCTGACGGAGCGGCTGCCGTAATAGGGGGGCGCGTCGATCGTGCCTCGCGTTGTCTGAATGCCGTAGACGAGCCGCTTGTGGTCGGTGGCATCTCCACGGAGCACAGGCAAGAACGAGCGACCATCAAACCCTGCGTCTGCCGATCCACCAGCCGCATCGATGAAGGTCGGAAGCACATCGACGTATTCCACCATCGCATGGCTCTCCGACCCCGGCTCCACTTTCCCCGGCCAGCGTACAATCAACGCCGTCTGCAATCCGGCGTCGTAGAGCGTCCACTTTGCAAAGGGCATGCTGTTGCCCTGTTCGGTGGTGACCACCACCATCGTGTTCTCCGCCAGGCCGTGCTTCTCAAGTAGATCCAGAATCTCACCAACCTGCCCGTCGAAGTAGGTGATCTCGGCGAGGTAGCGCGACCAGGCATCACGGGTCTGCGGAGTGTCGACGTGATAAGGCGGCAGCTGCACCTTATCCTCCGGGTAGCGTGACCGGTCGCCTTTATTCCAGGGCGAGTGCGGTTCGTTGGAACAGGCGAACAGGCAGAATGGCTCGCCTGCTGCCTTCGATTCCGCCATCAGGGATTCGACCGCGGCCATGTCGGGGTTTTTCTGGCCCGAATACTCAAAGGGAAAGACTGCTTCAGGCCCGATGTGCCGCTTTCCGCTTAGGGCCACACGATAGCCCAGGTCGCCGAGCAGGTGGCAGACGCTCTTCGTTCCGTCCTTGGCGAAGGTGTGGTTGGGGTAGGCACCACTCTTCACCGGGTAGAGCCCGGTGTAGATCGTGTGCCGCGTTGGCGAGCACATCGGCGCGGTCTGGAAACAGCGAGTAAATCGCATGCCCTCCGTGGCCAGCCGATCGATGTTGGGCGTTTTCGCCTGACCGCCGTAGCAGCCCACCTCGCGAAACGTCAGATCGTCAGCGATCACGAACACGAAGTTGGGTGGGGAAGCCATCGCGTAGCCGGCGACGCCCCCCCCGACAGCGGCCAGGAGCACGTGAAAAAACGTCGCCACGGCGACTCCACGCCGGAATGATCTCAGATACTGCCTCATCGCCTGCCTCCTCCCGATCAGCTTCACGGCCCCCACACGCCGCTGGCGAGAATACCCCATCCCACCCGCTTTCACAGAGTCACGCAGGCTGCCGGCTCCCCCTGCGGCCCCTTCCACAAAACCGGCCAGCCACTCTCCCGGGGTGGAGCGATTCGCTCCAGTAGGTGGAGCGATTCGCACCACCCACCCCCCCTAGGTGGCAAAAAGTGGAGCGATTCGCTCCAGTCACCTGGAGCGATTCGCTCCACCACCACAGAGGGGGTCTGCGTGGCCAAAAAAAAGGAAAGGCGTTTTTCTCCGAGAAAATCGGCAATTCTCGCCTTTCCGCGCACCCCAGCGCCAGTTTGGCACGGCACGTGCATTTCATTTCGAGTGCGTGAGGCTCTGAAAGCCCACATGCGACGGATGCTCAGCGATGAGCAGATAGACGCATGGGCCTTCAGGCTTCACCAGCACGATCAGTGCTGCCTTAAAGGTGGTGGCTGATCATGCACCAACACACCGTGCCGGCAGTTATTGCAGCGTTGGGCGTTCTCGAACTCCTTGCTGCGTCGACTGCGGCACATGCGTCCGTGGGTATGCGTTCGTCGTCAAGGAGTTCGCTCATGAACTTTCGAGGAAAAGCAGGATCGGCCTCAGCGCTGGCTGATTCCTGGCACCTCACCCATGCAGATCTTCTCTGCTGTGCGGTGCCGATTGTTGTGTTCCTTTCGATCATTTCCGTGGTCTGAATCGGAACCTCATAACTCTGCAACTGTGTCTTTGAAACTGTCTCTCTGCTCGTGCTTCACAACTGAATCGACTTTCGATTCCACAGGGGTTTTCACAATGATTCACGCCACTGCTTTGCGAACTTTCGCTCTCGGCGTCGCCATTTCGTTCGCCTGCGTCACTGCCACAGCGGCTGACGTGTCGCACCGCGAATCGCTCGGCATCACCCCCACCTCGATCTCGATTCCGCTGCCTGTTGGCGACCTGTCGCTCGGCCTCGACGACACCACGTCCGTGGAGGTGCTCGGACTGACGCGAGCAGAGGCTGACCAGGTGGTTGCGGCTCGCGTGGCAACCGGCATCTCGGCTGCTGTGCTGCCGGCTGTCGTCGGTGACATCTTCGGCATGCCGCCTGTCTCTTCGAACTGGGACAGCGTGCGAGCAGCCGTTGCGGCTGGCGGTTTCGCCACCCGGCCAACCGTCGGTGTGGATGACTGAGCAGTGTGGATGACTGAGCAAACGACCCACACACCCCCATACACGTTCTCACATCAACGCGGAGTCCAACGGTGAATCTTTCCAACCCCTACGAGCGACGACCATCGGCCAACGATTCGGCCACTGGCTCGCAGCCTGCCGGCGGACGTGAAGTGGTCATTGTCGACCCACACGTTGACCGCTACGCCGACTTCGTGACCGCAGCGATGGACGGAGAGATCGGCCTGCACTTCTGCAACGACGCCCAGTCGGCCATCAAACTGGCCCGCCGCTTCCGAGCGGATGTCTGGCTCGTCAGCGACGAACTGCCCGACATGGAAGGCTTTGACCTCCTGCCGCTGCTGGCCGATCAGGTCAGCCAGGGCGAGGTGGATCCGCTCCTGCGAGGCCGCCGTCAGTCGCTCGGCAACGTTGGCCACGGCCGTCACTCCGGCATCTTCATCGTCGCCGATGAATACAGCCTCGAGGGCGAGCAGCGGGCCCTGTCCGCTGGCATCGCCGGCTACCTCGTGCGGCCTGTGTCTGCTGAGCTCGTCTGCTCGCTGCGGCCCACCGCTGACACCGCTCTTGAAGCGAGCACCGCTGGCTAAGCCAGCGTCGTTCGCACCGTCATCCATAGCATCACGACTCATTCATTCTTTATTCGTTTCGCAAGGAGATCTCCCAATGGTCTGGAAGGCAAAAGCAGCGATCCAAACGCCGAACGTCGTCGTTGTTGATCCACGGTTTGACGCCTACCAAGAGCTGGTGGAGAGCGCCCGTTCCGGCCGCATTCGCCTCCACATGCGAAGCTCCGGCGAAGAAGGCCTGACCCTGGCGAAGAAGCACTCCGTCGATGCCTGGCTGGTAGCCGCCGACCTGGACGACATGGCTGGCCTCGACTTCATCGAACTGCTCCGCAGTCATCTGGAGGCTGCCAAGGCCACCGACACCGAGGGGGGTGAGCAGCGGGTGGCGATCGTCTCCGAGGTGCCCGGTCAGCCTGGCCACTGGCAGGCCACCGAGCATGGTGCCGACCACTCGATGATCAAGCCCATCTCGATGGCCGACCTTGAGAGCTTCCTCGAGATGACGCCTGCCGAACGCGAGATGATCCTCCCCGGCCGCGACCTCGCCCGTTCCATCCTCACCCTGCCGGTGAGCATGGGCGCCGCCGTCGCCTC
>Ga0181606_10004593_pt1 | contig 11537 bp, 8 predicted proteins | sample 041ome_10_FD_132994 | JGI IMG/M metagenome (GOLD analysis project Ga0181606, IMG submission 132994) | Coastal salt marsh microbial communities from the Groves Creek Marsh, Skidaway Island, Georgia - 041412US metaG (megahit assembly) | ecosystem: Environmental > Aquatic > Marine > Intertidal zone...
GCCGCATTTCACAACAAGCGCGGGCCTTACGAATGGATCGGCCCTCCCTACGACGCCAGCAACCAGGCAGAATGGCCTTCGCTGCAAGGGCCGCACAACCTCGAAAACGCGATTTTCGCCAGCCATATCTGCGGCGAACTTTTCCTGACCAATGGCGCGATTGCCCGCGGCCTGCGCACCTATCCCGGCTTGCCGCACCGCATGGAGCGGCTCGGCACATTCGATGGCGTGCTGGTGATCAACGATTCCAAGGCGACCAATCCCGCCTCCACTGCACCGGCGCTGGCCGCATGGCCTGCCGAGGATGGCCACAAGCGCATCCACTGGATTTGCGGCGGCCTCGCGAAGACCGACAATCTCGACGAATGCGCTCCGCATTTCGGCAATGTCGCTGCTGCCTACACCATTGGCGAGGCTGGCGCGCTGTTCGGTGAGTTGCTGGCTCCGCACATGAAGGTGGAGCCTTGCGAAATGCTGTGCGAGGCCACGGCACGCGCCCTGAATGCGGCGCAACCGGGCGACGTGGTGATGCTTTCACCCGCCTGCGCCAGTTTCGACCAGTTCCGCGACTACGAAGTGCGCGGCGATACCTTCCGCGAGATCGTTGGCAAGCTCACAGATGAGAGGCCCGCCGCATGAGTGCTGCACGCCCCTATATCCCCAATGCCGGCAAGCGTACCGAGCCGCCGCGCCCCTATGCCAATGACCGCAAGCGCCAGCTGCAGATCTGGTGGCGCGAGATTGACCGGGTGCTGCTTGGCCTCGTGCTTTCGCTGATGGTGCTGGGGTCGATTGCGGTGATGGCAGCATCTCCTGCAAGCGCAGCACGCCTTTCCACCAGCGATGTGACGCTGAACGATCTGCATTTCTTCCTGCTCCACATCCGCTGGCAAGTGCTGGGCATCATGGTGCTGTTCGCCACCTCGCTGCTGCCGCAGGAACTGGCGCGACGCGGCAGCATCATCCTTGGCGCAGCCATGCTGTTCGCGCTGCTGCTGGTGCCGCTGATCGGGTTCGAGCGGAATGGCGCCACGCGCTGGCTGGACCTTGGCATTGCCTTCCAGCCGTCCGAATTCCTGAAGCCTGCATTTGCCGTGCTGCTGGCGTGGATTCTTTCGTGGAAGATCCGCGATCCCAACCTGCCGGTGGTTCCGGTTTCTGCCGGGTTGCTGGGCTATATCGTGATCATGCTGATGGCGCAGCCCAACCTTGGGGCGGCGATCCTCTTCGTTGGCTGCTGGTTCGTGCTGGTGATGCTGGCAGGCCTGCCGATGAAGCGTATCTTCACGCTGACCGGCGCAGGGCTGGGTGGGCTGGTGCTGGCCTATATCTTCTATGGCAACGCCCGTAACCGCATCGATGCCTTCTTCGGCGGCGGCACGGCCTATGACCAGGTGGACCTTGCCAGCCGCACGCTGCTGGGCGGCGGGTGGACGGGCACCGGCCTTGGCCTTGGCACCAACAAGATGCGCCTGCCCGAAGCGCATACGGACTATATCTTCTCGGTCATTGGTGAGGAATTCGGCCTGCTCGCCTGCGCGGTGATCGTGGTGCTTTATCTGGCGATCATCCTGCGCGTGCTGGTGCGGCTGGTGGACGAGGACCGGCTGTTCATCATCCTTGCAGCCAGCGGCCTTATTGCCCTGTTCGGGGGGCAGGCCTTCATCAACATGCTCATGAACCTGCAGCTTTTCCCCTCCAAAGGCATGACGCTGCCTTTGGTCAGCTATGGTGGTTCGTCTACCATTGCGCAGTGTTTCACCATCGGGCTGTTGCTGGCGATCACCCGCCGCAACCCCTATCTCAGCCGGGAGCCGTTCGCGATGAATGGCAAGCCGGCCAGGGGGAATAAGAGATGACGGCGGCTTCACGCCATTATGTGCTGGCAGCGGGCGGAACGGGCGGTCACCTGACCCCCGCATTCGCGCTTGCGGCAGAGCTTCATCAGCGCGGCCATCAGGTGGCGCTGATCACGGACGAGCGCGGCGCGGCAATTCCCGGCAAGCCCGATTTCCTGCCTGCGCACATCCTCCCCGCGGGCCGCTTCGGCAAGAACCCGCTGCGCTGGCCTTCGGGCATCAAGGCGGTGATGGCCGGTCGCAGCATGGCGCGGCGGATGTATGAGACATTCCAGCCCAACGCGGTTGTAGGCTTTGGCGGCTATCCTGCTCTGCCCGCGCTGCTGGCTGCGAATGCGGAGGATATTCCCATCGTCATCCACGAACAGAACGCGGTGCTCGGCAGGGTGAACCGCCTGCTGGCTGGCCGCGTGGATGCGATTGCCACCGCCTATCCCGATGTTGACCGGCTGAAGCCCAAGCATTGGGACAAGACGCATCTTGTCGGCAATCCCGTGCGCCCCGAAGTGCTGGTGCTGCGCGATGAGGATTTTCCTGCCTTCACTGCCGATGGCCTGTTCCGCGTGCTGGTGACTGGCGGCAGCCAGGGTGCGCGCGTGCTGTCCGAAGTGGTTCCCGATGGCCTTGCCATGTTGCCGCCCGCGCTGCGCAGCCGCTTGCAGGTTACGCAGCAGTGCCGCCCGGAAGACCTTGAGGCAGTGCGCGAGCGCTATGCCAGCCACGATATTCCCGCCGAACTCGGCACCTATTTCGAGGATATGCAGGCGCGCCTTGCCGATGCCCACCTGTTCATCGGCCGCGCTGGTGCATCGACTATTGCCGAACTGACGGCGGTGGGCCGCCCGGCAATCCTTGTGCCGCTGCCCATCGCGACGGACGACCATCAGGCCGCCAATGTGCGCGAAGTGGTGAAGGCTGGTGGTGCCGGCTCGATCCGCCAGCACGCCTTTACCGGCAGTGAGCTGGCCAAGCAGATCCAGGCCATGGCGCAAAAGCCCGAAACGCTCGCCAACGCCGCGCATGCCAGCTGGAACTGCGGCAGGCCCAAGGCGGCTTCCGATCTGGCGGACCTTGTCGAAAGCTTCGGCGGCGCGCCGATTCAGGACGTGATCCGCGTGGGCGGCACTGAACGCAAGAGCGCGGAGGGCGCACCGGCGGCTGCCACAAGGGATCGCGCATGAAGGGCGTTCCCACCGATATCGGCACGATCCACTTCGTCGGCATCGGCGGCATCGGCATGTCCGGCATTGCCGAGGTGATGGCGAACTTAGGCTACACAGTGCAAGGCAGCGACATTGCCGAAGGCGCCAGCGTTGAGCGGCTGCGCGCGCGCGGGATCACAGTGTTCGTGGGCCATGACGCGGCCAACCTTGGCGATGCTGCGGTGGTGGTCACCTCTACCGCTGTGAAGCGCGACAACCCCGAGGTTGCCGCCGCTATCGACAACCGCATTCCCGTGGTCCGCCGCGCGGAAATGCTGGCCGAACTGATGCGCCTGAAGTCCAACGTCGCGGTGGCAGGCACCCACGGCAAGACCACCACGACCAGCATGGTCGCCACGCTGCTGGACGCTGGCGGCATCGATCCCACGGTAATCAACGGCGGGATCATCGAAAGCTATGGCTCCAACGCGCGGCTGGGCGATTCCGAGTGGATGGTTGTCGAAGCGGACGAAAGCGATGGCAGCTTCCTCAGGCTCGATGGCACCATTGCTGTTGTCACCAATATCGACCCGGAACATCTCGATCACTACGGCAGCTTCGAAGCGGTCAAGGATGCCTTTCTGCAATTCATCGAGAACGTGCCCTTCTACGGCGCGGCGGTGCTGTGCATCGATCATCCCGAAGTGCAGAACGTGATTGCCCGTGTGCGGGACAGGCGCGTGATCACCTATGGTTTCAGCCCGCATGCCGATTTGCGCGCAGAGAACATCCGCAGCGAGGGGGGATCGACCCTTTTCGATGCCATCAGCCGCGACCGTGACGGCAGGGAAACCACCATCGCCGACATCGTGCTGCCCATGCCCGGGCGGCACAACGTGCAGAACGCGCTAGCAGCGATCGCCGTGGCGCTGGAGATGGGCTGCGCGCATGACACGATCCGCGCCGGTTTCGCGCGCTTTGGCGGTGTGCGCCGCCGCTTCACGCTGGCAGGCGAAGTCGATGGCGTGCGCGTGATTGACGATTACGCCCATCACCCGGTGGAAATCCGCGCCGTGCTTTCCGCCGCGCACGATGCTGCAAAGGGCCGCGTGATCGCGGTGGTCCAGCCGCATCGCTACACCCGCCTGCGTGATTTGCTGGAGGAGTTCCAGTCCTGTTTCGAACAGGCAGACGTGGTCTATGCCGCGCCGGTCTATCCCGCTGGCGAACAGCCGATTGCCGGGGTGGACAGCGCCGCGCTGGTGGCAGGCATCAAGGCGCGCGGCCACAGGCAGGCTTCCGAAATCGCTGACAGCCAGGCACTCGCGACAGAACTGGCCGGAACCGTCGAGCCGGGCGACCTCGTGGTGTGTCTTGGTGCGGGCGATATCACCAAGTGGGCTGCGGGCCTTGCCGGAGCGATCGCAGCGGCGCGGGGTAAGGCTGCATGACCCGCGAGATGCAATATGGCGAGGAGCCGACGGGCACCAATGCACCCGGTGCGGGCGATGATAAGGGCGGCGCGACAGTGTCCGTCTCGCCTGCGCGCGGCAAGCTCACCAAGGATGCCCCGCTCGACAAGCTGGTGTGGTTCAAGAGCGGTGGCCCGGCAGACTGGCTGTTCGAACCGGCGGATCTTGAAGATCTGACGCGGTTCCTCTCCGGCCTCGAGGAAGGCACGCCCGTGATGGCCATCGGCCTCGGTTCCAACCTCATCATTCGCGATGGCGGCGTGCCCGGCGTGGTGGTGCGGCTGGGCAAGCCCTTTGCCAGCGTGGAGGTGCGGCGCGACAATATCCTGGAATGCGGCGGCGGCGCGCCGGGCATTCTCGTTGCCTCGACCGCGCGCGATGCGGGGATTGCAGGGCTGGAATTCCTGCGCGGCATTCCCGGCACGGTGGGCGGCTTCGTGCGCATGAACGGCGGAGCCTATGGCCGCGAGGTGGCCGACATCCTGATCGATTGCGACGTGGTGTTTCCCAACGGGCAATGCGTCAACATTCCCGCTGCGGACCTTGAATATTCCTATCGCCACTCGCGCTTGCCTGAAGGGGCCATCGTTGTGGCAGCCCGCCTCCAGGGCGCTCCCGGCGATCCTGCAGCAATCGGCGCAGAGATGGACCGGATCGCCGCAGAGCGCGAGAACTCGCAGCCTCTTCGGAGCAAGACCGGCGGATCGACCTTCAAGAACCCCGAAGGCCTCAAGGCATGGCAACTGGTGGACGAGGCGGGGTGTCGCGGCCTGACAATGGGCGGCGCGCAGGTGAGCGAGAAGCACGCCAACTTCCTGATCAACACCGGCGATGCCACCAGCAGCGATATCGAGGGGCTGGGCGAAGAAGTGCGCCGCCGCGTGGCCGAAAAATCGGGCGTGGCGCTGGAGTGGGAAATCAAGAGAGTGGGAAGACCGTGAGCCGCCTGCCAAAAATGCATATTGCCGTATTGATGGGCGGCTGGGCCAATGAGCGCGAGGTTTCGCTCATGTCCGGCAATGGCGTGGCCGATGCGCTGGAAAGCGTGGGTCACAAGGTCACCAGCATCGATCTTGACCGCAACATCGCCGCGCGCCTTGCCGAGGTGAAGCCCGATGTGGTCTTCAACGCGCTGCACGGCGTTCCGGGCGAGGATGGCACGGTGCAGGGCATGATGGACCTGATGGGCATTGCCTATACCCATTCGGGCCTCGCCACCTCGGTCGTCGCCATCGACAAGGAACTGACCAAGCAGGCGCTGGTGCCGCATGGCATCCCCATGCCCACGGGCACGGTGGTCGCCAGCGAGAGCCTGTACGAAGGCGATCCGATCCCGCGCCCCTATGTCCTGAAGCCGCTGAACGAAGGTTCCAGCGTGGGCGTGGCCATCGTCACCGATGCCAGCAATTACGGCAATCCCATCCGCCGCGATGCCAAGGGGCCGTGGCAGGAATTCAGGACGCTGCTGGCCGAACCCTATATCCGCGGGCGTGAGCTCACCACGGCGGTGCTGGGTGACCGCGCGTTGATGGTGACCGAACTTGTGCCCAAGAGCGGCTTTTACGATTTCGACGCCAAATATACTGATGGCATGACCGAACATGTCTGCCCGGCGCAAATCCCGGAAGATATCGCCGCGCGGTGCCTTGAACTGGCACTGGACGCGCACCGCCTGCTGGGGTGTCGCGGGGTCAGTCGCACTGATTTCCGCTGGGATGACGAGCAGGGCGTAGACGGCCTCCTCGTGCTGGAAACGAATACCCAGCCGGGCATGACGCCGCTGAGCCTCGTGCCCGAACAGGCGAAGCATTGCGATATCTCCTATCCCGAACTGTGCGAGATCGTGGTGGAAGACGCGCTGCGCCATTTCGGCAAGCTTCCTGCCGGTAGCGGGGGCGACTGATGGCGCAGACGATCCATCGCAAGGGCACCGGCGTGCGCCGCCAGGCCAAGTCGCAAGGGCGGCAGGGGCAGGTGCGCAAGGCCAAGGCGCACACCAATTCCTTCTTTGACCGGATGATGAACGCGCTGCCCTTTACCGAGGAGCAGTGGCACAAGTTCTTCACCGTGCTGATCCTTGCGGTGCTGCTTGCCATCGTGGTGGTGATCGCTCGCGTTTCCGGACTTGCCGATCTGGCAGAGCGGCAGTTCGCCCATGCTGCCGCCAATGCCGGCTACGTCGTGCGTCATGTCGATGTGCGAGGCACGGACCGGCTGAACGAGGCGCGCGTCTACGAAAAGGCGATGGCGCAGGATGATCTGTCCATGGTGCTGGTTGACCTTGAGGCGCTGCGAGCGGACTTGCAGACGCTGAACTGGGTGGCGGATGCGCGCGTGGCTCGCCAACTGCCCAACCGGCTGGTGATCGATATTGTGGAGCGCGAACCCCATGCCGTGCTGCGGCGCGGGGAGCGGTTGTTCCTGATCGATCCCACCGGCGTGGAACTGGAAGATATTTCTGCCGCGGTGGCGGAAGAATACATGGTGATTTCCGGCGAAGGCGCGCAGGGCGAAGTGGAAGCACTTACCCGCCTGCTCGATGCCTCACCGGCCTTGCAGCCGCAGGTTGTCGCCGCCGAATGGATCGGCAACCGCCGGTGGAACCTCACCTTTGCCAGCGGCCAGCTGCTGTTCCTGCCCGAAGGGGCGGAGCGCGCGGCGGCGGCTCTCATCAGCTTTGCCCAGGCAGAGGGTGTGCACCGCCTGATCGGCGGCGAAGTGACGCGTTTCGACATGCGCAATGCGCCGCGCATGTACATGCAGGTGCCCGGCAGGGCGGACAGCGAATTGCAGATGGAGGATGCCGAGTAATGGCCAGCCAGACACGCCTCACCAATGTGATTGCCGCCGTGAACATCGGCTCGTTCCGCGTTTCCGCCATGATCGCGGGCGTGACGGAGAACGGCGAATTGCAGGTGCTGGGCAGCGCCAACCGAGCGGCACGCGGCATCAAGCGCGGCTATGTCACGGACATGGCTGGCGCGACCTATGCTGTGCGCGAGGTGGTCGAGGCGGCCGAGAAGATGGCTGGTACCAATGTCTCCAGCGTGTGGATCGGCAGTTCCGGAGCGGGGCTGGAAAGCACCATCACTCCGGTGGAGATCGACATCGGCGGCCGCCGGATCGAGGAGGAGGATATCGAGAGCCTGCTCGTTTCCGCACAGCAGGGGATCGAGCCTGACGGGCGCACCGTGCTGCATGCGCAGCCTGCCTGCTATTTCCTCGACGGGGCGGACGGAGTGGCCAATCCTAAGGGCCTTCATGCAGACCGTCTGGGCGTGGACGTGCACGTGATGCTGGCGGACAGCGCACCGATGCGCAACGTCAGCGAAGCAGTGCAGAACGCGCATCTGGAAGTGGAAGGCATCATCGCCTCGCCGCTCGCTTGCGGATATGCCTGCCTTACCGCCGAAGAGCGCGACCTTGGCGTGGCGATGGTGGAAATGGGCGGGCAGGTCACCAATGTGGCGGTCTATGCCGGCGGGATGCTGGTGGGGTTGACCACGATCCCGCGCGGTTCTGCCGATATCACCGATTCCATCGCTTCTGCCTTCGGGATCAAGCGGTTCCGCGCCGAATGGCTCAAGTGCGTCAACGGTTCGGCCAATGCCAGCCCGCATGACCACCGCGAGATGGTCTCGCTCGCCGGCCCTGATGACAAGGATTCCGCCAGCGTGGCGCGCGGGGCCGATGATCGCGGCCGTGTGCCGCGTTCGGACCTCATCTCGGTGATCACCTCGGAGTTGGATGTGCTTATGCGGGACGTGGGCCGGGCGCTTGAAAAGATGGGCTTTTCCGGCACCAATGCCAGCGCGCGGCAGGTTGTGCTGACGGGCGGCGGTGCGGAGCTTACCAGCCTTGCGGACTATGCCCAGAGCGTGCTCGGCATGCCCGTGCGGATCGGCAAGCCGCCTGCGCTGCGTGGCCTTCCCGAAGCGCATCGCCTGCCCGGTTTTACCACGCTGGCGGGCCTCGTCCTCTATGCTGCAGAAGACCCGGTGGACATCCGCTCGGTCAGCTCGCGCTTCACCGAAACCACGCGCTCCAGCAGCCTTTCGATCATTCGCCACGTCTGGTCAGCTATGAAAGAGTACTTCTGACGGCCTTTCGCCCGACGCGTATGACTGTGGATACATCGATTTCCCTATTCACGCCGTGAATCCCTTTGTGGCACAAGTGAACGGAATATTTTTAAGGAGGCTCCTTCAAGGGAGATTTCGCATATGAGCATCAACATCGGACCGCCCTCTGTCGAGGAACTGCGCCCCCGGATCACCGTGATCGGTGTGGGCGGCGCCGGCGGCAATGCCATCGCCAACATGATCGAGGCGGAGATCGAGGGTGTCGATTTCATCGTCGCTAACACCGATGCGCAGGCGCTGAACAACGCGATTGCCGAACACCGCATCCAGCTCGGCCCCGATATCACCCAGGGCCTTGGTGCCGGTTCGCGCCCCGAAGTGGGCCGCGCGGCAGCCGAAGAAACGGTTGAAGAGATCGAGCGCGCGCTGGACGGCGTGAACATGGTCTTCATCGCAGCCGGCATGGGCGGCGGCACCGGCACCGGTGCAGCGCCGGTGATCGCCGAGATCGCCCGCGGCAAGGGCATCCTGACCGTTGGCGTGGTGACCAAGCCCTTCCTGTTCGAAGGCACGCGCCGCATGCGCTCTGCCGAAGCCGGTATCGAGGAACTGCAGAAGCACGTCGATACGCTGATCGTCATTCCCAACCAGAACCTGTTCCTGGTCGCCAAGTCCGACACCACCTTCAAGGAAGCCTTTATCCTGGCTGACGAGGTGCTGCAGCAGGGCGTGCGCTCCATCACTGACCTGATGGTGATGCCGGGCCTCATCAACCTCGACTTTGCCGATATCCGTTCGGTGATGAACGAGATGGGGAAGGCCATGATGGGCACCGGCGAAGGCGAGGGCGATAACCGCGCGCTGGAAGCTGCCGAACGTGCCATCGCCAACCCGTTGCTGGATGGCGTGTCGATGCAGGGCGCGAAGGGTGTGATCATCTCCATCATCGGCGGCGAGGACATGCGCCTGCTGGAAGTGGACGAGGCTGCCAATCACATTCGCGAACTGGTGGACCCGGAAGCGAACATCATCTGGGGTTCGGCCTTCAATCCCGATCTCGACGGCAAGATCCGCGTGTCCGTGGTGGCTACCGGCATCGAACAGACCGGCGAACGCCCGATGCCGAGTGCGCAGTCGCTCAGCCTTGGCGGCGCGCGCGGCCCGAAGAAGCCCGTGCTGCCCCTGCCGACCGAGGACGAACTCGCCGCGCCGGAAGAGCCGGAAGAGGAAACCTCGCTGTCCGAAGCGCTGGCAAGCCCCTTCGCCGATCGCTCCGCTGCCGATGCCCAGCCCGAAGCGCTCGATTTCTCACGGCCCGCATCGGTTGATGAAGAGGATGAGGAAAAGGAAGTCCCCGGCGATTTCGCCTCGCTCAGCGCTGGCCCCTATCCTTCGCCCGAAACCGTTGAAGAGGCCGAAGAGGAAGCGGCTTTCGACCTGACGCAGGAAGCTGCCGAGGAAGAAGAGGAAGATGAGCTGCTGCTCGATGCAAGCAGGCTTGTCTCCGAAGACAAGGCCGCCGCCAGCGCAGCGCCTTCCACCGGCAGCACGCTGTTCGAGCGCCTGGCCAACCTCTCCGGCTCCGACGATGAAGCGGATTCTGCGGAAGAGGAAGAAGAGGAAAGTGCGCCTGCAATGCGCATTCCCCGCTTTCTGGGGCGCCAGAACAACCAGTAATCGCCATTCACTTGCGGTTGCGAAAGGCGCGCCTAGTTAGCTGAGCATGACTTTGCGAGCCATGTCCCCATTGCCGTTTCTCACAAGCGTTGCCGCCCTTTCGGGGGCGGCATTGCTGTGCCTCGTTCCCACCGCTTCCACACAGGCGCAAGCGGTGGTGCAGCAATTGCCCAATCCGGCAACCGAAAAGCTGAACGAGGCGATGCGCCGCCTGTCGCGCAACCCGGAATCGCTGCCCGCGCTGATCGATGCGGGGCGTGCGTCGATCGAACTGGGCGATGTTGATGCGGCAGAAGGCTTATTCAACCGCGCGCTTGCCGTCGATTCCCGCAACGGCAGCGCGCTTGCCGGACAGGCGGTGGTTTCCCTGCGCAAGCAGGAACCGGTGCAAGCACTGGAGCTGTTCGACAGGGCGCAGGCAGCCGGAGAGGATCTGGCACCCTATGCCGCAGATCAGGGCCTTGCCTATGATCTCGTAGGTGACAATGCCCGCGCGCAGCAGCTTTATGACGTGGCGCTCAGTCGCGGTGAGAGCACAGAAGTGCTGCGGCGGCTGGCATTGAGCCATGCGATCGCGGGCGACCAAGCAGCCTTCGAGGCGGTGTTGCTGCCGTTGTTGCAGCGGCGCGACCTTGCTGCCTATCGCACCCGTGCTTTCGGGCTGGCGATCCTCGGGCGCGAAGAAGAGGCCATCACTATTGCCGAGACCATGCTGCCCCAGCGCCTGTCGCGCCGCATGGAGCCTTATCTTCGCTTCATGCCGCAGCTTACTCCTGCCCAGCAGGCGATGGCCGCCAACCTCGGCCGCTTCCCGGCTGCCGCTGACATGGGGCGCGACAACCCGCAACTGGCGCGCCGTGCAACGCAACGGGCAGAGCCGCGCCCGTCCAATGGCGCAGACCAGCGGCTGATCCCCGGCGGCCAGCCGCTGGGCCGCAATGCCGATCCCGAGGAGCAGGTGGCAGAGGTGGTGGAGGAACTGCCGGCATTGGCGAGCGCAGCCAATCCTGCCTTGCCGCCTGCGCCGCCGCCACCGCGTGAGACTTCGGTCGCCGCCGTGGTGGCGCAGGTCGAACAGCGGGCTGACCAGCGGGGAAGCGCGCCTGCGCCTGCCGCAACGCAGACCGATCGCGAGCCGGTGGAACTCTTGCCGTCGGCCGCGCCGGGCTTCTCCATCGCTCCGCGCGTGGCTGCGCAAACCGAAGCGCCTGCAGAAGCGGTGGAAGAACAGGTCAGCCTGGCGGATGCCTTTGCCGATTTCTCCCTGCCGGCTGCCGATGCGCCCGTGCGGCCCGCAGCCGGAGC
>Ga0181606_10004595_pt1 | contig 11536 bp, 10 predicted proteins | sample 041ome_10_FD_132994 | JGI IMG/M metagenome (GOLD analysis project Ga0181606, IMG submission 132994) | Coastal salt marsh microbial communities from the Groves Creek Marsh, Skidaway Island, Georgia - 041412US metaG (megahit assembly) | ecosystem: Environmental > Aquatic > Marine > Intertidal...
TAAAAAGAGCTTTAAATAAAAGGCAATGGCAAGCATTTGAACTTCTGTATATTGAAGAGATGTCTGATGAAGAGGCAGCAAAGCAGATGGGTTTTAAAAGTAGTGAATCAGGAAGAAAGGCTGGCTACAAACAAATCAAGAATTTGAAAAATTTATTAAAAGAAAAAGCGGTTAAAATATTAAAAGAAAAAGGTATCACTTTTTTATCAAGCGAGGAGGATTATGATGGATTTAAGTGAAGAGCAGAAAGAATTTTTAATATCTAACTTTAAGGAAAATCCAAGTTTAATAGATTTAACTAGAAGACTATTTGGTGACCCTGATTTAGATGGCAGAACTAAAGAGGGTAGGGCTGTTAGAAAGTTTTTAGCTAGCCAAAATCTTGAGTACGAAACAAGTGCCTGGGAGAAAGTCGATGATATAGACTTAACTGAGGCTCAGATAGATTTCATAAAAGCACAGGCATCTAATGGCTTGAGTGCATTTCAGATTGCGGAAATACTTTTCCCAGATATTTCGATCAAGAGATTTTCGAAGCACCATGTATGTGTTTTGGACTTCTTAAGGGAGAATGAGCCGGGATTTGTTCATGAAAGTGAGACAGCCATCAATAAAGAGTACCAACCTCCCAAAGATGTTCCATCTGCAATGGATAAAATAAATGAATTTGCTCATACAGCATTTCAGGAAAACAAAATGACATATGAGGAGGTGGAGTGTACAAAAAATTTAGTTAAAAATTTATCTTCACCAAGATTTATACAAGTCATAGGTAATTACAGTAGCCAAAAAGATAGAAGGTTATTCGAGGCTGAGTTTATAAGGGCTACATGGGATAAACCAGATCTTACAGCAGATGAAATTAATTTATATATTAATGTATGTGTTGACTATATTAATTTAAAAAACATATCTTCTCATATAGAAAAGTTAAATAACATGTTTAATGAGGTAGAGGACCAGCAAGACATGACTGTTAGATTAGCAGAAGTATTAAAATCTAAAACTGATGAATACGATAAATGTGAGAAGCGAATGGAGTCACTTATTAAAAAATTAAATGGTGACCGTGCAGAGCGACTAAAGAATCGGCGTGATGATCATGCTAGTATTTTATCGCTTGTTAAGAATTTCCAACTAGAAGAGCAAAGAATTCAGATGGTACAACTAGCTGAGATGCAAAAAGTTCTAGTCGAGGAAGAAGCTGAAAGACTAACCACAATGGATAGTTGGAAGGCACGAATATTAGGAATCTCAAAAAAGGATGCAATATAAATGAAATTAGTAGAATTATTAATCGGTGATTACGAGTATGAAAAAATTAAAGGTCTATTCGACAAAGAAGAAGACTTCAACCCCATGACTGAGACAGATCAAATCTTGATCCAAGCGATGAAAGCCATCGTGAGTCCTAAAAATCTAAAAGAGGAAGATGTCGGAGGAAAAGAGGAAACCAGTGTTGTGGTTAACAAACTCATTGAGCCTGAGGAAAAGAACCTCGAGGGCAATGTAGAATTTAAAATCTAACATGAGTGAGTTATACTATTATAAATTATCTAAGATAAGAGTAATAGATGGAGATACTATAGATGCTGATATAGACTTAGGATTTAAAGTATATACTAGACAAAGAATAAGATTAAATAGAATAAATGCTCCTGAAACTAGATTACAAAGTAAAATTAAAAATCTAGATGATAGAATACATGAAAAAAATTTGGGGCTAATAGCCAAATCACATTTGGCAAAAACATGTAAAGAGCACACTATTTATTTGCATTCAGTTGGTAGTGGCAAATACGGTCGTGTACTGGGTGAATTATATTATGATGATTCAGGTACTAGGATATGTATTAATGATCTCATGCTATCAGAGGGTGTTGTAAGGCCTTATTAATTATTTGTTTAATGCCTTCTAGGTGCAAGATATGTGAGGAGTCGTTCAAGAACGACAAGGGCCTTCACATGCATATTTCTAAGATCCACAAGGTCACCCTTGCTGAATATTATGTTAATTTCTATAACAGAAAAGATCTGCACTCAGGTGAGCTTTTGCCTTTTAAAAATAAGAATGATTATTTTATTAGGGATTTTATTGATTATGATAATTTTTTAAATTGGATAGAATATGCTAGTGAGCATGATATTAAATTGTATTTAATTAAAGTTCTTGGTAATAGAATTAAAGAAAAGAAATTAAATTATGCTCCTAATCATATAGAGCTTCTTTTAAACAAGCTGCCTAGTATTGATTTATATAAAAAATATTTTGGTTCTTATTCTGCAGCTTGCGAAGAATTGAAAATAAAGCCATTATTCAACAAGAATATAATGGCAAGTTTTTTTCAGGAAGATGAATTTTATAATGATCTTAAAATTTTAGTAGACACACGAGAACAACAGCCACTAAAATTTCCTAAGCAAATGTTTATGAAATTAGATTTTGGAGACTATGCTATAGGTAAGCCTCATTATGATTATACTTATATTGATAGAAAGAGTGAATCTGATTTTAAGAGTACATTTTCTACTGGCATCAAAAGGTTTAGGCGTGAGCTAGATAGGGCTAAGAGCTTCTCGTCTTATTTGTTTATCTTGGTTGAGTCCAGCATAGAAGATATCATTAAAAACAACGATTATGGCCCACACAAGGCAAATCTGACCTACATATGGCATAATGTAAGAGCGGTTACTCATGATTATGCGGGCTTTTGTCAATTTATTTTTTCTGGTAGTAGGGAAAACTCAAAGTTCTTAATACCTAGATTATTATTTAACGGAAAAAAAACTTGGGGGGTAGATATGCAATATTTTGTAGACAAATTATGAGCTGGGAAGAAGGACTTCAAAAATACAATCTTGAATTTGATAAAACAAATAAAGAGATACTTGATTTGAAGGGATACATCGAAGAAGAGGAGGCTAAGTATCATTTATACAAATTTTTAAGAGCCAATATTACCTTCACATCTAATTTGATAGCTGGCGTTGATTTATTTCCATTTCAGCATCTAGCTATTAAATCAATGCTTGAAACAGACTACTTTTTGGGTATATGGAGCCGGGGTATGTCTAAGTCTTTTAGTACTGCTATATATGCTTTTATGGATGCGATATTTAACCAAGGAATTCAGATCGGTATCTTAGCGGCCACATTCAGGCAATCAAAAATGATTTTTGAAAAAATAGAAGATATAGCGAAAAAACCTGAAGCAGCTTTATTGGGACAATGTATCACAAAAAAATCTAAAAAGAATGATCAATGGACATTAGAAATCGGTGACTCAAAAATAATTGCTCTACCCCTTGGTGACGGATCAAAACTTCGGGGTTTTAGATTTCACAGGATAATCATTGATGAGTTTTTATTAATGCCAGAGCATGTTTATAATGAAGTTATATTACCGTTCTTGAGTGTGGTTCAGAACCCCACGGAAAGAGAAAAATTTACAAAAATGGAAAACCAGCTTATAGCTGCGGGGAAAATGACAGAAGACCAAAGAAAAATTTGGCCAAACAATAAACTTATAGCTTTGTCTTCTGCTAGTTATAAATTCGAATACCTTTATAAAGTTTACGAGACTTTTGAAGACCTGATTTTGCATGGACCAAGAGAAGCAAAAGAGATGGATAGGGCCAATAGAGTTATTATGCATTTTAGTTATGATGTCGCACCTAAAGCTTTGTATGACCAAAACTTGATTAACCAATCAAGGCAAACAATGAGTCAATCTCAGTTTGATAGAGAGTTTGGGGCTATTTTCACTGATGATAGCTCTGGATTTTTTAAGACATCTACTATGGCTGCGTGTACAGTTCCAGACGGAGAGTCTCCATGCATTGAGGTAGCCGGAGAAAAAGATTCTAAATATTTATTAGCATTTGACCCTAGTTGGGCTGAGAGTGAAAGTTCTGATGACTTTGCAATGCATGTTTTCAAATTAAATGACAATAATAAAACTGGGACCCTTGTGCATAGTTATGCTATGCCGGGACTAAAGATGAATGATCATATTAATTATTTTCATTACATATTAAAACATTTTAATATTGTTTGTATAATAGGGGACTATGGTGGCGGTGTGCAGTTCATGCAGGCAGCTAATGCTAGTCAACAGTTCAATGAAAGTAATTTAAAATTAGAAGAGATTACTGCTAATTTTGATGATTTAGAAAATTACCAAGAACAATTAAGGTCTGCCAGAAGACAGTATGATATAAAAAAGAAGAAAATTGTAGTATTAAGGAAAGCTACTTCTGATTGGATTCGTAGGGCTAATGAGTTACTACAAGCTAACTTTGATCATAAAAGAATATCTTTCGCGTCTAGGGCTCTCGACAAAGATTACAGAATACAAATAAGCCATAAAATACCAATAGATGATTTAACATTTATACCGAACCAAAAAGAGTTAATAAAATCAAAAGGGTCTGGTATGATGATTGACTTTGTGGATCATCAATTCGATATGTTGAACTACACTAAAAACCAATGTGCATTAATACAGGTGACTTCTACACCGCAAGGAACACAGACTTTTAATTTACCAGCCAATTTAAGGAGACAGACAGGGCCTGGAAAAGCAAGAAAGGATTCTTATTCTGCATTAGTTTTGGGTAATTGGATGATTAAAACTTACTATGACATGGTTAATGTGCAAGACGAAGATATAGCTTCAACATTTACCCCGATTCTTATTTAATGTAACTTTTATTGTAACTTTAAACTTTTTTGTGTATTATAGTATATGCCTAGGAAATATACTAAGAGATCAGATTATTGGAATAAGTTTAAAAGTGGTGAAAAGTCTATAGATGAACTTTTGAATAGTTCCCAAGCTTCAGAAGACTCTGCGCCAGTATTCGCAGGAGAAACATTTTACTCGCAAGCTGCATATAGTAGAAATATTAATCAGACTACAAGAGCGGACGGAAGTAAAACCCGAAGAGCTGTTAATTCTAGAGAAACTACCTGCGATAAATATGCTCATATCAAAAATATGAGTCTGCCTTATTCTTACAAGGATTCATTTATATCCCCAAGGGACACAATCTTACTATGTCAAAAAGCATATGCCAATGTACCTATATTCAGGAATGCTGTAGATGTCATGGCTGAATTTGCGAATTCAGATATATTCCTAGACGGAGGATCTGAAAAGTCTAGGAATTTCGTATATAAGTGGCTTGAGAAAATTCAAGGCTGGAAAATTAAAGATCAGTATTTTAGAGAATTTTACAGGTCAGGTAATATTTTTATATATAAATTAGAAGGTAAGTTTAAAAGTTCAGATCTTACTAAGTTAAATCAAGTTTATGCTGAAACCTCTGATGCAGCTGCCGGTAAAATACCTATGCGATATGTATTTTTAAATCCTTACGATTTTGTAGCCACCAGAAGTATAACATTTGATATTAAAAACGGAGTCTACAAGAAACTTCTTAGTGAATATGATTTAGAAAGATTAAAAAATCCAAAAACAGAATACGACAGGGAGGTATTTGAATCTTTGCCACAAGATGCGAAAGACAAAGTATTAAAAAATTCATTCGATAACGATGGCGTATTAATAGACCTTGACCCCGATAAATTAATTTATTCATTTTATAAAAAGCAAGATTATGAACCTTTTGCCACTCCATTTGGCTTTTCTGTACTTGATGATATCAATTGGAAGATTGAGTTAAAAAAAGTAGACCAAGCAATTAGTAGAACAGTCGAGAATGTAATCCTTTTAATTACCATGGGTAACACTCCTGATAAAGGGGGAGTTAATCCTAATAATTTAAAAGCTATGCAGCAACTATTCTTAAATGAAAGTGTTGGTAGGGCATTGATTGCAGATTATACAACTAAAGCAGATTTTGTAATCCCTGATTTAAACAAAGTTTTAGGGCCAGAAAAATATCAAATAGTAAACGAAGATATCAAAGAAGGTTTGCAAAATATAATTGTAGGAAAAGAAAACTATTCTAGCACCCAGGTTAAGGCTCAAATATTTCTTGAAAGATTAAAGGAGGCGAGACATTCTTTCCTGAACGACTTCCTGCAGCCTCAAATTAAAGAGGTTTGCAGAATGGTTGGGTTGAAAAATTTCCCAACTGCAAAGTTTGTTGAAATTGACATTAAGGACGAGGTACAGTTGCAGCGTGTTGCGTCAAGACTAATCGAGATGGGTATAATTACACCAGAGCAAGGTATGACCGCAATTAAGCAAGGGATTTATCCTAACCCTGCAGAACTTCAAACAGCTCAAGAAAAATTATTACAGGATCGCAAAAAGGGTTATTATACACCTCTGGCTGCAGCTCAACCAATCTTGACCGAAGAAGATCAGGATATGAAAAAAGAAGCTCATGACATGCAAATGGAAACCCAGGAAGAGCAAAATAAAAATAATGAAAATGATCAAGAAATTAAGCCATCCGGAGAAGTTGGAAGGCCAGCAGGTACCGACACGAAAACCGGAATAGCTTCAGAATTATATAATCGCAAAGATATTCAAGCAACCGTCTACGAAATAGAGGGTTTACAAAAAAATGCAGAAAAGCTTATGAGGTCTGAGTCTAAAAAGAAAAAATTATCTCAAGACCAGAAAGATCTTATCAGTAATTTAATTGAGTCTGTAGTCGTCTCCACGGAAAAAAGTCAGTGGAATAATAAAATAGAAGCATGCATTAAGGATTTTGAAGAAATTTCCAGACTAGAAACTTTACCTGAAATTTTAGATATATCTGCCCATCATGAGATAGTTTCATATCCAGCTGCAATATTATATCACAGTAAAAAAGGAAAAAAATAATAAAAAAGGTGTATCTACTTAAAGTATGAATTTACCTTTTAAGTACACAACGTCATTTGCTAGTGATATAGCACTAGAAACTGTTGAGAAAGAATTAGTATCAGAAGCCTCAAATTTGAAAGATTTGCAGGGCTTAATCCCAAAGGATATTGATTTTGAAAAAAACATAGACATAATCGGAGTAGCCTTTAATGCTGCGGTCGCCAATGTATTTAATAAAAACGGAGACGGAATAAACGGGAAGACTGCATTAGCGATCAAAGATCACTTTTTACACAAACCAACTAATATCGAACACCAGCGTGCAAAAGTTGTTGGGCATATAGTTGGTGCATCATTATCTACTTATGGAGACAATAAGGTCTCGAATGAGGAGGATATGATTAATAGTCATACTCCATTTAACATTGCATTGTCTGCAGTAGTTTATAGATCTGTAAATCCAGAATTCGCCTCCCTTATAGAACAATCAACAGACGAGAATAGTGATTTCTTTCACACAGTTTCGGCTAGCTGGGAGCTTGGATTTAACGATTATGATATTGCTGTAGGAAGCAATGAGTTATCCCAAGCGAGAATTGTAGATGATTTAGAAGAAAAAGAAAAATTATCAAAAAACTTAAAGTGTTACGGGGGAGACGGTAAGACAGAAAGTGGCGAAGATATATATAGACTAATTAAAGGTGATATATATCCACTTGGAATAGGCTTTACATCAAATCCAGCCGCAGATGTGGAGGGAGTAGTGATGGCTCAAGAAGAGCTAGAGGAAGATCTTGAGGTTGATGCATCTTTTCAATTCAAAAAAATTGAGATAGATTCGGAACAAAAAATTTCCCAAACTAAAAAAGGTAATGTACAATCTTATAACATTCAAAACTATAAACGTATTATGGAACAAGAAATTCTAGATCAATTCAAAGCTGTTCTTGAAGAAAGTAAATCTTCTAAGAATTTGACTGAAGAAGCTGTAGCCAACATGACCAAGGTTTTTCACGATGCTATTTTAGAGCACAGTGAAAAATGGCAGTCAGAAAAAAGCCAGCTTAATTCTCAAAAAGAAGAACTCGAAAAAGTAGCAGAGTCAAATGCTAAACAATTAGAGGAACTTAAAGAACAGCTAGCCAGCACAACCGAAGCTCTTGAGACAATTAAGTCTGAAGTTGCAGCTCAAAAAGCATTAGAGCTATTTAATAGCAGAATGTCTGACCTTGATGAGCTCTTCAAACTTGAAGAAGAAGACAGAGCTTTATTGGCAGAAGATATTAAAAATTTAGATTCTGAAGAAGCTTATGCATCTTACAAAGAAAAAATGTCTGTAATGTGGAAGCATAAATGCAAATCCCACATCGAAGAACAGGAAAAAGCACTTCAGGAAAAAATCGAAGCAGGTGTACAAGAGCGTTTGAGTGCTCTCCAAAGCCAAGCTTCGGAAAAAACACCTTCTGAGGAGAAAGAAATCGTTGAAGAGGCGATTGAGAATGCTGAAGTCGAAGACAAAGCATTAGCGAATAACAACGGTTCCAGTACCGAAGAAGAATTATCGCTTCGAGAAAAATTTCTGAAAGCTTTCTCAGAAGATAGCGTAACAATTCAATACTAACACGAGGAAACATAAAATGGCACTTAGATTATTACCGTTCAGGCAATACAACGAGCATGATGTTGTCAATCTGTATGCGCTTGATAAGACCATCACTGATGCGATTGATCCCAACCAGCTCCTCAATGGATCTAACGGGGTTAACGATAACGGTGTTTTGGTTAAAATCAAATCCGCATCCTTAACCGGATCCAATGGAAACCCATGGGAGCCTGTTAAGTACGAAAACAACAGCTATCTCGGAAAAACCGATTACCCCCACATTGGTGGAAACTCTTATCCTTTTGCTCAGCTCACTATTGAGCCTGCAGGAGATGAGGCTAACATCTTGGGGTTAACCCTTAATCAAACTTTAACTCACGACGAGAATGGAGAAAAACTTCTTTATTATCGTCAAAAAGCACTGGAATTACAAGCCGTACTTCCTGGAGAAGTAGTACCCGTTCTTACACGTGGTATCGTAACTCTTGCTGCTTCTGCATTTGCAGACCCAGCTACAGTTCCTACTCCCGGTGAAGATGTGTTTGCCGCTGCCAATGGTAAGCTTGACGGACCAGGCACAGCAGCTAACCGTATTGGTAAGTGTCTTGCAGTTGGAGATCGTGAAGCTTTTGGTTCCGCAGACCAATTTGCTGGCGCTCCTTCCACAGGCAATGGTGCTTATTATGTTATCAAGTTGGAACTTTAATCTTAGAGAGGACATAATAAATAATGAAAATCACACTTAAGCGTACAGAAGAACAAGTCGAACTTGTCAAGGCTATGGCCTCTCGCAACAGAGATGTTGCTTACGAAGCTCAAATGGCTCTTGCCGAATTCATTGGACCAGTTCTAGTAAAAGTAATTAACCAAGCTCCCGTGCTCAGTAACTTGTTCACATCGTTTCAATTCAACGAAATGGACAGTCCTAGCATTCCTCTTGATCTTTACTATGATGTAACTGCACCCGACTATGTAACCGTTTACAGTACTACAGTTCCTGGCGGATTGCCCACCAATACTGTTACTCCTACTGTTTCAGAAATGAAATTCAACACATATCGTCTCGATAGTGCTGTTGACTTTGATAAACGTTATGCAGCTAAGTCACGTATGGACGTAGTTGGTAAAACATTCACAAGGATTGCTCAAGAAGTTCTCTTGAAGATGGAAACAACTTCCTCTTCTCTTATTCTTGGCGCTCTTTATGATGCAGCTACCAATGGAGACGACCACCTTATTAAAGCAGCTGGAACAAGCTTGAATCTTGACGATTTCAATAAATTGCTCACTAAAGCTAAAAGAATCAATACAGCCTGGACAGGATCTTCCCCCGAAGGTGGACGTATCAAAGGCGTTAGTGACTTGATCATGAGCCCTGAGATGGTAGAAGGTCTTCGTGCCTTAGCTTATCAGCCAGTTCATACAGGTTCCAACACAGATATTCCTGCAACAGATGATATGCGTAATGCTATCTACAACAATGCAGGCGTTCCTGAGTTCTATGGTATTTCTATTATGGAAATCAATGAGCTTGGTGCTGGGCAAAAATTAAACTCTGCATTTGCAGCTCTCGAAGCAGCTGGAGGTAAGATTCTCGCTAATCACAGCTTCTCTTTTGCCGCTTCTGACGAACTCGTACTTGGTCTGGACCGCAGCCGCGAATCTCTTTTCCGCGCTGTCGCTCTTGATTCTGAAACAAGCTCGGAAATGTCCTTGCTTGCTGACGATCAGTACAGTGTGCGTCAATCCAAGATTGGTTACTATGGTTCTATGGAAGAGGGTCGTATGATCCTTGATAACAGGGTACTCACTGGTATCATCTTAGATCTGTAATTTCAATACACAGAGACACAATTCAAAAAATCCACCTTCGGGTGGATTTTTTGTTTCTACACTTTACTATAAAGGTGTACGTCTATTTAAATCAGAACATATAAAGGAGGTATAATTATGCCAAGGAAAAGTAAAATTAAGAAAAAAGAGATCGAATTCTCTGACGGGAAATCTAAAGAAAATGTTAATCCTGATATCAATGACATCTTAGGGTTTAAGGAAAAAAATCATTTCGGCACAAGCGATGCAAGCCAATTTGAAAAAAACCTAGAGGCCATGTCTTTATCAGAATTACAGTCAATGGCTGTGAGTGCTAGTATATTCCCATCGGGTACAAAAGTTTCCCTAAAGAATAAATTAAAAAAAGCATTCAAGCAAATGATTGCACATAAAGGTAGAACACCCGTGCCAAGACCTGGGCCTAAGTCAATATTCTCACCAGATAGTGAAGCTGCCAAAAAGTTTATTGAAATTATGAACGGATAAAAATATGAGTAGTTATAAATTAATTAGAGATCTAAGAGAATACGAAAAAGACGATTCTGTTAAAATCGGTGATTATTTTATAGCTGCATCTAATCCTGATGGTTCTACAGTAGAAGAAACCTTCAGAATGACGATCAGCAAGCTCGTTAGTGATTATAATTTAGAGAAAGCTAGCGAGCAAGCTGATCCGAATAATCCTTTATCGGGAACTACGGCATCAGAAATAGAAATAATAAACGGCCAAGAAGTTATTGTGGATGCTACGCCAATTACATCTGCGAACCTAGATACCCTTGTGGACCCAGGAAGCGGCCTAGAAGTTATTACCACATGTTATGATGCCGGATATAATGAAGTAGACTGCGAAAGCCCTCCTGGCACCCTAAATCCCGCTGTAAAGTACAAAAAGAAAAAACTCTCTTTTGCTAAAAGCGATTCATCTAAAGTTTTAACCCTTACATGTAATAGCGGTGGGCTTGATTACAATTCGAATAGAAGTTCATTTTCAGTGGGTTCAGATGGCTCCATAGCTCAAAAATTTATAAATCTTAGGTCTGCATATGATTATATCAATTCAGAGGTTGTAAGCACTTCCTTGACGATTAATATATTCATTGAAACAGATCTTGACGAAGGCTATTTCTATGAAAACGGATACACCCTTAATCTACCAATTAATAAAATAAATGTATACGGGTCAAACTATAATGAAGCATCGTTGAAGAAAATAAAGTTCAGGCTAGGGGTCGGTTATACCCTGGCTTCAGACCCCGCTTTATCGGCAGAGTGGGATGGGGTTCAACAAGAAAAAGCGGGAGTATACAGAACA
>Ga0181606_10004600_pt1 | contig 11530 bp, 4 predicted proteins | sample 041ome_10_FD_132994 | JGI IMG/M metagenome (GOLD analysis project Ga0181606, IMG submission 132994) | Coastal salt marsh microbial communities from the Groves Creek Marsh, Skidaway Island, Georgia - 041412US metaG (megahit assembly) | ecosystem: Environmental > Aquatic > Marine > Intertidal zone...
ATCATCTTCGTCGTCGTCTTCTTCTTCCTCTTCCGCCGTTGTCGTCGCCGTCGTTGAAATCCCGAAGCGTTTCTTGAGTTCGCTCAAGCTCGAGCACTGGTCGATGCGGACTCGACTCTTTTCGTCTCGGGTCTCGGGAACGAACGTTTGCTCGTACTTTTCTTTGTACGAGAGGAACGAGCGACGCCACATGTTCGTGCGCGCGTGCGCTTGAGATATTCAGAGAGAGAGAGAGAGAGAGAGCAGCGCTTTCAGTCACATCATCCGTTTTTGCGTATTTTTTATGCGCACTTTTTTTTCCAATTTTCGATGTCTTTTTCCTCACTTTCCGAGACGCGCGCGCGCACAAAACACACGCGCGCACACACAAAGAGAGAGAGAGAAAGAGAGAGGAACCGAACATGCCTCCTTCTCGATCATCTCCTTCTTCTCTTCGTCCTTCTTCTTTAACGAACGCGCGTAAAACCCGGCGATTTTTGTTCGACGCGAGGGAACCGTTCGGGAAAAAGCTCGAGTTCGTTGCGCGGAATGGCGGCGAAATTTTGTCCGGAGGAAGAGGGAAAGGAGAAGAAAGAGCGGAGAAGAGAAGCGCTCGTCGCGAGCGAGACGTGTACTTGAACGCGCAGCTGTTCGCGGAGTGGACTCTGAGCGTGTTACCGACGATTGTTTTAGATTTGGAAGGGGAGAAGAAGATGAAACAGAAAGCACTCGGGAAAGCTTTTGGTTCCCTAGAAGAAGAGGAAGAAGGAGGTTTGCGGACAAAGGCGAACGCGGAGAAATTATGGAGGACGTTACTGAACGCGTTGTTAATTTGTCAGGAGAAGACGGCGCAACTGTTTGACGAAGAGGACGAGGACGAGGATAGTTTTAGCAGAGAAGAGAGAAGTGTGGAAGAACCGGTGCCTTTTAATCCGGCGAACGCGAATCGGATGGTGAAATGCTTTACGGAGAGCATGAAGCTTTTCGCGGAGGAAGATGACGGCCGCGAGGGGACGAAAGATGGAGGTGAATCGGTGCTATCGAAGTGTTCGGATGCACTCTCATACGTGTTATCGGCATCTAAGTATGCGCCTTCGTTGGGCGCGTGCACGGAGATGTGCGTCGTAGCTTTTGAGAGGTTTCCTGAGATGCGTGAAGCGAGTTTGAGGTTGTGCGCGAGGCAGTTGAGGAGGAAAGATTTTAACAATAGTAGGAGTAGAGACGATGGTAGTAGCGGTGCACCAACGACAGCAGTTGGAACGACCGCAGAGAAGCAACAGAACGTGACGAAAGAGTTTGTCGACGTGTTACTTTCGGCGGACGCGATTAACGGGGACGCAGAATTGATGAAACTGGTTGAAAGCACGATGCGTTTGACGGTGGCGAGAGAGTCTGTTTTGCGATATTACCCAGACGCGTTTGAAAAAACAAAAGAATCCGGCGGCAAGAAACGAAAACGAGACGAGAAGCGAGAGAAAGAAGGCGACGACGGCGACGGTGACGATGACGGCAGTGTTCCGGAAGAAGAGAAATCAAAAAGGAATCAGCAAATACCGGCATTTATAGTACACTTTGCCAAACGCATCTCGACTGCCAAAGATTCGGACGCGATCAAATTCGCGCCCTGGTTCTTCCACGAGTTTTGTGCGTCGAAAGAAAGAAAGAGAAATGCGGCGTCAACGAAGAAAATTGCGGAGAAAGCGCTGAGAGATATGAGAGAGGTATTTTCAGAACTTTTTGGAGCTGTTACGAGCGCGTCATCGAATGAAAAAGAAGCACACATCGTCCATCTCTTGCGCGCTTTAAAAACACAAGAGGATGTGTACGAAGCCTATGACGACAGAAATCTTCCAAAGATGGCCATCGAATCGTTTTTGGTCGAATGTTTTGGCGGGAAGAAGTATGAGAAGGAGATGAATTACGCCAATGTCTTGGATGCCGTTCTTTCTGTTGATTTCCGTTTACTCGAAAAAAGAGCAGAAAGTTGTATCTCACGAGTAGGTTTAAATGGCGCGGCGGCGTCTACGTTTTTGCTGAACCTCATGGCGGCGTTTGCGACTCGCCGTAAGCTCGCAGACTTTATTGCGTGTGTTGGAAACGCATTCAAGCGTGTATCTGATGAGAGCGAAGATAAACTGCGCGGAATGAATTCGCTCTTCCGCTCCGAATCAGTTTTGAAAGCATTAGAAACCCATTCATCAGGTATGCTCGAAGGTCAGCGCGAAGAGCTTTTCGCGATGTGCGAGAATGTTTTAGTAATGAAGAAATCGACGAGGCTTCTGACTACTTTTGGAATGGTCGTGAAGAGTATTCATAAGGGGATATCCGACTCGTTCACCTTGGAGCAATGCGAGAAACTCGGACGATACACGCAAGAAAATTGGGGAATATACGATGCCATGGCGATTTCTACTGTCGTTGGAGATGCCATGATGAATAATTGCGCGTTATTTGATCAATTCATTCAACACGTTCGAGAGTTGAGAACGACAAACGATTTCATTTCCATCTTTCCATGCGCGATGCAAGCCCTCTCAAACGAAAACTTATCGAAAAATAAGGCTCGGGAAATAATCGATTGCGTTTTGATGGACGAGAACAAAAGAGACGATGGCACGGATGTGAGATACGACTTGTTGCACCAGTATGCGAGTACGTGGATACCGCGAGCATCTGAGGATCAAGCAAAGAGGTACTTTGCATCAAGGATTAAACATAGGAAATTTGCGGCTCTCGTGGATGATTTAGCTTTAGCCACGCTTTGGATTGATGCACTTCGCGATTGGTTGAGCAAAGCTACTAAGAATTCAGAGGAGACATTAGTCAACGCCATGGAAGCGTTGGAATTGCAGATGAACTCTTTATTCTCTCCCCGTAAAGTTATGGATAGTAAGGAAAACGAGCATCGTTTTTTTACTTCTTTGGAAGATTTCACTTTACTGGCTGAGGAGATGGTCTCAAAACTTTCGAAAAAGCAAAGAAAAGTACCATCATCGTTGAAAACTCTTCTTCGAGTCCGTTCAGCCGTTAATGTGAAGAAAGCAGAGGAAAATGTGTCAACTTTAGCGTGGTTACATCGCGAAAGCATGAGAGAGGCTTTGAGTGAAATTGAAGATTTGATTCCCGAGAGCGCGTGGCTTTCGTACCTCGAAGAGTATGCGAATGCTTCGTATCATGTTCGCGATGGAGAAGAAAATTTGTTTCAGCTATCGAACGCAAAGAGCAAAAAGTTATGCTTCAAAGATGCCATGACCTTAGCAGTCGCGTGTAAGCAGATGCGCGATGACACGTGCGATGAAAACGACGATGAAGCCATGGCGGCGTGGGTGCAAAAATTCGAAAGGAGGGAAGCATTGTTTGAGTCTCTCGTCGCGAAGTTTGAAAAAGATGTCAGCTCGCACGCGACGTCGGTATGTTTTGGATTCATGCTGGCAGGACTGGGATACAGTCTACACGCGCGAGCTAAAATATTCTCGTCTTTCTCTACCTCGTCTGTGGCGATGACAAATCTCATGCGCGCCTCGAGTGTTTCGGTCTCTTCGCATTTGGATCGCGCGCTGCGCTTCGTAAACAATGAGCTCAAAGGTGATTTGAACACAAACACAAAAGCGATGACATATCTGTGCGGATGCATTTCACTACTCGCATCTCCTGGAATTGCATTCGGGATGGAGGCCTTCACGGTAGTTTTCAACACGTTGCTGAAGAATTTTGAACATTTTACCCGGAACACAGTAGAAGGCACAGAGATGGTATTGAACGAATTACATAGAGAAAGAACGAAATGCTTGCGAGTTATGTTTGAATCTTCGAGCAAAGAAGCGCGACGATCTGCAGTGCAGTTCGCCACGGATAGATTACACAGAGAGGACGCGCTTGCGAGAAATGCGCTCACCGGAGGCGACGAGGAGAGCGCGCTTCTCACCGCGCAACACCAACGCTTGCAGTCTACATTTTGGATGATCGAAGCGTTTTCCAATTGCTCAAAATTTGCGTGGCGAAAAACATTTGACGATGAAAAGAATGAATCGCTCGTCGATAGTTTACTCCACGCGTGTGAACCGCATTTCAACAAGCAAGGTCCATATTTAAACCGACGACGGTCGCTGGCCATTTTATGTAACATCGTAGCAAAGGGAGACTACGAGTGCGCACTCAGCGCCAGAGCTGTCGGTAGAATCGCTCACGTTTCCACGAGGTCATTTGCTGGTACTCCTTTTGAGACGCAGGAACTCGATTTCGATTCTTTCGTGCTGTGTTGCGACATCGTCACTGCAACTCTGTATCATCGAAAGGAACAATTGAAACGATCGACAAATATGATCACCGCGGCAATTGCACATTTAGTGGATGTGCTGCGCCAATGGGCTTCAACTTCTTCAGCTAAAATTGAACAACGAGAGGCTTTCATTCGATGCGCTTCGAGTCTTTCCAAAAGTCTCGAAGCATGTAAAGCGAGTGGATTGAAACAGTTTTACTGTGCACATATCTTAGCAGAAGTCATCGCAAGCGTCACTGCCACTTCAGATAATCGAAAGATTGAGAGTACAACCAGCAATGAAAAGAACAACGAAATCTTCGCTTCTATTCGCGATCGTTTGAAACCTGGTATTTTCAAACTCTTTGAAGCTTGCTCTGATTTGGAGTTCTCATACATATTCGCCATGTACGGCGATAAAGGCGTCGGCGGGGCTAGACGCGTTGCATTCACTACTTTGCGTGAGGAGCAAAAATTATCAAAGTGAGGAATGGATGTACAACACACATAATTATCGTTTTTAGTAGTACGGCGTCGCAATATAAGTAGCAATAGTAATAATACCTAGTACCAGTGATGATAGATGACCTTTCGTTAAAAATTATACATCGATTAGACAGAATTCTCTCTCTTCCCTCGTTTTTCTGGTGAAATCAACCCAACCTCTACTGCGTCTAAGCCTGAAGCTTCAACGTAGACGTTCGCTAACTGACTCTTTACTTGACGCAGTCTCGCCTCTTCAATCTTCTCTAGTGCACGTTCGATTTCTTTCACCCATTCTATTTGTTCTCGTCTATGGAACGTCATGATGTTCTTTTGTTCAAATGCGCAGGCATTGGATGGATCGATTCCGCTGCTTAGCGATATGTTCCATAACAACGCCTCGGCACGCAAAAATAGCTCCTCGTTACCTTCGTCGCTGGGGAAAGATATTTTCATCGCTGACTGTTTCGGTGAGTTCATTTTTGACGTCGATGGCGTCGTCGTCGTCGTCGTCGTCATTTCTATCGGTTCTATCGCTAAAGTTTGCCTCTCAAACTCCGTAATCGGCGCATCTTTCGAGTTCAATTCTGGTATCGTCGCCGCGTTCTTCTCTACATCCCTCTTCGTTCCTTTCGCGCGTCGCAAAATCTCAATCTGCTCGTCGCTATACTCCTCATCTTCTTCTTTTGTCGGCATCGCTACTGAATCACTACTCCGAACACTTTCTAAAGCTGCTCGCATCTTGCCTTCTCCGTCGTCTTCCGCCTTCTCTTCCGATTCATCCTTCACGAACGCCGCGATGAACACATTCTCGCACCCAACCCTCTTCACGACCAACTTCGTCTCCTCTAAAACTTCTAAAACTCTCTCGCTGTCCACAAAAATAATAATCACGTCAAACTCTTTCGTGTTTGCAAAATCTGGCAACACAGTCACGCTGACGCGTTGCGGATCCATCTTTTCGATGCACTCAAACGCGAACTGCGTGCTCGCGAATCGCTTATCTCCGGTGATGAGCAAAGAGAGATTCGTCTCCGCTACGCTCACCAACCCTTCCAAGGAGCTCCTCAGGTGTCTAATTTCATCGTTTTCGTCGTCCTCCTCTTCCTTTTCGTCGTGGTTATCGTTATCGTCGTCGTTGTTATTATTCGCGCTCTTTTTCTCGTTGGTGGCTTTTATGGCCAACTGCAACTGTTCCCGAAGTTCTTTCCTCATGGACGGTAAATCGTTCCCCGTCGTCGGTGATTTGATGGGGAACGGCGGCATTGGATCCGACGGCGGCGAAGACGACGACATGATGATTGTGATTTTCTTTCTCTCTCTCGCGCGCGCGTGCGTGTGGAAGAGTGTTGCGCGCGTGGGGGTCTTTTTGGAAAAAGGTTGTTATTTCCCCAAACTTTATTGTTTAGGGTTTCTTCTGGTATTTTGTCGTCGTTTTCTTCGTTTCTCGAACCTTCGAACGCTTGAGAAGAAAACGCTTCCTATCTCTCTCTCTATCTATCATACGTTGAGAGAGAGAGAGAGAGAGCACATACATATACATACATATCAGCACTTGCCGGAGAGAAAGACATTACCAAGCGTAAAACAATGTCTTTCATCCCTGGATTGCACTCGTTCGATGGTAACTCCAACCGGCAAAAGAAGATTGATTTGTCCGGGAACAGGAACAAGCGGACAACGAGTAACGGTGTGGGATTAGGGACGCAAACGAGGAGCGACGGGAACGCGTCGCGAATGCGCGCGAGTGGTTTTGGTAGCGGCGGCAGCGATAGCGGTAGGAATTTGACGAAAGAAGAAACGCTTTTGCAAGCGAAGCGGGAACGAGAGCGGCGACATCGCGCGCGAGTGGAGTTGAAAGCAGCTTTGGTGTTTCAGAAGCACCGGAGGAGCGCGAAGGCGTTGAGATTGGCAAAGGAGCGGATGAGAGCGGAGGAAGAGAAAATGGAGAGGGACAGAGACGACGGTAGCGATGTGTGTTTAGAGTGCTCGTCCTTGGGACGTGGCGCGTGTTCGTGCGCTGCTTTTGGGCATTTACGGCGATTGACGTTTTACGCTTCTTCGTCCTCTTCGGCGGTGCCTTCGGGCGACGACGACGAGGAGAGGATGGATGAAGACGGGACGATGAATGTGAGTCGAGATGGTGTCGTACGCATTCGTCGCGTGCGAGATATGGAAGCGATGAGCAAAGTTTTGCGCGCGTTGCTCCCGGCCTGGGTAGACGGAGAGAAAGCTGAGTCAGTCGACGAGGCAAAAAGGAGGATACGGAGAAGAATACTAGGGAGAGCGCTGCGATGGTGTTTGCGACAGCTGAGCGAGACAATAGATGATTTTGAACGAGAGCTTAGTGGTGGCGATGAGCATGGAACAGCAATAAATAGTGTTAGTAAACGTGCACTAGCAGAACTGACGTGCGAATACCTTCTTGGATACGGAGATGCATCGGATGCGTTGATTAGGGGAGTTGCGAAGGATGAATGGAGGAATGTCAAAGGGGCCGTTTCGTTCACGAATGACATCGTTAAAAATTTAGTGAGGAATCGAGCCGATGGTATCTTCGCGGAACGCGCTTTGTTTACATTGATCAGTGAAATCGGGCGCGTCGCGTTAGAAGATGCGGATAGACGAAGAAGAGAAGAAGAAGAAGAAGATGCAATGGATGTTGGACTTTCGTCAGAGCCTACTAGGTGTTGGGGTGAATCGTTCGCCATACAAGTTTTTACTTGCCCTCTTGTCTTTCGAAAATTACTCAGCCATCACACCGAATCGGAGGATTCCCTTCTCTCTTCATCAGATGCAAGATTCTTTGCACCAACCGCAACGCTCTTCCTTCGAGCTTTCTCTACTCCAAATGATGATCTTCTGGACGGGCACGTTGGAGAGGAAGGATATTCGCGAATTGCGTGGTCGTTGGGTAACATTTGCGAATGGTCGCGAACGCCAGAATTCGGTGTCGGCTGCAAGGAAGGATTGGCTAATAGCTTTGAAAATGCTTTACTGTTTGCAAATGCGTGTGGGGTTCTAGTTGACGCTTTACCACTGTCAGCGTTGCCGGTTGACGACGAAAACCATTATTCGTCGAGCTTTTCAAGAAATGACAACGGAAGGAGTACATTATTCGATAGTGACGACGAGGAATTCAACGAGAAATCACTTCGTCCAACAAAAGGCTCGTTAGCAAAGAAAGGTGGTTGTGTATTTGACACGGTCGAGATGCCACCGCTATTGAAGCGACAGCTCGCATCACTTTGGAATCCGCCTTCTTCGATACTTTCTTCGCAACTTGCGCGTGCGTGCGCAGTCGACTTAGACAAAGAAGAAGGTGATATGAGAGAAAAGAATACCGCAAAAATTGCAAAGTATATCCTCGGGATTTCGAGTGTACTCAGGGGAAAAGATCGCGTGTACTTTCTCGCCTCGTTCGCGTTCCAATGCGCAGATATCACGCGGAACTTGTGGCTCAGCGTGTCTCGGCAATATGCTAAAAATCCGAAAGATACAATTCGCGATCCGAAATGGCGCGAACAATTGGGTGCTTTTTCCGAAATATATGCCGTGCACGCTCAAACTGCCGACGACGAGGAGTTTTATGTCATAGGCAAACCGCTTACGATTGACGAATCGAAGTTTCTCGTTGAAATTGCGAAGAACACGTTATGGTTCCAATTATGGGAAGATCCATTTAGTAACGGTGGAGGTTCAAACGGTCGTAACAACAACCGAACAATAAGAACGGAAGATTGTCAAATCGAAGCTACCGCGTCTGTGCTACAAAACCTGTTCGATCGCAACGGTCGACGTCAGTTCGCGCCCCCAGAGTTGTTCTATGCCGTCGAATTGTGCGGTGGCGTGGATTCTGGTTTTTTAACACCGGCGGTGGAGTCCTTCCTCCGAGAATTTGGCGAAGGAGGGCGGAAATCGAGAGCGTCGAATGTTTTGAATAAATGTTCGTGTTTAGCACCGTTTGAGGTTAGAGTCAGAGCTTTTGGCACGGCGACTGAGAAATTTCGCCGAGAGGAAATGGGAATGAGTGCGATGAATGCCAGAAACTCAGAAGCGTCTTGGTTGATGAACAGCATGCAAAATAGTAAGATGCACATCACTGTTGAAAGAGGAAAGGTACTAAGACAAGGATTTAAGCAACTCTTTCTCGACCAAGCTTCTTCTAGTCATCCATCGATTGCCATGCGAAAATGTGTGGAGGCTTTACAAGGAAATGTTCGAGTGAAGTTTATCAACGAACACGGCGCGGAAGAGGCAGGCGTCGACGGTGGAGGTTTGTTCAAAGATTTCTTGAGCGCGACGGTAGAAGAGGCGTTTGATCCAAAGGAAGGGAACTTTCTGTTTTGCGAGACCCCAGATAGGACGCTGTATCCAAACCCAAGATATGCGAACGCGTTGGAAAAGCAGTTTTCAGAAGCTGGCAACGAAGGGGACGAAATAATGGTTACGTACGACAGCAACGAAGAGGGCGACAGAGAGAGGTGGCTCGTGTACTCCTATTTCTATTTAGGAGCCATTCTTGGTAAAGCTTGCGGAGAAGGCATTCTTTTAGATGCGCCGCTCGCGGGCTTCTTTCTCTCCAAGTTACGAGGCAAACCTCCCGCGCTTTCAGATTTGACAACGTTTGACCCCGAAGTCTACAGGAATCTTATCATGCTTAAAGGATTCAATGAAAGCGACTTTGATAATTTAGAGCTTTATTTTGTCGCGCTCGATCGCTCAAATGCGAATCCAGAAAGTCCGAGGTACGTCGATTTAGTTCCAAATGGATCGAACATCCGCGTGAACAAGAAGAATTATCCATCATATTTACATGCGATGGCAACATATTTACTCGACGGTCAGATTCGCATGCAATCAGCAGCTTTCGTCGAAGGTTTTCGTGCCATGGTACGTCCATCGACACTGAAACTTTTCACTCCCGCTGAATTAGGATTGTTAATATCCGGTTCCGGTGGTGGCGTGGACGTGGACGATCTCGCGCGATCGTCGCATTACATGGGAGGATACGACGCTGACCATCCAGTCATTCAAAGACTCTGGCGCGTGACGCGAAATATGAGCAAAGAAAATCAAAGAAAACTTTTGAAGTTTGTCACTTCGAGCGCAAACACTCCTTTATTAGGTTTTAGCGCGTTGAACCCGCCCTTTTGCATCCACCGTGCAGCGTCTGGGAGTGACGCTAACTCCGTGGCAGATGTGACAAGACTCCCCAGCGCGGCGACGTGTATGAACCTCTTAAAACTGCCGCCATACGATACGGACGAAGAGATGGAAAAGAAACTAGTGTACGCCATATCAAATGCAAAAGCGTTTGATCTTTCCTAGGTATTCATAAATAAGAACAATTTGTACAACAACACATCATGCTAGGTATTGATATAAAAAGGCTATTCAAATACATACATCAACACGATAGCAACGCCGATTGCGGTCAAATATTTTCGTATATAAATAGTACTCACAGAGGATGAGGACGAAGATGGTGATGGCGAAGCTACGCTTTGACACCGATCACCAGTGAAACCATCAGTGCACGCACAGCTATACCCTTTGCCTTGGACATTAGTACAAACGCCATCGTTTTCGCACGGTTGCGGGAGGCATTTGTGACATAACCAACCACTCATGAGTAACATGTCATTGTCGCAGTCGTCGTCGCACGCCATGCAACTATCCGTCATGCCATACGAATAGCTAAGCATAGTCGTGTTCAAATACCCGTCATCGTGTTCGACGTGTACTGCGACACCCAGGGAGGTAGGCAGTGCTGGGCATAAATCTGTGGATCCGTCCGCCGGTACCGTACCGAAATCTATCACATTCCCGCTCGGGATTGTGCCCGTGCTTCCACTACACTTCTGCGCTGTCGTAGACACGTCGATATATCGCAACGAATTCGATGAGCGACACACGTACCATAATTTATTCGAAGACGGTTGGAATGCGATCCCACCCAATGCCATCGATCCGGTTTCAAACGTATCGAGTAATACACCGGACGTTTTCTGGAACGCCTTGATTTTACCGGAGCCATACTCTGAGACATACAAAACGTTTTCGTGGATGGCTATGCCCGATGGTTTATCTAAATCTTCGATAAACGTTCTAAATTGTGCGCAACCAAACACGGAATATTCGAAACTTGCTTTCTGCGAAGACCAAGACGTGTATTCGCCGCCTAAATCACTCCGTGCGTTATACGCAAACCTACCCGAATCTGCGTTTAAAATTATGACTCGGTTATTCCCAGTATCCGCAATATAAACTGCTCGCGTTGCGCTATCAACGACTATGTGCGAAGGCACGTCCGCTTCTCGTTTCAATCTGACTTCGTCGTATCTACGAACATTAGCTAAATCGTGGTCTAAACTTTTCGGCCCGTGGGGCTTCTCAAAATCATATCGAACTAAAGTGTTATGATACCCATCGAACGCCCAAAAAACGTTGCCGTAACTCGTTTGAGATTCACCATCATGCGCAATGCCCATGCACAAAGGTGTCGCGTGAAGCATATCCTCGTGCGTGAGAAAGCACGATTTAATCGATTGATCATTTGTACGCGCATCGCATTTCTCCCCATTCAGATCGATGTTGATGTCTTCTGACGTTGGTACGATCCCAGAATCGTACAACGTTGGTCCCATGAAATAGTTAGGCGTTTTCATCCCATCGTAGTCGTTAGACGATTCTTGACACGTGGCGAAATTACCATCTAAACCGAACGCGATTTGACTCACTTTATCTAAATAATGATACTTTGCCCTATCTGTGACTGACCTCGACGTTATAGCGGTTGTTTTTGTG
>Ga0181606_10004608_pt1 | contig 11522 bp, 10 predicted proteins | sample 041ome_10_FD_132994 | JGI IMG/M metagenome (GOLD analysis project Ga0181606, IMG submission 132994) | Coastal salt marsh microbial communities from the Groves Creek Marsh, Skidaway Island, Georgia - 041412US metaG (megahit assembly) | ecosystem: Environmental > Aquatic > Marine > Intertidal...
CCCTCACCCGGCATGTTTCGGAAATGGCGTGACCAATAAAGAAGATCCATTTCGATCAAAGGCGCATCAGCAAGCTGCACGAAAAATATTTTATCACCAGGAATTGATCGAATGGTTGCAGGGGCAATCTTACGGGAAAGCGTATGAAAGCTATCTAAGATCAACCCAACATTTGTGTGATCGGCACGGCGCACGATTTCCCAGGCATCCCGGTGGTCATTGATGTGTTTCCCCCAAGCAAGAGCTTCATAGCCAACTCGGATACCGCGGTCTTTCGCAATATCCCCAAGTGCATTAAAATCTGCAGCCGCGCGGTCAATTCCCCCGAGGGAAGATGCATGACAAGACGAACAAATTAGCATGAGGTCGGTACCAAGCTCCTGCATAAGATCAAACTTACGCTCTGCACGATCAAAGGCTTTAGCGCGCATAGGCTGTGGTAAACCTTCAAAATCACGGAATGGCTGAAAAAGAGTAATTTCTAGACCGTAGTCACGCACCATATTGCCCACGTCGCGTGGCGAGCCATCAAAAGCAATGAAATCTTGTTCAAAAATTTCGATACCATCATAACCAGCTGCTGCGATTGCCTCTAGTTTTTCCCTAAGGTTTCCCGAAATTGAAACTGTGGCGATAGAGGTTTTCATTGGTTTATTCCTGCTATGCACAGGTTACAATCTACAAACAGAAGATCATATAATACGTATTTAATCGTAAAACTATATTCTGTTTTTATGTTTTGTTTTGTGCGCTTTAGTGACGTTTGGCTTATTAAAACTGGAATAAAATCTTTATGCAAAACATAGTAATTTAATGAATTAACATAAATTTGGCCAAAGTTTTTCATAATGAACGCCTGATTATAACTGAGACAAATGCACAATTTCTAAGGTTTGCGCCGCTTTTTGAATTGCGGCGACTACTTCAAGCGTCTTTAGACCTTCTCTTGCTGTAACCAAAGGAGACTCTCTTCCTTCAATCACTGCTTTAAAATGTATAATTTGGTTTATTAACGGGTCAGAAGACTCAAATGGAGCCGAGGTGGCAGAAATTGGCTTCCACCAATCCCGGTGAACTTCATGTGTCCACATTGTTAAATCAGGTATCGAAAGGGATCCATGGCTTCCTCCAATCATATAGCTACTTTGCGATGTTTTGGGATAAATTGGGTATTCTTTTGAAGTCATCTCCCAACTCCAAGGAGCAACTATGCTATCAGATACTGTAATCGTACCAATTGCATTATTTTCAAACCTCAACAACGCGGCAGCAACATCTTCATTTTCATATCCTCGTTGTGAGTTAGTCACTTGAGCTTGCACGCTGATGATTTTTCCACATAGAAATCTGATCAAATCTACATCATGAACCGAATTTACTGAAACTGGACCTGCGCCTCGCATTTTACGCCATGGGGAACACTCGAAATATTCATCCGGCTTATAAAACCAACATGTGGAATGAATTGCTCGAATTTCTCCTATCTTTCCATCGTCAATTATTGTCTTTGCTTTTTGAATTACCGGATTATGCCTACGATGATGTCCTACGATAACCGGTACTCCAGCGTTTTCCGCATTTAGCACTATATCTCGTGCGTCATCTAAATTATCAGCTATTGGCTTTTCAATCAAAACTGGGATCGCCAAGTTGATACACTCCATAGCTTGTTGCGCATGAAGTTTGGTGGGCGTTGCCAAAATTATACCATCCGGCGTTACCTTTTTAAGCATTTCGTTCATCGTCGAAAAAGCTGGAACACCTCTATCTGCAGAAAATTTTCGACCGTCATAACTCGGATCAACTCCAGCAACGAATTTAATACCTCTAATCTGCTCAATAGCCTCTACATGTCGCCTACCTACCAATCCGAGACCACAAACCGCAATACGTAATGGGCTTTTTAAAAAACTCTGATTTTTTTTTGACATGAGACCTCAATTCATAAAAAGAGCTGACATTAATCATCGAATTTAGATAAATTAACCTAATTCATTTTGCATCACAATAATATCTTATATTTTTATTTATAATTTATTTTATAAATAAAATATTTTTTATCATTTTCAGTAAAGCCGTCTGGTATCTACATAAATAACTGCTATTATTTTGAGATGAACAAAAATTTTATCACTCTCGGTTCATCTACATATGAACGTATCAAGCATGACATTATTTTCGGTGTCCTTGCTCCTGGAGTTAAACTCAAATTAGAAACACTTAAGAACCAGTATTCTGCAAGTGTCCCAACATTACGCGAAACATTGAACAGGCTCACCGCCGATGGTTTTGTATATGCACCGGAGCAGCGTGGATTTTTTGTAAATACTGTATCCCAGAATGACATGATTGAGATTGCAAATCTCAGAATTTTATTGGAATGCCATGCTCTGCAGTTATCTATCGAAAACGGTGATACTGATTGGGAAGGAGAATTAGTGGCTGCATACCACAAGTTGAGTCTCGTTGAAAAACGTATGCAAAATGGAGATAACTTACAGAAAGAAAATTGGAAACGGTATGACTGGGAGTTTCATCTCGCTTTAATAAGAGCATGCTCTTCGAAGAACTTACTTTCCCTGCATTCAACACTCTATAATAAATATTTGAGATATCAAATGCTTGTGCTCACAAACCGAGGTAGTGTAGCTGCTGCTGAGCACAAGGAAATTTTCGATGCTGCATTAGATAGAGACACCGCAAAAGCAACAAATACACTTAAGAAACACATTCTTGAAGGCTTAAACCATACTGTGTCCGCGATGTGGTCTTCGTAAAATTGATTATAAATTAATATGCTAGGCGAAAACCTACGTGGCATGCGCTAGTATCCCTCGCCCTACCAACCCGTGCTGCGATTCTATATCTCCAACAATAACTCTGATGACACAAATAAGATCCACCCTTCAGCACTTTTTCTGATTGTAATCTAGATAGCGTATTTCTTTTGCGTGCTAGCGTATTAACTGATTGTATTCGGAACGCACAAGCAGTCCACTCCCAAATATTTCCACACATGTTAAATAAACCTAAGTTATTTGGATCAAATGAATTAGCAGGCATGGTTCCGATGTAACCATCTACTTTTTTTGATTCATACGGAAATTCGCCATGCCAAATATTACATAAATTATGATAACCAATTGGGTCGTGATCTCCCCAAGGATATCGTATATCCCTTTTATCACCCCTCGCAGCATGTTCCCATTCGATTTCACTAGGTAGGCGACCGCCAGACCAGTTTGCGAATGCGTTCGCATCATTCCAAGAAACGTGTACTACAGGGTGGTTTTCGATAGCATCAGCACCGTTTGGGCCCTTTGGTTTTTTCCAATAAGCTCCATCAACCGCCCACCACCATCCTACCTCTGAAGAAATTCCAGAAACATTCTGTTCTTCGCAAGCAGATAGCAATCCTTTAAAAACATAGGACCATCCACTACGTTCAGCATCAGTAACGTAATGAGTATCAGCTATAAATTTAGAGAACCTTTCATTCGTTACCGCAAAACAATCCATCTGATACGATTTCAGATTTTTGTTACGTATAATTCCTTCACCATCAGCAGAAATGATAGGGTAGCGGGTCCCTGCCCATGCGTCGCCCCCCGGTACTCTTATTCGCTGCTCCACGGTGTGCGCCATAAACCACTCAAATATCGTCTAAACCATAAATTGAATATATTTCTTGGGGGGCCTCATGTCTAATCAGCTCGTCTGTAATTAATTTATTAAAATATTTCTCTATTGACCTATTATACTGTGGAACTTCTTGCCGCGGATCAATAGACAAATCATAAAATCGCGTATTAGTGTCTGCAAAGCCACCACCTTGCATGGGAGGCCTTTTTGCATCGTCTAAAGCTGGAATTTTTAAAACTGGGCTACCTTTAGTGAAATTGAAGCCTCTAAATAACTCTGCATGTTCTAATTCCTTTATAGTGAATAGACTGGTAGAATGCATTGGCATTAGAGTGTACTCAAATAAAGACTGCTCATTTTGTTCTAAAGGATACAAAAAGTACGTGTAACGACCATCGGTTACATTTAAAGCACCCCCAAATACGCCATATAAGGCTATATCTCGAATTGATGATTTCTCCCCTCGAATTAACTTCAAAATAGACGTGCCGGTCGAATATTCGCATGGAGATAAGTCATATATGTCTAAAATAGTTGCTGATAAATCTGTTGTTTGTGTCAAACTATTTTCTCTTCTGCCCCATGATGCGCGATCATTGGGGTCATGAATTAATAGAGGAATATTTGCTATTTCGTTAAAGAATGGCATCCTTAGTTTTCCCCACCACTCCTGTTCACCTAACATAAAGCCATGATCAGTTGTTAGGATAATCGTTGTTTCTTCCCACATATTTTTTTTATCGAGAAAATCGATTATTCTTCCAAGCTGTTCGTCACAAAAGCGTACAAGTGCTGCGTAGTTTGCGCGAACTTCCTGAATCTCCGCTTCAGTGTCATCAGTCGTTTCACGATACTGTGGCCAAGTATATTCAGGACCAATGTACGAACTATCACAATTTGATCTAAATTCTGTCGGTGCGGAAAAGGGCTCATGAGGATCAAAACACTCTAATTGCAAAAACCAATTTTGCTCATTCCAATTCAATTCCAAAAAATTTAACGCAGCATCGAAACATTTATGAAGAGGGAAATCTTTTTTTGTTTTTAAAATAGTTTCATTTATCATGCCCTGCACACGCATTGGAGCTCTCTCAGCACCAAATTGCTTGCTGTGATATTTTTCTCTAAATTTCTCCATTGGAGGTTTTACCATCGCTATCCACGGATCACTTTCTTGTCCACGAATAAAGTCATAGGTGTTATAGCGATTATGGTAAGTTGCGCCCCCATCTTCAAAATAATGATTATGATCAGACGTTAAGTGAGTATATATTCCATTTTCCCTCAAATTTAGTACAAAACTGTTATCAAATGGTTCTAAAGGGCCCCAACTTCTGTGAAAAAAATTTAATCTTCCTGTATGCATGTCTCGTCGAGCAGGCATACAAGGCATTGAACCAATATAATGGCGTTCAAACAGAGTACTTTTGGCTGATAATCTCTCAAAATTTGGTGTCTTGATATCCCCTCCATAGCATGACAGTGCTGTTCGATTTAGAGAGTCAAACAAAAGGAAAAGTGTTTTCATGTTGGCCAGCCTTCACCGCGTTGCAGGTACAGACTACGACTCCCCGCCCATGTATACTTTTTGTTTGGCCGACCAATAAACTTTTCTCCGTCAAGCCAGGATAAATCGTTACCGTAAATAGATTTTCTCAATACTTTAATCAGATCGTCTTTTTGCACTTCATGTGCAGTGTGATCAAATACATCTACCAATTCATGTGGATCATTTTTTAAATCAAATAATTGAAAGTGGTTTCCAGTTGGATAGTAAATAAGTTTATGAGTTTCATTACGCACCATTCGGCATGCATCATCCTCCTCCCCATATTCACCATAGAAATGATTTCTTGATGACTTGGATTTTAGCGAGATACCGTCAACTGATTGCGGAACATCAATTTCACACATTTCCAATAAAGTTGGCATAATATCACTTAAGCCAACAAGTCGATTATCAACATTTAAATTATTTAAGCGAGGAACATTTTCTGGGCCAAGAATGATCAATGGAACATTCGCTGACTCTTCATAAAACAAACGTTTTGCCACTGTGCCATGATTCCCAAGCATATCTCCATGATCAGAAGTGAATACTAGTATAGTATTTTCTAGGATACCTTCTTGACGAAGTGTCCCCACCAACCATCGGATCTGATGATCAATATGCGTGCACAAAGCATAAAATGCGCGCCTCGCATTAATAATATCAGTTGCACTAAGTAGCTTGGACCTGCCTTTCATCGCCTCAAGCGGAAATATTCCCTTATTTGCATTTTTATTTACCCAGGTTCCTACGCGTGGACTATCAATTCTAACGTCCCTGTACAGGTCAATGTAGCGTTTTATTGGTACCAAGGGAGGATGCGGATGACGGAAACCTAAGTACCAAAAACCAGGTCTAGATGGATCTCGACGCTTTATCGTTCTTGCCATCTGCCTTGAGGCCCAATTTGTAACATGTAATTCTTCATCTAAATGCCAGGGAGCCCAACTATACTGGTTTGTTGACATGCCATGATCATATTGGCGACCAGTAAACCCCATATCACCTAGAAATATATCATAATCATCAATCCCACCAAGTTCACGGCGCCCCTCTTCATCAAGAAGTACACTGTCAAACCCTATACGGTCTCTCTGTGGAAACACATGTAGTTTCCCCACGGCGTCAGCCTGGTACCCAGCGTCCCGGAATACCTGCGGCATAGTTTTTACATTCGGCATTTTTAACCGTGTTGAGAATACTCTATCACCATGTGAGCTTGGTTTTTGACCAGTCATCAGTGAACGTCTTGCTGGAATGCACACTGGACACTCTGAATAGCAATTGGTGAAACGTGTCCCGATTGAAGCCAATTCATCCAGCCCCGGCGTTTTAACCACTTTGTGACCTGCTGCACCCAAGATATGAGCGGGCCAATGGTCTGTGACTATCAGAAGAACATTAGGTCTGGGTTTATTCATCCAAGATAACCCAGTAATCGGGGGACATACAATACAAAGTCTGGGTTTAGGGCAATTATAAATAACGAAATAAATAACACACAGATGAATGGCAAAATATCTTTAACAATATCCATCATTCTAGCTTTTGTTATGTTTGAAACAATAAATAAAAGCATTCCAACAGGTGGGGTAATTAATCCAATCATCGCATTCACAACGACTACTACGCCAAGATGGACTAAATCGACCCCAATTGCTTCAGCTGCGGGCACAAAAATAGGGACAATTACAAGTAAAATGGGACCGGCTTCCAGCACGCATCCTAGTAGAGTAATTAATAATATCACAAAAAGAATAAAGGTAGTTGGAGTCAGATCATATTGCGACAACAAAACCGCAACCGCATCTGGTATATTTTCTCTCGTGAGGACGTAATTAAAAGCGAGAGCGCCTGCAATAAGCATCCCAATAGCGGCGGTTGAACGCGCACTTTTAATTAACGCGTCTGAGAAGTCATTGAAGCGAACTGACTTATAAAGCAATGATGAAATCAAAAGGGCGTAAAAAGCAGCTACTGCAGCAGCTTCGGTAGGAGTCATAACACCACCATAAATACCTACTAACAAAATAACGGGTAGCATCAACGCTGGGAATGCCTGCCAAGTCGCTTTAGGCAGTTCACGCAAAGGGGTTGGCGGTTCAACTGGAAAATTACGCTTTCTCGCAATTATAGCATTAGTAATGCCCATAGAAAGTGCCATCAAAAGACCAGGCAGTATTCCCGCAGCAAATAAGTATCCAATTGATGCGTCTGAGACTAGAGCAAACATAACCATAGGGATTGAGGGCGGTATTATAGGTCCAATTGTAGCAGTAGCAGCAGTAATAGCTGCCGCATATGAATGAGTATATTTTCCATCTTTAGTCATTAAATTGATAATAATTTTTCCCATGCCTACAGCATCTGCAATCGCAGATCCGGACATTCCAGAAAAAATCAAACTCGAAACAACATTAACATGTCCTAAACCGCCTCTGAATCTTCCAACTAACGCCTCCGCAAACCGCAATAAGCGATCCGCAATAGAACCTACATTCATAATATCAGCGGCTAAAATGAACAACGGGATCGCGAGGAGTGTATATTTGTGATAAAGACCTTGGAGCATAGTTTCTGTGGCAATCGAAATATCTTTCCCGCCTAGCGCAAGATAAATTATTGAACCACAAAACATTGCTAACCCTATTGAAAATCCGAAAATCATAAACAGAGCTATAAAAAAAACGGAAAAGACAAATGGATCGATCATTTCAACGAGTGTTCCTTAGCTGATATCACTATCGCTTCTTCGTAATGTCGGCCAGTGAAGGCATTCCACGAAAGTATAAGACAGCGGATTGCAACTATTATGGCGAAAGGTATGTAAATTGAGAAAAGAACTGCAAAGTTTAGTCTCAAATATGCCGTCTTCTCCATACTCATAAAATCTATGTAGTCGATAGATTTGGGCAATGAATAAAGTAGAATCAAACCGCAAATTAGATTCGTAATGAAGTCCAAAAGACGCTTTGCTTTGGGCGGCAGATATGCATACAGAATATCCAATTTAATCACGTCATTATCCCTAACGACGAAGGCATATCCAAACAAAATTATCCATAACCAAGCGATCGACACATATTCTATTGTCCAACCAACTGACCAACCAAAGATATATCTAAAAATGATTTGAAGTAAAAAACTACCAAACATTGTTAAAAGCAGAATAGCTGCGATTTTTTCAGAAAGCTTAACTATTTTTTCAACTGAATTCGTCACTCTCACACCTTCAATTCTAAAATTAGTTACCTTCATTGGTGTTTTTATTAGGGACGACTTAAGCCGTCCCTAATATTCAATCATTTTACAGCATTGATTTTTTCAACCAATCCTGCTGGCCAATCCTTAGCATATTTTGACTCCATGTACTTCTTCTGAACATGAGACCTAAACGCCTCTCTATCTGGATCATAGACTTTCAAACCCTCAGCCTCAAAAAAACTTCTCAAAGATGAATCTTGTTCAGAAACAACTGCCTCCCAAGCGTCACGATATTTGATTGAACACTCCTGAACCTTGGACTGTTGTGACGCGTCTAATTTGTCCCAAGTAGCCTGAGAGATCGAAAACAGATTGTTTGCGACCAAGTGGTTTGTCAAAACAATTTGGTCGGTAACTTCATAGAATTTCATTACTTTAGTTCCAGTGAATGGATTATCTTGACCATCAACTGCACCAGTTTGTAAAGCGGTATATACCTCTGTAAATGCTACTGGTGTTGGGTTAGCTCCCAGAGCTTCGCCGATGAACTGCCAAACCTCACCACCAGGCATCCGTAACTTAACACCTGCCAAATCTGCTGGTGTTTTTATGACCTTATCACCTTTTAAATTTACCTGACGTGTACCGATGTAAACATTGGTAAGCACTTTGATTTTGGCTTTTTCTTGAATTGTCGCTAACAATTCATCCAATACGCCAGACGCCCATACCTTTCTCATGTGGTCATAATCTCTATAAAGATATGCCGCTGATAAAATGCTCGATTCAGGAACTTGATTATACAAATCTGGAATTGCCACCGGAGCCATATCCAGATTGCCGCGCTGCATTGCATTCAATTCTGTGCCTTGCTTAAATAGTGTTGCCCCATGGTAAGCTTGGAAATCGAATCCATCTCCAAGACATGCACCAAAAACTGAATCTAATAGTTTTGCTCGGTCATTACTTGGGTTAACTGTATCTGAAGACACTAACTCTACTTGTGCACTCACTCCATTTACCCCGAAGCACAGTAACAGCGCGGCTGTAGATAAGCCTGTTCTTATTAAGTTTTTAATTTGAAAATTCATATCTTTCTCCCTTCAGTGATCAGCAAATCATTTGCTACTAAGTTGAGTATGAAGACCGGATTAATACTTTACAATATTTTTTTTAAAATACGTTTTTTAAAATATTTTATATTTTTTACTAAATGATTTGATTATTGTAGGTTTTGACTGAAACTAGCAGAAACAAGTCGCTTTGAGTTTTGCAAAATGGTAAAATTAGATGAGATTAGTATTCGCAATTTTTGACACTTTAAATCGTCGATCCCTAGAATGTTATGGCGGGACAACGGTTAGGACGCCAAATTTCAATCGATTAAGCGAAAGATCTATAACATTTGACAATCATTATGTTGGCAGTTTGCCGTGCATGCCTGCGCGCCGAGAAATGCTTACAGGGCGATACAATTTTCTTCATCGATCGTGGGGGCCATGTGAGCCTTTTGATCAAACCTTTCCTGATATTTTACATAAGGAATTAGGCACTTATTCACATTTAATAACGGATCACGCACATTACTTTAAGGACGGTGGCGCCACATATCATTCGCGTTATGATAGTTTTGAATTTATTCGTGGACAGGAAATGGATGCATGGAAAGGCTTCGTGGACCCCCCATTCGATCAATGGGAAAACGAATACCACTCTTCTCAATTTGATAAGACGCCTCGGAGCAAATTTCGACGTAATTTAGTTAACCGCCACTTTATTAACAATTATGAAGAATACCCAGCTGTGCAAACTATTACTGCAGGTATAGAATTCTTGAGATTAAATGAAAACGCGGATAATTGGATACTACAGCTTGAAACCTTTGACCCACATGAACCATTCGATGTACCGAAAGAATTTCGTGATGGTTATCCATCAGGTTATAGCGGGCCGATACTCGACTTTCCTCCATATGGCACATTTGAAGGTACAAACTCAGAGATAGAGGAACTGAAAGCTGGATATTGTGCAACACTTTCTCACTGTGATTTACAGCTAGGACGCATTCTAGATATCTTCGATGAACTTAATTTGTGGCAGAACACGGCATTAATTGTCACAACCGACCATGGTTTTCTTCTTGGCGAACATGATCTGTGGTCAAAAAATGTAATGCCAGCTTATAATGAAGTTGCACATATACCGTTGTTTATTTTCTTGCCCGATTTCAAAAATTTAAATGGTGCGAGGCGTAGTGCTCTCACTCAAACTACCGATCTGATGCCGACAATACTTGATCTGTTTGGAGTTATCCCTCCCGATGAGGTACGTGGAGTCTCCTTGATACCCTTGTTTACTCCGAATAGTCGTGGACATGCCTCTATCCTTTACGGACAACATGGATCAGCAATCAACATTACTGACGGTCGCTATACCTACTTCCGATTCCCGGATAATGTATTTGATGGTAACTTATATCAGTACACTCTTATGCCTACGCACATAGCCTCGATGTTTTCAGTTGAGGAACTGAAAAAGGCGACTCTCGTAGAACCCTTTGATTTTACTCTGGGTACCCCGGTACTTCGCGTGCCATCAACACCATTATCACCTTATTTCAACCGTCATGGTCCTGGATCACTAATTGACACAAAAACTAGGTTATTTGATCTTACCGTTGATCCAAATCAAACCACCAATACAGAATTAATTGGTGTTGAGCGACGACTCGTGAAAGAAATGATAAAACATATGCAAGCTAATGATGCTCCATCAGAACTATATGAACGTTTCAAACTCATTTAGATTTTATAGCCAAATATTATTCTAGCCCTAAGCATTCTACTGGCGTTTTACCCAAAGGAACCAAAGACTGCTTGGCTTAAAATCTTAGCCCTGGATATCAGTAACTGACGCTTTCAAGTTGGAGTTTGACTCAAAGTGGTCCACAAAGCGGTCCCGAAAATGGTCCCAATGCCACGCAGAACCCCTGTTTTCTTGGGTTTTCTTTGACTTATTGGCTGGAAAGTGGTGCCCGGGGGCGGAATCGAACCACCGACACGAGGATTTTCAATATAGATGGCAGTAGAGAATTTAGTGAATACAGTATGTTGTATCTTCAAGAAAC
>Ga0181606_10004610_pt1 | contig 11520 bp, 11 predicted proteins | sample 041ome_10_FD_132994 | JGI IMG/M metagenome (GOLD analysis project Ga0181606, IMG submission 132994) | Coastal salt marsh microbial communities from the Groves Creek Marsh, Skidaway Island, Georgia - 041412US metaG (megahit assembly) | ecosystem: Environmental > Aquatic > Marine > Intertidal...
CGGCGGTGAGGTCCTCAAGTCGAAAACTTGTGAGCCCGTTCTCCCCTGTGGGCCACTGCAAACCCTCGGGACGCAGGGCATAAAACGCGCGCACTACATCGATCAGGTCCCACCGGGTGCGCCCCTGACCGTACTCCCGTGCATAGGGTGAGAAAAAATTGCGATACAAGGTGAAGCGCGTCACCTCGTCGTCAAAGCGAATCGAGTTATAGCCTAGGGCACATGTGTGGGGCCGCTGCAGCTCTTGGTGAATCCGGTCAATAAAAATCCGCTCCGGGAGCCCTTGCTCAAGCACCGTCGCAGGACTAATTCCGGTCACTCTTACCGCCGCCGGGTGTGGCAAGCAATCCGGCGTCAGCCGGTTGTACATCACTAGAGGCTCGCCCACGGGGTTTAGATTGCTGTCAGTGCGTAGCCCGGCAAATTGGATGGGTCGGTCATAGGCTGGATTCGCACCCGAAGTTTCGTAGTCGTGCCAGTAAAACGTGTCAGATGAGCTCAAGCGCCTGCTCTTCAATGTTCGCCTGCCAAATTTTGGGCCCGGTAATATGTACCGATTCGCCTCTGGCATCGACGGCCACACTCACCGGCATATCCTTCACCGTAAAAGCGTAGATCGCCTCCATCCCAAGATCTTCAAAAGCCACTACTTTTGCTTCGGTGATCGCCTTGGATACCAGATAGGCAGCACCCCCTACGGCCATCAAATACACTGCGCCGTGCTTGCGGATCGCCTCGATAGCCACAGGTCCCCGCTCGGCTTTGCCAATCATGCCGATAAGGCCCGTTTGCTCGAGAATGTAGCCGGTGAACTTATCCATCCGTGTCGCCGTCGTGGGCCCTGCCGGCCCCATGACCTCATCGCGCACCGGATCCACCGGGCCAACGTAATAGATAAACTTGCCGCGCAAATCCACAGGCAGTGATTCGCCCTGCTCCAGCATCTGGGTCATGCGCTTGTGGGCCGCGTCGCGACCCGTGACCATCGTCCCCGATAACAACAGGGTTTCGCCGGGTTGCCACGCGTGGGTATCCTCGGCGGTCACTGTGTCCAGATTCACCCGCCGTACCGAATCACCCGGTTCCCAGCTGACCTCCGGCCAGGAGGACAGTGCTGGGGCTGTCTGCAGCGCCGGACCCTCCCCCGTCAGGGTGAAGTGCGTATGACGGGTTGCGGCGCAATTCGGAATCATTGCGACCGGTAGGGATGCGGCGTGGGTGGGATAGTCTTTAATTTTGACATCCAAAACCGTGGTTAAACCGCCCAACCCTTGAGCCCCGATGCCCAACCGATTAACCGCATCCATAATCTCCAGGCGCAACTCCTCGATGCGGTTAGTCGGCCCCCGCTTCCGAAGTTCGTGAATATCGATAGGATCCATCAGGGATTCTTTGGCTAGCACCGCGGCCTTCTCAGCCGTGCCACCAATACCGAGTCCTAGCATGCCGGGGGGGCACCACCCCGCCCCCATGGTGGGTACGGTCTTGACGATCCAATCAACAATGCTATCGGAGGGGTTCAACATGACCAGTTTAGACTTATTCTCGGAACCCCCGCCTTTGGCGGCAACGCGCACATCGACCGTATTGCCCGGGACAATCCGGGTGTGAATAACCGCGGGCGTGTTATCGCGGGTGTTTTTGCGCGCACCTGCTGGGTCTGCAAGGATCGAGGCCCGCAAGGGGTTATCGGGATGGGTATAGGCTTGCCTCACGCCCTCGTTGATCACCTCCTCGAGGGATAGAGTCGCATCCCAGCGCACCTCCATGCCCACTTCAACAAAGACGGTCACGATGCCCGTATCTTGGCAGATCGGTCGTTTACCCATGGCACAAAGGCGTGAGTTGATGAGTATCTGCGCCATCGCGTCCTTGGCGGCGGGATTGAGCTCCATTTCGTAGGCCTTATGCACGGCCTGAACAAAATCCAATGGATGGTAGTAGGAAATAAACTGCAGGGCGTCGGCGACGCTATCGATAACATCCTGCTGGCGAATCACTGTCATAACTTCTCTTATGCTCTCACTCACTGGTTTTCATGTTAGCTGACACACTGCGCGTATCGACAATAACGCCAACCGTCTTTAAGCAATCAAGGCATGCCGCAAAACGTGCCTCTACGCTATTGCATACCCGGGGGTGTTGGCTGCACTGCTCTGATTTCGGATTCCAAACGACTGATGTTAGCGTTGACCTGCTTACGGAAGGCGTTGATCGCTTCGATCCACTCTTCGTTGGCGGCAACCCGTTTGTTTAATGCCGCACGCTCCAAATTGGCCTTATTGGCTCCGTCTGCCAATCTCTCCATATTCGCTTGCGAATCTCTTGCACTTCTCGCCAGTCGATCAAGATCTCCCGCCACGGACTTTAATGCCGCGACTGTTTTACCTTGCTCGTTGACCAAAGGTTCCAAATTCCCAACGCGGGTTAACGCGGATCCCGTGTTCTTTTCGACCTTATCGAGACGAACATCCATCTCTCGGCGACGCTGCTCCAAGCGCCGCGTTTCCGTGTCCACCACTTTTAATTGAGCACTGAGTGCTGCTGCGGACTTCTCGACACTTTCATCGGTATCTGAGAGCAATGCCTCGAGGTCAGCAACCCGCGACGACAAAGATTTAGCTTGAGTCTGTGACGCCTCAAGCGCCACCTGTAACTGCCACGCCCAGGCACACGCCACGGCAGCCGCCACCAGTGTGATTGTTAGGGTAAATCGGGCGAGGAAACCCATGCCCCCTCCGCTACCGGCGGGCCTCGACCCTCTTGAGGGAACTGCACCGCGGGGTGCGCTGGCCACTCCCTCATCGCGGGTCGCCGCAAAAGAAGGAATGGGAGAATCGGATAAATCGTCTCGACTCATGCGTACGTTCTCATAGAGGGCCAGCTCCTAGTATATCCCGACCTGACGGATCCTTCAGGCATGGGGCATCGATTAATGCTGGGGAATGTTACCGCTGTTCGAATCACTGGCCTGCAGCCGCAGCCAACATAAGCGCGACTAACGGCGCTCGGATTCCAGACAAATCGATCGCTCAAAAAAAAGCAGCCGCAAGGGCTGCTTTCTTATTACCCAATCGGGTTAAAGGAAATTAAGCAATCCCCAAATAACAAGGGTCAACGCCAATGAGCTGTGGATGACACCCATGACTGACTTCATAGGGCCCTGGCCACCAAAGAGCGCATTGGCCTCAAGCGCAACGATCAAGCCCATCGCGGCATAAAGCCCTGTATCCGACCCGGCCAAGGGCAGGTGCTTGGACGCCAGCATGCCCAGCAACATGGGGCCGGAGAACAGCGTATTGGTGCGGCTGGCCAGACCCGCTTTTGCCGCGGCTGCGGGGCCATCGCCCTCTTTCATGCCGAGGACAATTTGCTGATTCGGCCAGATAATCAGCCAGACATTCAGGAACATAAAGGTACCGGCTAGGGCGCCCATCCATATTGCGGGCATGGTGGCACCGAGTGCACCGACCTTGTGGAACAGGTAGGCACCGGTTAGGAAGGTAATCATCGCCCCCCAGCGGAACCACCACAGAGCGCGGGGTGCCAACTTGGCCATCGCATCGGATTTGGCGCCGGCCTCTGCTTCCTTGAAATATTCGGTTTGAACAAAGTTGAAGTAATACAGCATGCCAATCCAGACAATACCGGCCAGCACGTGGAAATAACGACCGAGGAATTCAATCTCGTACATAGATGCTCTCCTGCTTTTTCTTTTAAGGGGTCAGATTCCGGGGCGCTTTCCCTACCAGAATCAAGCGCCCGCCTAGTATAAAGCCCGCTCTCAAAAATAACACGCAGAAGTTAAGAAGAATTCGTCATCAACGGGGCGCTCTAGTAAATGATCACATACCCAAGTGCAATATGGACAAAGGCGATAGCGCCAAAGGCCAATATAGCCCCTACCGCCGTCACCACCTCTTTCAAGGGGTTGACGCTCACGACCTGCATGGGCTTTCCATCTTGGCGGTTAATGATGATCACCGACACGGCGGCCCATGCTAATAATCCACCAAAAAGAATGACCGAGGCGACATCGCCATTGATCAGCAAATGCCCTACCGACCAGCTTTTAACGGCCGTCAGTTGGGGGTGCGCGACTTTGGCGTTAATCCACGTTTTGCCAACCGATGCCGCCATCAAATAAACGGCAAAAAAAGACAATGCATGGCTTAGCTGCATCCAGGCAGGACTGGCAGTCCAGAGCACAGCGCCTTTATCCCCACCATACCCCAAAACCATCAGGATAATGGCTGCGACCAACGCGATAGCCACAATACCCCGGCCAGCGGGGCCCACTCGCTCGCGCGTCGCAGGCGCGATCCGTTTAAATAAGTGTGCCAACACCCACAGCCCAACACCTGCCATCAACAATGCCATTCAAATCACCTCCTGCTTAATGAGAGCTTATCAAGGGAACCCGAAAAATATGACATCATTAATGGTATCTTTGCATCAATAAACGTATCGGCAGCTCTGGCTCCATGACTTCCATCGTTCACCCCAATATTCAACAGAACCTGCCCCAGCTTGCCCACACCTTTCAGTCGGCGGCACCCTTCAAGCACGTGCTCATGACACCATTTTTTACCGAAGATTTCCTGCAGCGAGTCATCGAGGCGTTCCCCAAGCCCGATCCCGCTAGCATGGTAAATGAATTCGGTGCGGCCTCTTCAAAACATACTGTTGAAACGCTGAAGGACCTCGGTGGCGTGTTCGCCCAGTGGGATATGGTCTTACAATCAGAAAATTTCATACGCCTCATCGAAGGGATCTCCGGGATTCCTGCCCTCGTAGCGGATCCCGATCACATCGGCGCCGGCACCCATAACAATCTGCACGGCCAGTCCCTTGACCTCCATATCGATTTCAACCGGCATCCCAAAACCCGGTATCACCGACGTCTCAATCTCATCATTTATCTCAATGATCCTTGGGATAATGCCTGGGGCGGCGCGCTAGAACTGCATAAAGATGCCTGGAACCGGCGCGAGAGATCCCAATTTGTGGCCTATACGCCGCTGGCAAATCACGCCGTTATGTTTGAAACCACTGAGCATAGCTGGCATGGCTTTCAAGCAATCAATCTGCCTGAAGCTTTGCGGCATCACTCGCGCAAATCACTGACGGTCTACTACTATACCCGCCATCTCGATGATCACTTGATCGCCAAGGAACACTCTACCGTGTACGTGCCGAGCTGGATTCCCGAGTCGGTGCAGCCGGGGCAGACGCTGTCGGAGGAGGCTTATAGTGAACTTGTGCAGCTGATGGAGCGCCGAGATCACTTTTTACAGGGGCTATATACCAAGCATCATGAGCTGATGCAGCGACATCGTGGGTTGGAGCGCATGTTCAGAATCCTGCGGCCCGTCACCTCAGCACTCAAGGCCTTGGGCCTTACCAAAGTCATCAAAAAGCTTTTTCGTTTGACATAAAAAAACCCGGCCGGAGCCGGGTTTTTGAGACTTAAGGCGCCTTACATCATACCGCCCATGCCGCCCATGCCACCCATGTCAGGCATGGCAGGAGCATCTTCCTTTGGCGCTTCGGCAATCATCACTTCGGTCGTGATCATGAGGCCAGCCACCGAACCCGCTGCCTGCAGCGCGGTACGAGTCACCTTCGCGGGGTCGAGAATACCCATGGCGATCATGTCACCGTACTCACCCGTTGCCGCGTTGTAGCCGAAGTTACCTTCGCCCTGACGCACCTTGTCGAGAACGACGGAGGCTTCATCACCGGCGTTAGCAACGATTTGACGAAGAGGCCCTTCCATCGCCCGCAGCGCCGCCGCGATACCGATGTTCTGGTCTTCGTTGTCACCCGTCAGGCCTTCAATTTGGCCGATAGCACGCACCAGCGCAACACCACCGCCGGCGACCACGCCTTCTTCAACCGCCGCACGGGTTGCGTGCAGAGCATCTTCAACGCGCGCCTTCTTCTCTTTCATTTCGATCTCGGTAGCCGCGCCAACCTTGATGACGGCAACACCGCCCGCAAGCTTGGCGACACGCTCCTGAAGCTTTTCGCGATCGTAATCAGAGCTGGTGTTTTCGATCTGGACGCGGATCTCGCTGACACGGCCCTTGATCGCGTCGGGATCACCGGCGCCATCAACAATGGTCGTGTTGTCCTTGTCCATGGAGATGCGCTTGGCTGTACCGAGGTGCTCCAAGGAGGCCGCTTCGAGGTCAAGACCAACTTCTTCAGAGATCACCGTACCGCCGGTCAGGATTGCAATATCCTGCAGCATCGCCTTGCGACGATCACCGAAGCCGGGTGCCTTACAAGCGGCGACCTTAACGATGCCGCGCATGTTGTTCACCACGAGGGTCGCCAGCGCTTCGCCTTCAACGTCTTCCGCGACGATTACCAGCGGCTTGGACGCCTTGGCAACCTGCTCAAGAACGGGCAACAGCTCACGGATGTTTGAGATCTTCTTGTCCACCAGCAACACGTAGGGATCATCAACCTCAGCGGTCATGTTGTCCTGGTTGTTGATGAAGTAGGGAGAGAGGTAGCCGCGGTCAAACTGCATGCCTTCGACCACGTCCAATTCGTTCTCGAGGCCCGAGCCCTCTTCGACGGTGATGACACCCTCTTTGCCCACTTTCTCCATCGCGTTGGCAATGATTTCACCGACAGAGCTGTCACTGTTGGCTGAGATGGTGCCCACCTGTGCGATCGCCTTGTTGTCCTCACAGGGTGTGCTCATGCCCTGCACGGCCTCTACCGCTGCAGCCACAGCCTTGTCGATACCGCGCTTGAGATCCATGGGATTCATGCCCGCCGCGACGGCTTTGAGGCCTTCGTTAACAATTGATTGCGCCAGAACGGTCGCCGTGGTGGTTCCGTCACCGGCGGCATCAGAGGCTTGCGAGGCAACCTCTTTAACCATCTGTGCGCCCATGTTCTCAAACTTGTTCGCGAGCTCAATTTCCTTGGCCACTGAGACACCGTCTTTGGTCACGGTGGGTGCGCCGAAGGATTTTTCCAAAATTACGTTACGGCCTTTGGGGCCCAAAGTTGCCTTTACGGCATCGGCGAGAATATTCACGCCCTCGAGCATCTGCTTGCGAGCGCGGTCGCCAAAATGTACGTCTTTAGCTGCCATGATTACTTTTCCTTAACTGTCAGATTCTGGAGGGATGTTTAGTCGACAACGGCGTAGATTTCGCTTTCGCTCATGAGAATGAGCTCTTCGCCGTCGATCTCAATTTTGTTGCTACCGGCGTATTGGCCAAAGACGACCTGGTCACCGATTTTCACGGCCAGCGGACGCTGCTCACCGTTATCGAGGACTTTGCCATCGCCCACGGCGATAACTTCACCCTGGTTGGGCTTTTCCTTGGCGGAACCGGGCAGGACGATGCCACCCGCGGTGGTCTCTTCTTCTTCCTTGCGACGAATGACCACGCGGTCATACAGCGGACGGATCTTCATGGTTGTTGGTCTCCACAAGTTGACGATATCGTTTTAGATCGGCTCTATACCGAGCCTTGCAAGGGATGTGGGGTCGTACTGGGGGATTTCAAGGGCTTTTTTAGCACTCAAAGCAAAAGAGTGCTAAAAAACCGCTATCGAGATCTGGGATTTTCAATATTTTCAATAAAAACAATAGGTTAAGTTTTTTAGCGCGCAGAGCGAACCTGAGAAAAGCGCATTTTCCCCGTAGCCATCCCCCCTGTGCGGCAAATTTTGGGGTTGCCGGCGCGTCGGCCCGAGGCCAAAGGGTCAAACAGGCGAGGGCGACCAGCAGATCCACCCCAGAAAAGCGTCCGCTGATAAGGGGGTGCCTGAGGAAGCGCCCTGGTGAGGCAAAGCGCAGTTTCCGCGCAGCCCCTCTCTGGGGCCCGTTTTGGATTTGCCGGTGCGTCGGTCCGAGGCCGAGGGATCTTACGGGCGCGGCATGGCTGGTTGAGATCGCGGCTTTCCTCGTGGTCAGTCCCGGGGATCGTGCTGGTCGACCTCTTCAAACTCCCCGTCCAAGATCACCGGCCGCCCGGAACCCGAGGATCGATCTCGGAAGGTCTCGTGGGAGGGATCTTTAGACAGCGTTTGCAGAGGATCTTGCGGTGAATCTCTAAATGAACCTCTAGGTGAAGATGACGATGAACCGTAAAACGCCCCGTCAGTATTGGCAAAGGCCGACTCCTTGGTTGCCGTCAATCCTAAGGCCCGACCAAGAGCCCGCCTGAGTGGGCCAATCAACACCACCACAGCAAAGAAGTCGGACAGTAGGCCCGGAATCATCAGCAGCAACGCTGCGACGGCGACTGCCAGATCATCGACAAACACGTGCTGCTGAAGCAAGCCACTGCGCTGGGCCTCCCTCAAACGATTCACCGCTGTAGCGCCCACCGCCCGCAGCACCGTCATTCCTAAGAGGACCGTTAGCAGTACGTAGCCGAGCGCGATGAGTGCACTGGTATTGACGCCCAACTGAATCAAGCTCAGCAGCTCGAGCCAAGGATAGGCAAGAAGCAAAATCCGCATACTATCCTCCTCTATCGTTGTTAGCCGACCAGGGCGCTACCCAGATCAACAGCAGCATGCCGGGCAAGGCCAGGGCCGTGCACAACACAAAAAAGGTGACCCAACCCATTTGCTCAACCAAAATCCCGGTTGTGGCGTTCGCCAAGCTGCGTGGTAGCGCCGCCAAGGCGGTAAACAGGGCGAACTGGGTGGCGGCAAAGGTCTTGGATGACTCGCGGGCAATAAACGCCGTAAAGGCCGCCGTGCCCAGTCCGACGCCAAAATATTCGAAGGCAATCACCGCGGCCAGCAGCCCGAGGACGGGGCCTACGCTGGCCAACCACGCAAACCCCAAAATACTCACTAACTGAAATACGCCAAAAACCCAGAGCGCCCGGTTGATCCCCAGCCTAAGCATCGCAACGCCGCCGATCAGACCACCCGCGATGGCGGGCCACAGCGCAGCGTGTTTGGCGACCAGACCAATCTGGGTTTTAGTAAACCCAAGATCCAGATAAAAAGGCGTCGCCAGAGCCGTGGCCATGTTATCCCCCAGCTTGTAGGCCACCATAAAGACGAGAGCCAGCACCAACGCCGACCATCCCCGTCGCTGCACGTACTCGCGAAAAGGGGCGATCACCGTTTCGACTAAACCAGAGGCCGGGGACAGTTCCCTGTGGGGCTCACGCACGAAGAGCGACAGGCCAACCCCGATGAGCATAAAGCCGGCGGTAATCCAGAACACCCAGGCCCATGGCAGCGAGTCTGCGAGAATCAGCGACAGCGAACCCGGCACAAGACTCGCAATGCGGTAGGCCTGCACGTGAATCGAATTGCCAAGACCTAATTCACTGTCGGTCAGGATTTCTCGGCGATAGGCATCGATGGCGACATCCTGCGTGGCGCTAAACACGGCGATGACAACCGCCACCAGCGCGACCAGCCCGGTGTCGGCAACCGGATCGATGTGACCCAGAAACCCTATCCCGACAATAAGCCCCAGCTGAGCTAGGAGCATCCACCCGCGCCGCAGCCCAAGGGGAAGCTGCCAGCGATCCATCAAAGGCGCCCAAAGAAACTTCCAGGTATAGGGCAGACCCACCAGTGCAAAGAGGCCGAATTCGGCCAGCGACACCCCCGAATCGAGGAGCCAAGCCGGCACCAATTGGATGAGGAGGTACAGGGGCATGCCCGAGGCAAATCCCGTGAGCACGCAAATAAACATACGCGCATTAAGTAACTGCGACCGGAGTGGGGTCGATTGGGCAGCCCCATACTGCCGAGGGCTCGGGGAGGCACTAGCTCGCTGATTGATGTTGTTTGCTCGCATGGCGAGACGATGACGGGTTCCTCAGTATTGTTCAAGCTCTCAACACTGGCGTTCCCTTATTCTTTTAGTGGACGGCTGACGTTATGATTGCCCCCATGGAGCCATCTCTTCCCTCAATAGAACCTGTTTCTGACGTGAGCCCTGTCGCAGTGGGCGGTCTGGGCGGGAGCGGTACCCGAGTAGTTGTCTCCCTGCTTGAAGCCCTAAACTTCGACATGGGCACCGATCTCAATGAATCCCGCGACGACTTAACGTTTACAGCCCTGTTCAAGCGACGGTCACTTTGGCCGCCACAAGCGCACCAAACAGCAATGAAAAACGCCTTGGAGTCTTATGTCAGCTCCAGACACTCACTCATTCCCCCGCAGCTGTCGCAGCTCGAGCATGTTCAGCGGGCTCAACAAATTGGCGAGGAGTTATTGGATGAAGAGGCATGGCAAGAGCCCGATAAACTCGAATATTGCCTAAAGGCGCTACAGCGAGTCGGCAATCGCCCTGCAAAATGGGGCTGGAAAGAGCCTAACACTCACCTATTTCTGCCCTATCTGCTGTCAGCACTCCCACATATGAAATACATCCATGTGGTGCGCAACGGGTTGGATATGGCATTTAGCTCCAATCAAAATCAGCTGGCTCTTTGGGGGGAGTCACTGCTGGGGCGTTCTGTAGATACAGCGTCACCACAGGATGCTTTCAGCTTTTGGTGCGTGGCACACGACCGCCTGCTCTCTCTAATGCCGACGGCAAATAACCGTATTCTATTGCTAGGTTACGAATCGCTGATAACTGATCAGGCAGCAACGCTGGCGCGCATCGGTGAGTTTTTGTCTCTTAGTATCAATGACCGGTCAGTATTGGCTTGGCAGCAGAACCTGAGAGCTCCCAGCACTGTAGGCCGGCATCTAACAAAGTCGCCCCTTATCACCACGCCTGAGCAAGATTCTGTGTTGGAGCGACTAGGCTATTTACAGCCCTAGAGCGAAATCAGGCCCTCTACAATACCTGCGGGGGACCCAACCCCTTCACTGCATAAGATTAGCGCAGACACAGTCGGGCCAGCCCTAAATTTTGGTGACCCTTAGTATCGAGAGCAAAAGTGTCGATGACAAAAGCGTCAATAGCAGAGCCCTGAGCTAACCCCAACCCAGCGGGTAAATGCGCCATCTGAACCCTACGGGAGCGGCGCTTCCGGCAGTGGTCCCAAGATCGCGTCGATAGCATCTCCATCAATCACCAGTGCATCAGAAGGGCCTTGCGATAACAGGTAATCCCGGTAGGCGTCCTCCCGGAAACGCTTTTCTATCTCGGCCACTAACGGTTCTTTCACCTCCTCACAGGTATAAACCCGCGCAGGCTCGATACCGTCAAGACGCATCACGTGAAAGCCGAACCGGCTTTGGACGATTCCGCTGATGTCGCCGACTTTTTCCAGCGAAAATGCAGTCTGCCGAAACGTCTGATCAACATTTTCATCCTCCAGTGAGATGGAACGGCTCAAGCGGCCACCCCGTTGGCGACTCCCCGGATCTTGTGAGGTGGCCAACGCCAGATCGCTAAACGACTCCCCGTCGTCCAAGCGCTCTCTAATGCTTTGCAGCTCTGCTCGCTTTGCGTCTTGATCACATCCATCCGAGCACAAAAGGAGTATGTGGGAGACCGATCGATACTCGGGCCTCTCGGCGATTTCTTGTTTCGAAATGCGATACCGCTCC
>Ga0181606_10004617_pt1 | contig 11506 bp, 12 predicted proteins | sample 041ome_10_FD_132994 | JGI IMG/M metagenome (GOLD analysis project Ga0181606, IMG submission 132994) | Coastal salt marsh microbial communities from the Groves Creek Marsh, Skidaway Island, Georgia - 041412US metaG (megahit assembly) | ecosystem: Environmental > Aquatic > Marine > Intertidal...
AGGCTTATTCACTTTATAATTTAATTCAGCATAATTTGAAATAACATAAAATCCATGAGCAAAACCCTCTGGTATCCAAAGCTGTCTTCTATTTTCAGCTGACAATAACTCACACACCCATTTCCCGAAAGTATTAGAATTTTTACGAATGTCTACTGCAACATCCCAAACTTCACCATAAACAACCCTAACAAGTTTTCCTTGTTCAAATGGACTTAATTGATAATGAAGCCCTCTAAGCACCCCTTTCGAAGATCTAGAATGATTATCTTGAATAAAATTGATGTCTTTTCCTATTAACTCATTAAATTTTTTTTTATTATAAGATTCATAAAAAAACCCTCTAGCATCATTATAGACGTTAGGTTCAATAAGTTTTAAGTCAGGTATTGGAAGATGATTAACAATTTTCATACCAAGAAAGTGATCTTTTTAAAAATTAAATAAGCTATTAGATAGATTAAGCAAAAAATAACAATGCCTAATATTATCAAATACGCGTTGTATACATTGACGATACTAACAAATATAAATGGAAATATCCAAAAAATTATCAATGCTATTGTAGTAACAGAATTTGATACAAATGGAGATGAAATACTTTGTCTTACCACTCTTAACATTAGATAGTGTAAATGGTATTGATCAGGTTCAAAGGGACTTATTCCGATATATTTTTTACGAAAAAAGGAAAAAAGAAGTTCAAAGCAAGGGTAAATAAGGATTAAAACTGCAAGCCAAGTTGGATAATTAGAATTTTCATTAAAAAATTGAATTGTCAAAATACTGATTAAAAAACCAAAAAAATAGGCGCCAAAATCACCCATAAATAATTTACCAAAAATAAAATTAAAAATTAGAAATATTAATAAAAAAATTAAAACCACATATAAAGCTGGAAGCAAACTGTAACTTTCGATATTAAACGACAAAAAAATTAAAGTAAGCAATTGTGAAACTAAAGAAAAGCCAAGCAACCCATTAAGTCCGTCTATTAGGTTACATCCGTTCATAAAAACAATTATAGAAAAACTATAAAAAAGCATATAAAAAATATTACTTTTAATATTAAATATATTGAATATATCTATAGATGGAAAATCAAGCTTAAAAATATATATAAAAATAAAAATAGATAAAAACATCGAAAGCAGTCTAAGCGTCGGTGATGTATTGTGGTAAAAGTCTTCTTTCACTGCAATAACCATTGTTGGTAAAGATGATATTAAGATTGCATTCATAAACTGCTCATTTTGTATATCAAAAAAATACACAAAAAATAAAGAAACATAAATCAAAAAACCACCTAATCTAGGCGTTTCATTTTCATGAATTTTTTGAATTGCGTTGTATTTTTTTAAATTTAGAATTCCGAATATTTGATTCCAGAACAATGATACAAGTAACAAAGTAAAAGAAAAAATCAAATATACATATTTATTAAATAAAAAAGAATCAATAAAAAATGAAGACATCTAGTTTAATTTTTCAGCAATAGGTTTAAGTAAAGATTGAGCAAGCTCATAGTCCTCCGGAATACCAATATCAATAAACAAGCCGCAAGATTCAAAAAACATAAGGTTTTCCTTTTTTGCCTCATCAATAAAATAATCATACTCAATTGAAAAACTATCAAAAGGGACTTTTTTTAAGTCATTTTTACTGAAAATGTAAACGCCACAATTAACAAAACCAGATAAGGGGATTTTTGGTTTTTCTACAAACTTTAAAACCTTCTTATTTTGAACCTCTAAGAAACCATAACGAGTTGTATTTGCGATATACTTTCCAACAACTGTTGGTTTTTTATTATTTAACCAATATTTATTTGCTATATTTATGTCAAGATCTAGGAAAGTATCACCATTAAAAACAAATGCATAATGACTTTTTAATAAATTTAAACTTTTTTTAATAGCGCCCCCCGTACCCAAAGGTTCTTCTTCATGGGAGTAAATTATATCAATTGATTTATATTGAGTACCAAAATGATTTTTTATTATTTCGCTTTTGTAACCTATTGATAAAATAACCCTTGTAAAATTAAACTTCACAAGTTGACTTAAAATAATTTCGAGAAATGGAATGCCATAGACTTTTGCCATTGGTTTAGGGGTATCTCCAATGACTGATCTAAGTCGCTTTCCAAAGCCTCCGGCTAAAATAATTGCTTCAAGCATAATGAAAAAAAGTTAAGACTCCCATGATACAACTCCGCTATCTGAGAACAGGATAGTTAAAAACTCACCTCCAAAATGTTTCATTTCTTTAATAAAAGAAATTCTTTTCTCAACAGGAACATAAAAAATAATAAATCCACCGCCACCTGCTCCAGAAACTTTGCAAGCCTTACTTCCCCATTTGATTCCATGACTTATAATAGAATCTATATTGGAATTGGTTATTTTTTTTGAAGTCAGTTTTTTGGTCTTCCAACCTAAATTTAAACAATTGCAAAAATTATCTAAATCTCCATTTAGTAATGCATTTCTCATTAGAACTGTTAAATTTTTTAATTCATGCAATGCATCAAGAGATGTGTCGGAAATACTATTAACTTGATCAGCTATGATTTCGGAGGAATCTCTTGAAACACCTGAAAAATAGATAAGCAGCCCGCTCTCTAATTCATTTTTCATTGAATTACCAAGAGAAAGTGGCTCTAAACAAACATCCTGATTTTTCTTAAACTCTATGTAGTTAATTCCACCAAATGCAGATGCATATTGATCTTGCTTTCCACCATTAATTTTACAATCGTTTCTCTCTATTTTATAAGCAATCTCTGCTATCTCATGTTTATCTAGATCTAAATTAAAAAAATGTACGAATGCTTTAACTAAAGCAACAACAATGGTTGATGAAGAACCTAAACCTGAACCAATTGGTGCTTCGGACAATGTTGAAATCCTAAGCGGTATATTTTTACCCTGATTAAAATTATGAACAAAATAATTATATACAGAGAAATGTAATATTAATTTTGAATGAATATTTAAATTATTAAAATCGTAAGTCTCAAAAATACTTAAGTCGAGAGAGTTTAATTCAAGACCTGCATGGGTTGTTTCAATAAATGCATACACATATTTGTTGATTGTTGTATTTATCACCAAACCACCATATTTTTTGTAATATGATGAGATATCGGTTCCACCTCCTGCAAAACTAATTCTTAATGGCGCTCTAGCAGTAATCATCTATCTAGGGGAATATTGCCTTTCTCAATTTGATCTCTCCAATGATTCAAAAGATCTTGAAGCATTTTTTTAACACTTATTTCAGGACTCCAGTTAATTATTTTAGAAATTTTACTATTATCGAACATTTGGTAATTAGCATCTAAAGGTCTAAATCTCGATGGATCTTTAATAATCTTAATATTTTTTAATTCCGACATAGATAATAATAAATCGATTATTTCTTGTAGTTTAAATACTTCATTACCCGCTATATTAAAATAGTCACCATTTTTGATCTCATTGTTCTCGCCTGCCTGCAATAGCAAAAAATATGCTCTTACAGCATCACGGCAGTCTTGAAAAGTTCTAATGCTGTTTAAATTACCAACTTTGATAAATGGCTCTTGAAATCCCTTTTCAATAAGCGCAATTTGCTTAGCGACAGTGCTCTCAAAAAATACGTCACTTCTTCTTGGTCCTGAGTGAGACCCCATCCTAGTAACAAATGTCTTTAATCCGTAAGCTTCTCCATAAAATCTACCAAGATAATCAGTTCCAATTTTACTAATACTATATGGACTTGCGCCATGAAGAGGGGTATCTTCATTGAGCAATTTTGTAATGTTGGTTGCTTTACCATACACTTCGCTAGAAGAGCAAATATGAACAACAGGATTAAAACCTTCATCCCTGTTCAAAACTAAAATTGCTTCGAGCAGATTGGTTGTTCCTATTATATTTGTTTGCAATGTTTCAATAGGAATGTCAAAAGATGTTTTAGGAAATGATTGTGCAGCTAAATGTGAAATATAATTAGGTTTATGCTTCTTTATTATTTTTAACAACGATGGAAAGTCTAATATATCTGCATATTCAATAAAAACTCTATCATGATTATTTATCCTTTCGGTTAAGTGATATATATTATTTAATGGCTCTTGCCATCTCATCATTCCAATAACTTCATAATCAGTTTTATCAATAATAAAATCTGCAAGCTGTGAACCTACCTGTCCAGTTATTCCTGTTATTAATATCTTCTTCATTTTATTAATAAATGTTGATTTGCATGAATATAGTCATTGTAATACTGAGCCTTACCACTTAATAGTTGATTAAAAAATCTAGACTCAGTAATAATTTTTTTTGGTCTATCATTAAAAAAATTTGTTGGAGGATCAATTATTCTGTAATTAAAATTAATATACTTTCGAAGTATTTTGACCATACCTTCTCTTGATAAATTTTCAGGGCCACTAAAATTTATAAGCTTATGATTAATACTATCAAAATTAAATACTAAAGAACAAAGACCTTCAACAACATCATCTAAACAAACTATATTTCTATTTAAAAATTTATAAACACTTGCCTCTCGAGATTTTATCACACAGTCTTTTATGTAATTAATAAATGAATCATGACTAGAGTATACATATGAAAGCCTTGTAACTTTGAATAAATCATAATGTTTTAGAAAATCTTCGATTAATAATTTTAGTGTGCCATAGAGACCAATGGGATTAGTTTCAGATAGCTCATCACATACCTTTTGCGTATTTCCATAAACACAATCACTTGAAATAAAAATTATTTTTATTTTTTGCTTAATTAAATTTTCAAAAAGCAGTTTTGTATTTAAATAATTTATCTTTATATAATCTAAAATTTGATTTGACTGAACCGTGGGTGATGAGTTTGCAGCCAACATAACAAAAATTGAATCTTTATGAAAAGAAATATTTTTTAAATCAGAAAGATTTAATGATGAAAGATCCAAAAAAATGTCGCTCTCTCTTGATCTACCAACACAAATTAGGTTTTGCTTACTATTGATATTGAGAAGAATTTTGCCTCTTAATATTTTTCCTAAATATCCAGAATAACCATATAAATAAATTTTCATAGCTATATAATATAACTTTTATAATATAAATTAATAATAATCTGTTATGCATGAATCAGCTCTCAAAGCTTGTGAAATATTCTTAAAAACATATTTTCCAAACAAAAAAAGGAATTTAAAGCAAAATGTACTAGATATTGGTGCATTAAATGTCAATGGCTCACTTAAAGACACAATTCTAAATCATAAATTAAATTACACTGGAATTGATGTAGTTGAAGGTAAGGGAGTTGATGTTGTTATGAAAGATCCATATAAAATACCCTTCCCAGATAATTATTTTGATGCATCTTTATGTTCATCTGTATTTGAGCATACTGATTTTTTTTGGATATTACTTCTTGAAATCGCAAGAGTAACAAAACCAAGTGGCTTAATTTATGTAAACGCCCCAAGTAATGGCTTCTTTCATCAACACCCAGTCGATTCATACCGGTTTTATCCAGATAGCGGTTTATCGCTTACAAGGTGGCTAAACTTTAATAATTTTAATTCATTCTTACTTGAATCCTTTTTGAACAAAAAGACAAAACATGGAAATGACAAAGTATGGACTGATTTTGTAATGGTTTTTTTAAAAGATAAAAATTATAAAAAAAATTATAGAAATAGAGCTTATAAACTAATAAAAAAATCAGCATATATCATTGAAAATGAAAAATCGTTACAGAAAAAAAATATTAATATTTTTGATTATCATCAAAATGAAATTTTAAATAAAAAATTTCAAGAGATTGAAAAAGAATTAAACAAAATAAAAAATAGTTTTATTTATAAAATTATCAAATTTTTAATAAAATAAATTATGCTTTTTAAAATAAAAGTAAGTTCCCATCATGCAACCTGCCCAAAGCCCGTGATCTCTTAGTACCATCCCAACATAATCATCCATAATTGGTATAAAAGACAATAAAATAATGCCACCATAAAATATAATATTTCTTTCTTTATTATGGATGAGTTGGAGTGTTTTCAAATAAAACCAAGCAGCTATGCCAAACAAAGCTATATCCACTCCATGGGCGACCACTTGCAAATGTAAATTTGTAAGTTTATAAAATACCGCTATCAGGATGCTAAAAAATGGCCAAGGATATCGGGCCAAACCCTCTTTCCAATCTCCCTCCGCTATCAAATAAGCCTGTTTTAAATAGAGCAGGCCATCCCGATTGATCTGACCGTCTTGAATATAAACGGACCAGAAAGCCACAAACATTATCACTAGCCACATCGGCCACAGTGAAGATAGTTTCTCTTTTACTAATTCAAAATATTTCATTTAAGAGTAAACCTTCCATGCATCGCGACACAAATCTTCTAAAGATAACTTTGAAGACCAATTGAGATGATTTTTTATTTTATCGACCTTGGCGTAGCAAGTTGCAATATCCCCATCACGTCTTGGTTGAACTTGATAAGGAATCATCACTTGATTAACCATCTCAAAAGCCTTCACCATTTCTTTAACAGAATATCCTTTACCACAGCCCACATTATAAATCTCACAACCAAAAGTATCATCGATTAACGCAGCCCAATGCGCCTCAATTAGATCCATCGCATGGATGAAATCCCTTATCCCAGTCCCATCTTTAGTCTCGTAATCCTCACCATAGATATTCAAGTGAGGATATTTTCCTGTTGCTACACCTAAAATGTAAGGCATCAAATTATTAGGCACGCCATTGGGTTTCTCACCAATAATGCCTTTGTAAGAACCTACCGGATTAAAGTAACGTAATAATGTCGCTGAAGCTGTCTTAAAGTATTCGTCATTTAAAAAAAGTTGTTCAACTTGAGCTTTAGTTTCGCCATAAGGATTAAAAGGCTGGACTGGATGATCTTCATCAATCGGTAAATACTGAGGGTCGCCATAGACCGTGGCACTGGATGAAAAGATGACATTTTTAATCTCTTGCTCTTTGATACATTCAATTAGATTCTGTGAACCTACTAAATTATTCTCAAAATAAAGATCGGGATGAGCAACCGACTCTGCGACTGATTTCAATCCCGCAAAATGAATCACGGCACTAAATTGATGTTCCTTAAAAAATTGCTTTAATTTGTTTTGATCGCGAATATCAACATTAAAAAAGGGAATAGTCACTTTAAAATATTTTTCTAAGGTTTGTAAATTTGAGAGGTCGCTATTGCTCAGATTGTCCATCACCACCACATCGACCCGTTTTTCTAAACAGAGGGCGACCATGTGCGATCCTAAAAAACCGGCACCGCCGGTAATTAAAATTGGATGGTTAAACTGTTTAGACTCGACCTCACTCATCACTTATTCGGACAACACTTTCATGAGGTACTGGCCATATTGGTTTTTGAGCAACGGTTTGGCTAACTCTTCTAATTGTGAGGCGCTAATCCAACCCTGACGAAATGCGACCTCTTCCGGGCAGGCCACTTTCAAACCCTGTCGGTTTTCGATGGTGGAGATGAACTGACCGGCATCCAACAGTGAGTCATGCGTGCCGGTATCCAGCCAGGCGTAGCCCCGATCCATGATCTCGACACTTAAGCTTCTTTGAGTGAGATACAGTTTATTCAAATCCGTAATTTCCAGCTCCCCTCGGGGTGAGGGTTTAAGGCTCTTGGCTAAACTCGCCACCTGCTCATCGTAAAAATAAAGGCCTGTGACCGCGAAATTGGATTTTGGTCTGCTAGGTTTTTCCTCAAGAGAAATCACTTGGTTGTTATCATCAAATTCAGCCACGCCATAACGTTCCGGGTCGTGCACGTGGTAGGCAAACACCGTCGCACCGTTTTCACGCCGATCAGCGGACTGGAGTAATTCTTGCAGATCATGCCCGTAAAAAATATTGTCGCCTAAAATGAGCGCCGATGGATCGTTACCAATAAATTCCTCACCTAACAAAAAGGCTTGGGCTAATCCGTCCGGACTGGGTTGAACCTTATATTTAAAATTCACGCCCCACTGCGACCCGTCTCCCAATAAAGATTCAAATCGGGGTGTGTCTTCGGGTGTGGAAATAATCAAGATGTCTCTCATACCGCCGAGCATTAAAGTCGTTAAGGGATAGTAAATCATCGGCTTGTCATAGACAGGGAGGAGTTGCTTGGAGATGGTCTGCGTCACCGGATACAGCCTTGTGCCTGAGCCTCCTGCCAAGATAATGCCTTTACGCTTCATATCTTTCCTCCACATTAAACCTTAAATTTTCATCTCTGACCGCTGTTTGATACTCGCCCGCTCGCCTTGGGTCAGGGCGAAGTGTTGGAATTTGATATTTTTGTTAATCAACTATCATTTTCCTTAATTAAATTTGCAATCTTTACCCCTTCCCTAATTGCATAATTCGTTCCTCTATCTTCAGGATAAATCTGAGCCATTGTAGATAAAAAAAGATTTTTATAAGGAGTATTCATCGAAGGAATTAATTTTGAATAATTTTTCACAACAATCGGTTGTGAATATTTTGATTTCCATATGTCGTACTTAACAATCCATTCGCTGCTAAACTCAGGAAAAACTTTTTTGATGAATTTCATGGAAAATTTTAAAAAGTCTACCTTATTCATCTTAAATAACTGATCAGATGTTTCAATATATTTTGACAAGTACACTATATGCGATCCGTATTCGTCTTTATCTTCAAAATTGGTATGTTCAATAATACCAACAAATGGAAAGCTGGCATCATTTACATTTAACCAATAAGTTGAGGATAATGATTTTTTTAATTGGAGAACCAAGCAAATATTGCCAATGTAATCAATCTTGGAAAGCTCTTCTATGTATGAGTTTGAGGAAAAATTAGAAATAATATTTTTATATTGTGGTAAATGGCCAGTGAATAAAACTTTGTCAACAATAATTTTTTTTTGATCAATACAAACACACCACTTTTCCTCGTGAGGAATAATCTTACTCACATGAGAATTAAGAGTTACTGTGCCATTTTGATCTTTTATTTTCTGAGCTAAAGCATGAGCTATTCTTTGGAATCCTCCTTTTAAATAATAAAGATGCTCGGATCCTGTTTTATCTCTACTGCTTCCACGTAATTTTAATTTATTCCACATCCATACTGCAGATACCTTGTCAGCAAAACTCCCAAACTTTCCATCAAGGAGTGGTTTCCAAACTGTTTGAAATATTTTTTTACCGCACATCCTTTTTAACCATTCGTATGAAGTATGATCTTCCAGCTTCATCCAATTATTTATTCTTCTAACATACAAGGTAAATAAACCTAATCGGATACGATCAAAAAAAGATATGGCTTTGAATTTTAGTAAGTCAAGTGGGGTAGATAAACGATAATGATTATTAGCATAATACATGCCAGTATTCGAATTTTTTTTAACTAAATAATTTGACAGTTTCAGTTCTTGCACAAGATCAAGGGCGAATTGGTCATTACTAAACCAGTGATGATAAAACTTATCAAGCTGGGTATTGCCAACCTTGTAGGATGATGCCAGACCTCCTAAGTACTCATCCTTTTCGTAAACATGAACATGGTAATCCTGATTTTTAGATAAGTGATATGCTGCTGTCAATCCAGTAATACCAGCACCAATAATACAGATTTTTTGCTTTTCTCTTTTTTTCATATTTATATCGTCTGTTATAAAACCATCTTATACGTATAAAGCTTATTCAAGGTATATTGATAAACAAATACAACAAAGTAAGAGATAAAGCTTGTTAGAATGAAGTTATTAAAAAAAATTGATAATGTTAACAAAACAAAGAAATGCCCAACAAATAGACCTGATAGGTGAATAAAATATTTCTTCATTAAGCGTATCCATGGCTGATCATTTAATTTAAAGTTGAATTTATAATTTAAATAAAAGTTTAAAAAAATCCCAACATGACCAGAAGTAAAGTATGCTGTGGTTTGACTGGTATTTAATAATTTAACTAAAAAAATTAATACCAACCAACCCAAGCCTGCTGTAAACACTCCTATCGACACATATCCAAACAAATGTCTAAGATTAAAAAGTGAATTAAATTTTTTTACATCCAGATCGGTTTTTGGGGTTGGTTTAACTGATGTCATCATCGTCTAACTTAATATAATTTGGTCTATTTTTTACTTGAAAATGTATCTTACTAATGTACTCACCAATAACGCCAATTGCGATCAACTGAATAGAACCTAAAAATAATACGGAAAACATAATAGCTGTCCAACCAATCAACCATGAGTTGGTGAAAAAACGCATATATAAAATGTAGACCAAAGTAAGGAAAGCCAAACATAATGTGATTAGACCTAACAAACTGACACATCGAAGAGGTTTGGCGGAAAAGGAGGTGATCCCAGATATTGCTAATGCTAACATTTTTTTAAGTGGGTATTTTGTCTCGCCAGCAGCTCTTTTATCTCTCTCATATTCAACACCAATCTGCCTAAAACCAACCCAAGAAATAATACCTCTTAAGTAAGGCTCGTACTCATTAGATTTTTTTATTTCACTGATAATGTTACTACTGATAAGTCTAAAATCACCAACATCCTGTGGGATTTTAAAATCAGATAGAAAATTGAGGCAGCGATAAAATAAGTATGCCGTCATTTTTTTAAAATAAGTCTCTCCTCGTCTGCTTTTCCTCACTGCATAAACAACATCGTAACCCTCTTGATATTTATCTATCATTTTTTTTATCACTGATGGTGGATCCTGAAGATCTGCATCCATAATAATAGCTGCATCAGAGGGACAATGGTCTATCCCTGCAAGGACTGCTGACTGATGGCCAAAATTTCTTGAAAGGCGAATCAATTGCACATCCGCTTTAGGAAATTTTTTTATAATATCTACCGTAGAATCAATGGATCCGTCATCAACAAAAATAAAATTAAAATCAATGGAGGGGTTCTTATTTTTTTTTAATTCATCATTAATCGCTTGAAAGGTTTTTGCAATCACCAACTCTTCATTGAAGCATGGAATAATAATAGAAACTGATTTTTTATTTTTAGTTTTCATTTTTTTTATGTAATAAACTTAAACCAAAGGCCCCATGAGAAAAGATTAGCTTATTTGAATAGTTTTGCAAGTGGTAATTAATTTTATTGATTCGTAATTGTTTGGGTTTGGTGCTTTCATTTTTGATACAAAACTCTTTAGTATTTGATTTATTGTCAATTGAAGGTAGTTCCATAAAGACTGATTTATTATCATTTATTATTTTATTTTTTTTAATTATCTGACCATCAATATAGAAGTTAAAATCTTTTAATCCGCCTTCTCCTAAAACCTTTAATCTTAATTCAATAAATGTGAGGCTTGGGTATGACGGTGAAAAAATCTCACAAACCATTAAGTTTTCTTTCAAATCATAGGTGGTTGTATTTCTGAGATTTAAAGGGGTAATTTTTTTTGCTCTATTAAGTTCATTAGCCATACTAAATTTATCCTTACTCAT
>Ga0181606_10004618_pt1 | contig 11503 bp, 13 predicted proteins | sample 041ome_10_FD_132994 | JGI IMG/M metagenome (GOLD analysis project Ga0181606, IMG submission 132994) | Coastal salt marsh microbial communities from the Groves Creek Marsh, Skidaway Island, Georgia - 041412US metaG (megahit assembly) | ecosystem: Environmental > Aquatic > Marine > Intertidal...
GTTGAGATGGCTCAGTACATCCAACAATTGGAACAACTAAGTAAAGACCAAGGTGGTTACATACTTCAGTTACAACAACAACTTACAAACGCTGGTAAGAGATTAGCAGAGTTTCATAAACAAGCATCTAACGTAGTAACACAACCAATCGTAGAAGCAGCCACATTAGAACTACCTACCTTAAATCGTAACTAATATGAAAAAGGAATTAGAGATTGTAGTACCAACCAGTTGGTCAGCAGTAACCTTAGAGAACTATCTTAAACTACAAAAGGATTTAGTAGCCTATGGGCAAGATGATGAGGTAGCTTATGTAGCAACTCTCTTATATCACTTGTGTGGGATTGAACCTGGCTTTATACCCCAACTACCCACAAACATATTAACCTCCGTTAAATCGGATTTGAGAGGGTTTATGGGGGATGCTGAGTATCCATTGCAAAACATCATTAAGATTAATGGTAAGGAATATGGATTTGAACCTAATCTATCTACAATGTCTTATGGGGCTTATTTGGATATTACGAAATACACCGAAATAACAATTGACAAGAATTGGAATAAGATAATGAGTGTATTGTACAGGCCTGTAACAAAGAGAACACTATCCTTATATGAGATAGAACCATACGATAGTGCTAAAACACAGCCTGAACTATTCGATTCAGTAGGAATGGATGTACACTTCGGAGCAGTGTTTTTTTTTCTGCATACGTTAACGGAATTAGTTCAAGATACCCTGAGTTATTTGAAGGAGGCGGAAGTCCCACCCCACATCAAGTTAACTTTGGTAAAAAATGGGGAACTTATCAAACAGTTATACAATTATCGGGAAATGATTTCTCCAAGTTCGATGATATACTTAGGAAGCCATTAGAGGCGTGTTTACTATACCTAGCCTATCAATCAGATAACGCTTTACTTCAGAATATCCTACAAAAAGAGATTATGAAGGGAAAAGGATAAATACATCTTCACTTTACATTGTTAAAATAGTAAGAAACAATCTTATTATGAGAAGAAAACAGGCAGCTTGGAAAAGAGCTCAATGGAGAGAAGGTGAGAAAGGTGGAATCTATATAGGTGATACTAAAGGTTTATCTTCCCCTAAAAACTCACGTAGAGGATGTCTATGTAAGGATAAGAACACATACTCTCGTCAGTGCTGTGAAGGTTATTTAATCAACCAAGGAATTGGACAAACTGAAAGAGAAGCTTTGGAAAGAGGAGCATTCTCTTCCGCATTTTCAACCGCATTCGATACTAAAGAAATATACGATTACTAATTATGGCACAAAAGACTAAAGACCAGTTAAGGTTAGAGAACGATACTAACTTTCCAAACAACAACACAGGCTTCATTACAGCAGCTGGGTTAAGAGGATTCAACGATGATATGATTGAATCTCTTGCTCTACAATCTGATTTAGATATAGCTGATGATAGGATAACTGCTAACTCAGAATCGATTGAAATACTTTCTCAATCATTCTTAGATTACTCAGCTTCATTGGATGATAGCTATGTAAGTGAGGCAGAATTCGGACCTTACACTGCATCAGTAACGGCTGATTCGGCATCAGTATCTACTAGAGTAACCGATTTAGAAAACTTCTCTTCTTCATTGGATGATGATTTTGTAAGTGAAACTGAGTTTGCCGCTTATACTTCATCTAACGATGGTAGAGTTGATGATTTAGAAACATCAGAAGCAGCTCTTAATACATACACTGGTTCTAACGATAGTAGAGTACAATCATTAGAAACCGAAACAGGTTCATTACAAGCTCAGATAGATGCACTTACTACTGGTAGTGGTATTGAGATAGAAAACGAAGGTTCAAACATTGGTACGGCATTTACTTTAGATTTTGTAGGTGATGGTATAGAAGCTACATTTGGTGGTACTACTGCTACTATAACAGTAGATGGTTTAGCAACTACATCTTCACTTAATGCATTATCATCATCGGTTGCTACTGAGATAAACGATTTAGTAGAAAAGACTGGTTCATACGCAACTACTGGTAGTAACACATTTGTAGGTAATCAAACCATCACAGGCGATTTATTCGTAGATGGTGATTTAACTGCTAGAACATTATATATAGATTCATCATCTATCCTTTATACATCAGGCTCGAATAAGTTTGGTGATACTTTAGATGATGTACAAGAACTAACTGGTAGTGTATCTATCACTGGTTCATTCGAAGCACCATTGCAAGATGGATATGTATGGGTAGGTAGTGCAGGAAGCTCTACACAAATCCCATCATCATCTATTCAGGGTGTTCAGTTCCCTTACACTGGTTCAGCTCAGATAACTGGCTCATTAGGTGTAACTGGTTCAATCACAATCGATAACGCTGGCCAGACAGGTAGTGTAATAGATAACGTTACCGATACTTACGCTTCTGCTGATAAGGTGGAGCATGTAGTAACTTTATCACAAGTTGAATACGATGCGATTGTAAGTAAAGATTTAAACACACTATATCTAATTAGTGGCTCAGATACTGGAATCGTATCAGCATCTTACGCTGTATCTGCATCTCATGCTGATTCGGCTGATTTTGCAACAACAGCTACTTCAGCAACAACTGCTGATTCAGCAACATCATCATCCTATATCTTAGGTTCTAATGTAGATGGACAAGTATCCGATTCATTTAGTTCAGTAAGTGCATCTTACGCAGTTTCTTCATCACACTCTGAAAGAGCAGATACCGCTGATATTGCGGATGTTGCATCATATGTATCAGGTGCTAATGTGGATGGAGCAGTTGCACTCGCAACTACCGCATCATATGTAGAAGGTGCTAATGTAGATGGAGCGGTTGCACTATCAACTACTGCATCTTATGTGGAAGGTTCTAATGTAGATGGAATAGTAGCAAACGCTACAACCGCATCATACGCATTAAGCGCTAGCTTGGCTGAGAACGCTTTAAGTTCTTCAGTATCTATATACTCATTAAATACTACGGTAGTTGGTAAGAACGTTAGTGGTGGTACAATTGAAAAAGGTACTCCTCTATTCTTTACTGGTAGTGGTGTAGCAGGAAACGTAGTAGGATTGATTCCGGCTGATGCTGGAGATGCAACCTTAATGCCTGCTGGTGGTATTGCTGGAGAACAAATCTTAGATGAAGAAGAAGGTGTTATTCTATTAGATGGTTTCATCAATGGAGTAGATACATCACTATTCTTAACAGGCGAAGAGATTTATGTAGGAGTAGGTGGTGGATACACTAACGAAGCACCAACTGGTTCAGCTAACTTAATCCAAAAATTAGGTAATGTTGAAAGAGTAGACCTAACCAATGGTAGTGGAGTAATTCACGGACCATCTGCAGCACGTTCTTTACCAAATATCTTAGAAGGATACGCATGGGTAGGTAACTCCGATGATGTACCTGTTGCAGTTGCAACTTCATCGTTTGGTGGAGGTGGTGGAGCTGGTTTCCCATTTGAGGGTAAAGCTGAAATTACTGGAGCATTGGATGTGAGTGGTAGTATTACTAGAACATTAGATGGATTTAGTGGAAGTGTTGTTGATAACATCATCGATACCTTTACATCAGTACCTGCAATCAATCACATTGTAACTTTAACTGAAGCTGAATACGATGGATTAGGAAGTGTGGATGAAAACACTCTATATGTAATCTCAGGCTCAGCAGTAGATTCTGAATTCCCTTATAGTGGTTCAGCACAAATTACTGGTTCATTAGGAGTAACTGGAAGTATTACAATTGATAATGGTTCTGATACTGGTTCAGTTGTTGATAACATTGGTGGAAACACAATCGCAGCAGTACAACACATTGTATCTATTGATTCAGCATCTTACGCAGCATTAGGAACATACGATGAGAACACACTATACGTTGTAAGTGGAAGTACATCAGCAGCAACCTTATCACCTTACACTGGTTCAATCAGAGGTAACGTAACGGATGTAGCTGAAACTTCAAACACAGCTTCTTTAGACTTCTCAGTTGGAAACTTCTTTAGTTCTTCTATCGATGATAACACACACTTTGAAATAACAAACGTATTGCCAGGTCAGACTGTATTACTGAGAGTTAACATTACAAACGCTACGCCAGCAGTAACGTTCTCATCTAATGTTAAACAACCTTCAGGAAACGAATACACCGCATCTGCTAACACCGAAGTTGATATCTTAACATTCACATCGTTTGATAGTGATAACGTTAATTTAGTAGCTGTAAACAATTTGAAATAAGAGATATGCCGATATTCGCACCATTTAGTTATTTATCAAATCCAATCACACCAGAACCAGCTTGGTCACCTGAGGACTTTACCAATGTACAATATTGGTGGAGAGCAGATTTAGGTATTACCACATCTGGTACTGGTGTATCTCAATGGAGAGACCAAATAAATAACTTTGATATGATTCAAGGTACTGATGGTAGTAGACCATCAGCTACTACATCCTCTAATTTAAATGGAGCAGATGTACTATCCTTTAATGGTTCATCCGATTATATGTACACAGCCACAACTCCAGCGGCACTTAGTAGTAGTGATGTTACTATATTAGCAGTTTGGGATATGGTTAGTGCTAATAATGGAGCAGTTATGGGTGTGGCTACTACTTTAAATGGTACTCGTTTTTGGATGGATACTCTTAATGGAGATTATAGAATATATGGTGAAAACATATATAGTGGTGGTGGTTCTGCATATACTGTTGAATCAACTGCATCTACTGGAGCTAACGCTATGAAGATGAGATACGATGCAAGTGCAGGAGATGGATTTGTAGCACAAAACACATTAACTGAAACTACAATTGGTACTGCTGGTGATGTTAACGCAACTTGGGTAGCAAACTCTACTGTTGCTGTTGGTGCATTGGTAAGTGGAATTGGTGGTGGTGTATTCCTTAGTAGATATGTTGAATACAAATTAGCTGAGCAAGTATTTGTTTATGGTACACCAACAACTGATGAAATGAATGAATGGAAAGATTACGTTAACAACCGATACGGAACAATAATATCATAATATGGCTGAGAAAGGAACAGGATTATTTTTAGGAGGAACTGAGATTACAGCTATACAAAACAATAAGTTTGTATTTGCTAATCCATTTAGTGAAGCAGTAGCACCATCATATCAAATCAGAACTGATACATATGGTTCATTTGTTGAGATAGCAGTGCCTGGTACTGATTTTGGTATATTTGGACAATCTGATTACTCATCTGATATATCATCTGCAGTAAGAGGTACTGGTAGCGATTATAACCTTATTCCAACTGGTAGTGGAACTACTGAATTCTGGCCTTCTGGTTCGGTTGTAGATTCGGATTATGATTTTGCAACTGAAGGTGGATATAGCACTTCTATGTTTGCTGAAGATGCTGGAAGTATAGGAGCAATTTACGGAGGTGATTTTTCAAACTTCTATGGTGTTGATTTCGTTATCGAAGGTTGGGTATATATGAATGAAAGATTGTATCAAGGTGGTGCACCATTCCATAAATCCATTTTAAGAAATACGAATTCTACATTTAGTGCAGATATATCGTTTGTATCAAATGGTTCAGCACAATATAGAATGAGAGTAATTAAAGGAGGAACTCAATACTTTAGTTCTAACATCACATCTAACCTTAACCAATGGTATCATTACGCATTCTCATTTACAAACTCAGGAAGTGCTCTTAGAGCATATTGGGATGGAACACGTATAATGGATTCAACAGCAACTGGTGCAAACACCGATAATCTATTTTATAGATTGTTAGGTGGTGATATGGGACCGAATGATGGAGCTAAAGGTTCTATACAAGATTATAGAATTACAATTGGTTCTAATAGAGGATACACTGGAGCAACAATAACAACACCTAATTCAATAGTAGAATACTCATGATAACATACAACGTAATAATTAATGACGAGATTGTTGACACTATAACTGTTAGCGATATTAATACATTGGATGGATATGAATTACCACCAGTACAATGCGAACTTAGAAAAGTATAATAAGATATGGCTACAATAAAATTAGGAAGTTTAACGTTAGGAAAAGTTGCCATTGGTAGTTCTACTATCGGTGATACAAGAAAGTTAAACAAAAGCAACGCATTTAAGGCAAAGGCAGTAGATAACCATACGATAGATAAAGAAATCATTAATGCTATTAAAGCATATGAGTTAATTAGAGATTCTATACAAGGTGTAAACGAAGGAAATCAAGAAAACCCTATCGTACAACCTGAAGGTGGAGATAATTGGTTATTAGCTAACTCAGTATGGGATGATAATGGTGTATGGGATGATACACAAAATTGGAACGATTAAAAATAAATAAATTATGATTAACGATATATTAAACGGAGATTCAGCATCTGATATCAGAGCTAAACTAAACGAACTAATTAACATTGTAAACGATTACTCATCATCTCAGTATATGGATATGGGCGATGGTGGTGGTGACCCACCAGCTGGAGGTGATTTCTTTACTGTATGGGATAACGATTATATGGGAACTACTGGTGTAGCATCAGCAATGGATGCTTGTTCTGCTATTGGAATGGGTGCTTCGCATGATATGTACATTTCAAAAGACCCAGCGAATATGGCTGGTACATCAGTACCTGAAAGTGGTGATACTTTATATACTGATTCTGGATTGATGATGTACGCACCTGAGAGTATGTACTTTGGATATGAAGATACAGCAATGATGCAGAATTATTCTATATACATTGGACCTAATGGTATGATAACATCAATTGACCCTTGTTAAGATATGGCAAATTTGTATAAATCATATTTAGGAGATATACCATTAAGTAATAAGCTTGGGTCAAATAGTATCAGCATTCCATTCTTTGAGCCGGTAGAAGTAGATTACGTTTTAGTTGCCGGAGGTGGTGGCGGTGGAGCAGGTGGAGCCGGAGGTGGTGGTGGTGAAGTCCAAACCAACTTCTTTGGTTCAGAACCGCTTACATTAGATACTGCTAATCAATATACTATAATAGTTGGTGAAGGTGGATTATTAGGAGCAGCTACACTTAGTTCAGTAACTAATAATAATTATGGTACTGGTTCAAATGGTGGAGATTCAATGATAATTTCACCCGCAACAACAATGTCATTAGCATTAGGTGGTGGAGCCGGTGGTGGTTATTATAAAACTGACCAAAAGTTTCATAACGATGGTAGCGATGGTGGTAATGGCGGTGGTGGAATGTGGGAAGCATCTTCTGCAGGAAGTGGAAGTGGTACTGGATTTGGATTAGAAGGTGGTACATTTAACCCTACATCAGTTAATGGATATGGAGATGCACCAACCATATACCAATACTCAGCCGGTGGTGGTGGAGGTCCTGTTGTTTATTATGAAGAGATATTTGAAGGAGCAATAGTATCTGGTTCAGATGGATATACATATTATGATGATTTAATACCATTGTGGGCTAGTAAAGGTGGTCATGGTGGAGAACCATTAATTATTGATTGGTTGCCATACTCTGGTTCAGAAGCTGGAGCAGGTGGTGGAGCAGGTGAAGGTAGTTATAATTCGGTTGCAAGTATTATCAGAGGTAATGATGGCGGTGGAACAACCGGTGGGTCTGGTACGGGCGCTGATAGAAATGGTAGTAATTACACTGGAGCCGGTGGTGGCGGTGGAGATGCTAGTGGAAATACACCATACAATGTAACAGATGGTGGTAATGGTGGTAGTGGTATTGTAGTAATTAGATATAGTGGAACCGAAGCTAAATTTAGTGGAGGGGATATTAATATATCAGGTTCATATGTGTACCACACATTTATATCTTCATCTACTTTAATACCAGTATAAACAAAAAATTGGAAATATCCAAACAAAATTGTTATAACTTTAATCATTAAATATTATTAATATGAATTCAAACACTGTCTTAAACAAGATTATGACTTTACTTTCTTCGGAAACGAAAAAGGAAGTTAGCTTTGTTACCGCTGCTTTAGTAGATGGGACTGTAGTTGAATCTGCTACATTCGATGTAGGTGAAGCTGTTGAGGTAATTGCCGAAGATGGTACTAAAACACCTGCACCTGATGGTGAGCATGAGTTATTCTTAAAGGATGAAGAAGGAAACGAAGTTCGTATCCGTATCATTACTAAGGATGGAATCATCACCGAAAGAATGAATGTTGAAGAAGCAACTGAAGAGCCTGAAGCTGAAGAAGAGATGAGTTCTGAAGAAGTAACTGAATTGGAAGAAGAAATTTCTGAAGGTGAGGAGAAAGAGGAAGTAGTTATCAACTTGGAAGAGGTTGTTAAAACCGTTGAAGAGATGAGCTACAGAATCGAAGAACTTGAAAAGAAGCTAGCTGAAATGCAAGTTGAAGAAGAAGTTGAAGAAGAAATTCTTGAGGAAGAAGAACTTCCTAAATTAGATGGAGCCCCTGTTATGGCTTCCAAAGTAAAAACCCCAAAAAGTGCTGGTAACAAAACAAACAGACAATCAGCCTTTTTATCCAAACTCTATAACTAAAATTAAAATTCTGAAAAAATGAGAAAAAATCAAAATTTCGCACTACCTTCAGTAACATCGACTTACGCTGGTGAATTCGCTGGTAAATATATCGCTGCTGCTTTATTGAGTGCTAAAACATTGGAAAACGATTTGGTAACTGTAGTACCAAACGTGAAGTACAAAGAAGTAATCCAAAAATTGGATGTATCAGGTATTGTACATGACGCAAGTTGTGATTTCACAACTTCTGGTTCAGTTGCTCTTGATGAGAGAATCCTTGAGCCAAAAGAACTTCAAGTAAACTTGGAACTATGTAAGCAAAACTTCTTGGATTCATGGGAATCTCTTCAATTGGGATACTCTGCATTCGATGAAATTCCTGCTAACTTTACTGATTACTTAGTATCTTACGTTGGTGGTAAAGTTGCTGAAGCAACTGAAACTTCAATTTGGCAAGGTGCTGCTGCTACAAACGGTCAATTCAAAGGATTCCTTCCAGCGATGAGTGCTTCAGTTGTTGCAGGTGGTGGTATCGTTCAAGGTGCTAGTTCAACTGGTTCAATCGATTCAACTAACGTAATCGCAGCATTGAACAACTTATACGAATCAATTCCTGATACTGTATTTGGTAAAGAAGATTTATTCATCTATGTACCAACTAACGTAGCTAAAGCATACCAAAAAGTATTGGGTACTGACTACGCTAACGGATACAACAACCAAGTAACTGTTGGTGAGAAGCCAATGAACTTCAACGGTATCGATTTAGTAATGTGTCCAGGTATGACAGCATCTTACATGGTAGCAGCTCAAAAATCAAATATGTTCTTCGGGACTGGCTTGATGAGTGACTACAATGAAGTTAAGGTCTTAGACATGGCTGACCTCGATGGTTCACAAAACTATCGTGTGATTATGAGATACACCGCTGATACTCAGTTTGGTATCGCTAGTGATATCGCAATCCACATCCCTGCGTAAGTAGGTATGACTATATAGAAGATGAGGGGAGTTAACCCTCCCCTTAATCTTCATATTTTTAACAATTATTATTAACAGAAAAACAACTTAAAATTATGGCATGTGATTTAACAGCTGGTAGACAGGAAGTTTGTAAAGAATCGGTAGGTGGCTTACAAGCCGTTTACTTCATCAATTTCGTTAGTGGGTCAACTTTTACAAGACCTAGCGATGGTGAGGTAACTGATGGATTCTCAGGACTTACTGCTTACAAATATGAGCTAAAGGGCACATCAAATTATACTGAGACTGTTAATAGTAGCAGAGAAAATGGTACTACCTTCTTCACTCAAGAGTTAACTCTTAACTTAAAGAAATTAACTAATGAGATGACAACTGAGCTAAAAACTTTAGCTTATGGTAGACCTCAAATTGTAGTTCATACGAATGCAGGAGATGCTTTGTTAGTGGGACAAGATAGAGGAGCAGATTTAACTGCTGGAACAATTCAAACTGGTGGTGGACTTGGTGACCTATATGGTTACTCAGTTACTATGACTGGTGAAGAACAACTTCCTGCTGGATTTATCTCTGGTTCAACTGTTGATGACCCATTTGCAGCGATAACTGCACCTACAATTGTAACTTCTTAATTACTATTATAAGGCTCATCGTATATTGACGATGTAAGAACTAAAGGGGGTGATGATTCATCCCCTTTTTTTTGTGTCTTATAACTACGTTCAGATGTTTCATTGTTAAATAATAGATAAAGAACACTTATATACACTATGAATTCATACTATTTAAGCGGAAGTAATACAAATACGTTCAGAATTGAACAAACAACCGAACCTACGTTCACTATGTATTACCAAAATATGCAAACATTGGTAAACACTACCCAATCGTTATCAGCTGAATACACATCATCGGAATCAATCATTAAATTTGAAGCTGAGATTAGTGGAGCTATCGATGGTGGTGAATATAGAGCATATATGGAAGATAGTGGCAGTAACAAAGTATGGTATGGTACCTATAAAGTGTTTGCATCCGCATCTAACGATACAACTCAATATAAATCACATTTAGATAACGAATTTAAATCAAATGTGACAACAAACGAATACATTATTTTTTAAGATATGAAGAAAGAAACAAACTTCTCAGTATTAAACTTATCTCAGCAAGATATTCCAATCATTACTGAAGATACTAAAACAAGATATAGTTGGGTACCAATTGGTATAATGGACCAAGATGATTTCTTCCCAATTGTAACTGATGCATTTAACACCTCTACAACTAACGCAGCTTGTATTGAGGGTATTGCTGATTTAATTTTTGGTAAGGGGATGTACTCTAAGAATGATTTATTTGATGCTGCATTGGCTAAGATGATTGACCAGGAAGATGTTAAGAAGATAGCATTTGATTTAAAACTTTATGGTAACTTTGCTGCACAAGTATGGTGGAATGATGAACACACTAAGGTAAAGAAAATCTATCACATACCTGTACAAAACGTAAGAGCTGAAAAGTTGTATGATAAGCCAAAGGTTGAAACATATTTCTATTGTACTGATTGGACTGATAATAGAGCACAAAAGAATAAGAAAGTAATACCAGCCTTCGGATGTTCTGACCAACCTATGGAGATATACTATGGTAAGAACTATTCACCAGGTACATACTACTATGGATTGCCTGATTGGATTTCAGCACTTCAGTTCTCATTTGTAGAAGCTGAATTGAGTAACCTTCATATCAACAATATCGAAAACGGATTCTTACCTTTGGTAATGGTTAACTTAAATAACGGAGTTCCAGCACCTGAAGAAAGACAAGTAATCGAATCAAACATCGTTAACAAATTTACTGGTACTAGAAACGCTGGTAGATTTATGTTATCATTCAACGATGATGCGGCTAACAAACCAACAATTGATACAATTCAAACGGAAAACCTACATGAGAAGTATCAGTACGTTGCAGAGTACTCTCAGGACCGA
>Ga0181606_10004630_pt1 | contig 11491 bp, 8 predicted proteins | sample 041ome_10_FD_132994 | JGI IMG/M metagenome (GOLD analysis project Ga0181606, IMG submission 132994) | Coastal salt marsh microbial communities from the Groves Creek Marsh, Skidaway Island, Georgia - 041412US metaG (megahit assembly) | ecosystem: Environmental > Aquatic > Marine > Intertidal zone...
GATGGGTCTGATGGACACGTGGCGACATTACACGACGACGACGATAGAGACGACGATAGAGACGACGACGACGATAGAGACGACGATAGAGACGACGACGATAGAGACGACGACGACGACGCAGATGCGCTGAGGACGACGACGTCGGACGCGCGGCTGACGACATTGAACGACGACGACGACGACGTGCGGACGAGGTGGAGGTTGAGGACGTGGCTGTGGCGATGGGGCACGCGGTGACCGTGGTGACGACGACGACGACGACGACGCGGAGGACGACGCGGAGGACGACGACGACGGGTAGGGGTCAATGGCGACGAGGTGTGACGCGATGTGTGACGTGCGGGGTGATGCCGCGTGGCGTCGGCGTCGGCGTCGTCGTCGGCGTCGTCGTCGGCGCGCGCGGCGCGACGGCGACGGATGACGCGGACGGTGGTTGGCGCGCCGCGCGTCGTCGGCGCGTCGTCGGCGCGACGGCGAGGGGTGACGGCGGTGACGAGAGTCGTGATGATGCGTCGTCGTCGTGGTGTGACCACGACGACGCTGCCGCCGCTGCTGACGCTGACGCCGACGCCGACGTGTCGTCAAAGTCGTCGTTGGATGATGATGAAATGCTTTTGTTGAAGACGCTGCAGGAGGCGTACGACGCGTCGAGTGTGGAGTTTGCGTCGATCGCGCGGCGGTCGAGGACGGCGTTGACGCTGTCGTTTTTCAGCGCGTGCGAAGCGCGGGGGGAGGCGCTGCGGGCGCGAGGGGCGGTGAGGGAAGCCGAGGCGTTGGATGCGATGTGTGGCGCGGCGTTTTCTATGGCGTCGTATACGTTGGAGGAGATTACTGAAGGGTTGGCGGCGACGTCGGGGGCGGGCGCGCTCGGGGCTGGGGGTGCGGATGATGCGGCGTCGGATGCGACGTCTTTGATGTCGCCAATGTCTTCTTCTTCTTCTTCTTCTTCTTCTTCTTCTTCTTCTTCTTCTTCTTCTTCTTCTTCTTCTTCGACGACTGGGTTGACGCTTGCGCAGGAGAATGAGTTGCGCGCGCGGTGGGGCGAGCTTACAAAGGCGTTAGCCACGACTGGGGAGTCAAACGCGCTCGCGCAAGGCGCGTTGAATGAAGAGTCGAGGAAAAACGCAATCACAGAGATTGCGGGGAGGGTTTCGGTCGGCGCCGGCGAGATGGAGCGTTTGATGCGCGTCGCTCCCGAACGGCGCATTGTGGATGTTTTATTAACCATTCCTCGCGGTGATGAGCGCGCGGCGGCGGTGAATGATGCGTTGACACCACCTGAAGACGGCGACGACGTCGACGGGGATGAAGAAAACGAAGTGGTGTTCACCACGGCGCCGAAACTTTTGAACGTTCTCGAGGCGATGCGTCGAGACGCGCGCGCGGCGGGTGAAGATGGGACGCTTGTCTCTGAACTCGATGAACTCGCGGCGATCGTCGAGTCGAAGTGCGAATATTCGTAGATTGTCGCCGCGGGCGAGTTGGTGAGTTGGTGAGTCGCGGCGCGCCACGGCGGCGACAGCCGCCAACACATAGCATATAGCTGTAGGTGTACCGGTACCGGTACCGGTAGTAGTCAAATTACCAGTTGTCGTTATGTATTCAACGTTAAGCTAGTTTTTAAAGCAACGCGCATTTTCTATGTTATACTAAAATCATCATCAATCGTATCACACGACGTCGATGCCTTCGTCGCGGCATTGATGTGTTGAGGCGTCGTCGGCGTTCAAGTCGTCAACTGCCCGCTCGGCAATCGCTGCAGCGGCGACTACTCCTGCAGTTTTGACAGCTCTAATCGCTCGCATACCATGACGTCGCCGTTGTAAAACAACCACTCCGTGTTTGACGTGCGTAAAGACGTCAAAGATGTTCCCCGTGCCTTGTTGCGCGAGCAACACGCCAAGAATGACTGGAAATGCAAACCCAATCGCCTTCTTCACGTGCGGAAGGGCGCCATATTCGCGAATCTTGACATCCTTACGTTTGACACCACCCGCGTCTTGAAGTGCTTCTTCCTCTTGACGAGTGTTTTGGAAATCGCGAAAGCCTTTGCACAAGTTTTTCACCACGCCCCACATGCCGTGTCGCACCGCCATGCGCGCGACGTCTTGTTGTACTTTTTGCTCTTCAAAGTGTAACAAAACGCACTCTGCGGCGGTCGTACCGGGGGTATCTCCTGGAATCGTTCGCATGCGCCATGCACTAAAGTACGGGTCGACACGGATAACGTTTGGATTCTCCCCTTGCTTGGGGTGTTTCAAGCCCCTTGTAATAGTGTAGTAGCAGTCGCCATCCTTCCACGTACGTCGACTAAAGACGTAATCGCGGTTGGAAATCACAGGTAATTGTCGCTCCCAAAAGCAAATTTCTGCACCCGTGCGCACGTCGCGCTCGACGACGTACTGTTTCTTTAAAAGTTTGTCCCAAATGTCTCGCGTGGAATCCGAATTGTAAAAGTCACAAATTTCCTCCTTGGTCGCGCCTTGAAAGACGCTTCTAGAGAGATACTCGGTGCCACCGTAAGGCAAAATGTGCCGCCATGCCTTATAATGACACGCGCTCGATGTTTCTTCTTTATCCATCATCTCCTGCCACTCTCCAGACTCTTCTCTCGGCGTTGCGTTCGGCACCGACGCGACGCGCGCCTTGAACCGTTCGAAATCTTCTCGCTGCACGACATCCGTCACGCCGCTCGGAAACGTCGTCGGCTCGTTCCCCAACTCGGCATACTTTTCCTGATGACAGCGCTTCGAACTTTTATCTTCATCACGCCGTCGTCGACGTCCGCGCTGCACGTCAAGCGCCACCGCGACTCCGGTGATTTCAACAATGCGCTGCACCACGACGCTCCTCGACGCCAACCAAAGCACCAACGACCGCGTCGTGACCAACGTGCTCACGGCAACCCACGTCCACCGCGCGAACGGTTGCGTGCTCTGTATCATAGACATTCTAAAATTCCGCAAAAGTGCCACGCTTCGTGGATGATACGCGACGTAACACACTCCAACCACCGTCGCAAACACCACCGGCCAGACGTCGGCGACGAGCTTAAAGTGCTCCCCGAGCGCCTCCTTTGCGCCAAACGGCAACCCAGCCGCGAGTTCAAACATCGCTGATAAATCATTCGACGCACCATTCACATGCATACTCCCCGTCTGTGTCCCGCGATCGACGTTCGGGACCCCACGCCCGTCGTCGCGAGACGAAAACAACGACGCCATGACCCGTCCAAAAGTCAAACCCCTCTCCACACGCGTCGTCTCGAGATTTTTTCACCCCGAATCAAAGCAAAGATTCCCACAGGCGCGCGACGTGTGCCGACGCCCGCCGTCTCGACGACCGCTCGATCGACGACGTCCGACGTTCGACGCGCCACCGAGACGCGCAAAACTTTTCCCCGCACACGTCACGCGCCAACACGCGCACTCGCGCACGTCGCGCACGTCGTCGCGAATCGCAAATTCAAACAATGAATCAATCCCCCCCCGTGGCTTTATGCCGTCGCGTGCCCTGCTGCGGCGCGAATGCGATGCTGGGACGTTCGGCGCGCGCGACGCGAGACCCGTCGGACGATGGCGTTGGCGTGAGATTTTGATGCGCGGCGTCGTGGTCGATGTGCCGCGCGCGTGGCGTCGCGCGAACCGTCGTCGCGTCGCGCACTGCGGCGACAGAGTGCGAAGAGACGGTGATGATGAGTCAGCCACGCGGTGACTGTATGCCGCGTTTGGTGTTTGGCGTTCTAGTACGTGGCTATGACATGGCTATGTGTCGCGCGTGGTGGGTGGGTGGATGGATGGATGGATGGATGGATGGATGGATGGATGGATGTGATTTGAATAGAATCACTGGGCGTCGTCGTCAGTGATCGTGATTGGCGGTGAGGCGCGGGCGATGATGGCGGCGCGTCGGGCGGCACATCTTTGGCGGGCGGGTTCGTCGGTCTCGCTCTCGGTGTCGTCGTCACTGGTGTCGTCGAGACAGCAGCACGCGATGCAATGCGAGTAGACGTCTGAGAAAGGCGGCGGTTTGGCGCGATCGCCGAACGCCGAGCTGGGCGCGGCAGCAAAGTCGTCGGCGGCGTTTGGGTCGCGCGCGGCGTCCCGATGGATGTCGTCCTCGTCGGGGAACTCGTCGGGGGAATATTTTCTCGCCATGTGGCCATCGTTGATGATACGGCCTAGAGAGTTATAGCACGCGGTGTGCATCTGATGTCGCCGCGGACACTCGATGTGGCAATACGTCACGGGTTCATCGTCCATGGATAAGCCGCCGACGCGCCGCGCGCACATTGGGCACTCGGCGTCAAAAATTGACCGCCCCTTGAGCTTATCGAGGGCGATATCGTTCGCTATGATGCGATAGCCATGGGCGACGACCGATAACGTGGTTTGCATCTTCTCCAGGCTCGCTGGGTCGTCATCGCGGTCGATGGCAAACGCAGCCTCTTTAGATTGGTGATTTTCCATCACGTCGGCGAGGTGTAAACACACATCCGTGTACAGCTCTGTCGTCGTCGCGCGATCTCGGAATTCTCGATACGTGCCTTGATCTTCACCGACGTAACGAATTCTATCGAGTAAATCTTTTGCTGCTTTCAAATACGGCGTCGCTCCGATGTGTGGAAGATTTTTCATCCGCCACTCGAAATTAAAATACATCGCCTCGGCGTCTTCGAGCGCGCGCGCGCCGAATGCTTTAGAAAAGTCCCCGCCGCCGTAGAACAATCCTCGACGCGACAGCGCGACATCGAAATAGTCCCTGGCTAAAGCAACAATATCACTCTCATCTGGTACATCGCTCTGTTCAATCACACGTAACCCCGCTTCGATGCACCGGTCGCCCGCGCGCAGCGCAGCGTCGAGCGCGTCAACGCCGCCGACTCTCAAGAACACTCGCGACCACAATTTCCAACACGCCGCTTCAACGCTCGCGCGCCCGAGCGCATGCGCCCGCGTGTGCGCAATCCCCAAATGCTCCCGGCACTCTTCAAATTGACGTACGCGCGCTCGCACGTCGTCATCGTCGTCATCGTCATCCATTAAACGCGAGTCGTCCCGCGCGGCAAAGTACATCTTCGCCAACGCCAGATGCACGAATGCATCGACCACATCGCGGTCTTTCTCGCCCACCTGCGCCGCGCGCGCGATCGCCTCGCTCGCTGCGGCGGCGCACTCGCGTTCGGCATCGCTCGACGCGCGAGCGCGACGCCTCGCGCGCGCGGAGCGATGACGAACGCGGCGCAGCGGCACCGGGTCGCTCAGGCGCTCGTACACGTCATCGCCCAACGCGCGGCGTATGACGCCTTCGTCGTCGCCCCAGCGCGCGTCGGCGATGCGTGCGTCGTAGTACGCGCGTTCGGCGAGCATGAGCGCCGCGTGGCGAGTGGCGCGCGCGGCGTTCTATGCGTGCATGCGCGACATGGAATGCCGACATTCAGTGACGCTGCCGACGACGCATGACGCCGGGTGCGGGGCGACCTCTGGCGCGCGCGTGCGTGGTGAACGCGCGCCGATTGAATTTTGACAACGCACTGTGCTTCGATGGCGTCATCGATGCCCTGCGCGCGGGCACTGCGCCTGTATCACCGTCGAGCGGTGGGACCCATCATGTGCAACGCGATGACGACGCAGTGCTGAAGCACTACGACGACGCGTCGCCGTCCACGGATGCGATCGCCGAACGTGCCAAAGGGTTTGACGTCATCATCACCAAGGAAGTCCCCGTGGACGTCGAGCGGTTGCCGAGCTCGGTGAAGTTGGTGTGCGAAGCGGGCACTGGATACAACAACATAGACGTCGCAAAGGCGGCGGCTCGAGGGATCACGGTGTGCAACGTTCCGACGTATTCCAGCTCAGCGGTGGCGCAATTGGTGATAACATTTGTGTTGAGTTTAAGCGTTGGGTTGGTGGAGCAGCATCGGGCGCTGGGTCGCGGGGACCGGTCGCACTTTATCGGTTTCGAGGGGCTGGCCAAGTATTCGATGTGCGAGACGGAGCAAAAGGTGATTGGATTAGTGGGCGGGACTGGGGCGATTGGGCAGCAAGTGGCGCGGTTGGCGAATGCACTCGGGATGAAGGTGTTGGTGTGGAGTCGCAGCGCGACGACGACGGATGAGTGGGACGCCGTGAGCTTGGATGAATTATTGTCGCGGTCGGATTTCGTTTCGATTCATTGCCCGTTGAACGAGCACACGCGCGGGTTAATAGACGCCAGCGCGATGGCTAAGATGAAGCCAACGGCGAGGATTATTAACACCGCGCGCGGGGCGGTGATTAATGAGTCCGATTTGATTCACGCGTTACAAAACAACGTTATCGCTGGCGCGGCGCTCGACGTCCAGGAGCGAGAACCACCCCAGGAGGATTCCCCACTTTACACCATGCCGCAGGTGTACTTGACGCCGCACATCGGCTGGAAGCGTCTTGAGACTCGTCAGCGATTAATCGATTCAGTCGCGACGACGATTGCTAGATATCTCGCGGGAGATCCGATCAACGTCGTGAAACCAAACTAGCGCGCGGTGCGGCAGCGAATGTGTAAATTTCTCCATCTTTAATACATCGTACAATCAAGACACGGCGACTAAAGCACCACTCGCGAACTGGAAAAAATATCAAAACGCTTGGCACGCGAAAAACTGCGCGTTTTCGCCAACGTTCGTCACCTAGAGCTTTTCCATCGCAGGGTGCGCGCGTCTCGTTCAACCTCGTCGTTTTCTAATCAAACATGTTCACGAGGTTGTTTAGTTTCAGCAGCTCTTGCTCGGTTTGGGCTTGCAAGAAACAACGCTTGCAGTGCAACATTCGGGTTCTTCGCTCGCATCCGCATCGCAGTGTGCGGCGTGATGTTTGGCTTGCGCCAACCACGCGGCATACGCCAACTTACCCGCTCGGGACAAAGCGCTGGAAAGCGCATACGTCCAGGTCCCAGGCTTTCTCGCCGTAACTTCCGCCGCGACAACGTATTCTTCGGCGTTTGGCATCCACTGTGAGATGTACTCCCGCGATTCTTCCTTGATGCGAATGTTCACGTCCACGAAGCCGATGTCTTGCAACATGTCCTGCAAGATGTCAACCTCGTGCGCGCCCGATACTCAGCAGACTAAAGCCTCCGCGGTTTGCATGCATTTTGGGAGCGCTTTACCTCGATTCACCACGTCCGCGATGGCGATTCGCCCATTAGGCTTGAGCACTCGATACGCCTCTTCAAATGCCGCTCGTTTATCGTCGCACAAGTTTATCACGCAGTTGCTCAACACCACATCCATGATCGCGTTGTCCACCGGCAACGCATCGAGCGTGCCAAGTTTAAAGTCCACATCTTCAGGCACGCGCAAATTTAATTCTTTCGCTTTCAATCGCGCTTGTTTCAACATATCATTCGTCATATCCACGCCGACGACGCGACCTCCGTCGGTGCCCACCGCCCGAGACGCCAAGAACACATCCACCCCAGCGCCGCATCCCAAATCCACCACGCATTCGCCGCGCATCAAGCGCGCAAACTTCACGGGCGTGCCGCACCCGACGCCTAAATCCGCATCACCCACGTACGCGCGGTCGGCATCGTCGTACCCGATCGATGCGCGGTTGCTCACCGACGTCACGCAGCACGACGCTGACTTTTGCGCCACCGCCTCGTACGCGGCGTGCACGAGCGACTGCGCGTCGACTGCGGTCGCATCGCACGACATCGTGCCGCCGCTCGCGTCGCCGCCGCCGTCGCAGCACGCCGCGGTGGACATCGCGCCGCGCGCGTGCCGTGCGCGAGACTGACGCCAGGATGCACAACGCGTCACATCGCGACGGCGATGACGACCGCAGCCGCGCGCGCGGGCGGCGAAGGTCGCGACGACGCGTGCGAGGCGTTAGATCGCTTGCGTGCGCGCGTCGATGGGTGGAAATTGGGAGACGATCGCGAGGTAAGCGTGCGAATGGACTTAACGAATGAACGGTTGCGCCATGATAATCAATGTTTGCTTTTGTGTTTCGCGTCGCGCGACAAGGCGGCGTGATGATCGCGCACGGGTGTAAATATAAAGTGTATTACTTGCGTCGTTGTCGTCGTCGTCGTCGTGTCGCAGCGCGCACGCGTCGTTCGGTGGTGCGGATGCTAACATTGTGTTTGTGTGTCGCGTTCAACAGCTCATTCGAGCGCTCCGCGGTTTGAGCGCGAAAACTTTAGATCGTTGTACGGATGCCATAAAGCGCGTGGATGACGCGTGTATTGAATCAGAACGTATCAGCGAGGGCATGGCGAGCGTGACGAACGGGTACAGGGTGTTGAGTAACGCGCAGTTTTTAGAAAAACGCGTGGAAACGGTTGAGGATGAAGCTGCGTCGCGAGGCGGTGGCGGTAGCGGCGACGAAGATTCCCCAACTTCGCGCGTGCAAGGCGAAGAAGCAAAAGCTAATTATATTGCGACGGCTAGGCAGGCGTTGGATGCTATTCGGGGACGATGGGCGGAGACGCACGACGGCGGTTTGGCGTTGACGGGGAATAAATATTGGCGACCGCTTCCGTCGGTGATTGGGACGACAGCATATTATCACGATGAATCGTGCGGATTAGATCCATACCTAGCATCAAATCCGAATCCCGAACGTTGGGGGCCGTACATTTCAAGCGATGACGATGATTCGAGTGAAGTGAGCGACGACTCGAGCGACTCGATCGAGAGCGACATATCGAGCGAGTCCGTGAGCTCGACGTCGAGCGAGGGTGAGTATTCCGATATGGAAGATAATCTAGCGGATTTGGATAATTATAATGACGGTGATGGCGTTGGCTTAGATGACGATGGATACGATGTTGATGACGGTAGAGGAGGTGGTGGAGATTTGTTCGCCGCCGTCACCAAGGCGACGAGGACGCTTTCAAAGTCAACCAGAAAGTCTGCACCGTCTTATGCCCTGTCTTACGATGATATTTTTGGTGACGATGTTCGGGGAGCTCCTTCTGCTAGTGGTTTGTTTGATGACGATATCCGCAGACCATCGAGCAGTGGCGGTGATTTATTCAGCGTCAGTGGCGAGGAAAACGCGGCACCCGTAATGTCTGCACCTTCCGTCGCCCCTGCGAAGCCTGCAGCAGTGGTGAAAAAACCCAAAGGGCTTTTCGACTCCGATTCCGACTCTGACAACGGGGGTGACTTGTTTGGCATGTCGAAAAAAGCGTCGAACGGCGATTTATTTGCCGGTCCTTTGATTGCCGATCCGTTGAGCGCGATGAAAAAGGAAGCCCCAAAGCTTTCGAATCCATCACAAAAAGACGTCGATGTCGCGACTACGTCAATCGCAGCGATGTCGGTGAGTGAGCCGGTGGATGTACCCGCGAGGACGACATCGCAAGGGCTGTTATTTGATTCAGATAGCGACAGCGACAACGGCTTGTTTTCAACCAAGACAACGACCAAGGCGGGGCCGAGCATCAAGCGCAGCAAAGACCTTTTCGATTAGCACATAGACTATAGCTATATTCAAAACTACGCATACTAGTAACTACGTTTTTACGTCCAAGACATCACATCACTCATCACGACTGACCGTCCATACATCGAGGCGACTCGGGTCTGGGCGTTTCACGCCGAAAGCGGCAGCGAGCGCCGGAGTCGCCACAGGAACTCCCGCGCCCGCACACGCCAATCGCGTGCCTCTCGCGTTCGCTGCTACGCAAAACAAAGGCACAAGCGGATCGACGGGCGGTATGAACACACACGCGGGAGACGCCGCGTCGTACACAGCATCGATGGCGCGCACGACGCCCGCACTCCCAACCATTCCGAGCCAACCGCCGCCGATACCGCACGCGCTCATGAGCGGCGTTCCCGACGATATTCGCCGAAACATTCCCCACGTTCGCGTGTCAGTCAAAACAATCGTACCATCTAGTCCCACAGACGCGAGCACGCGCCCATCATCAATGAACATGGTTGTCCCGACGATGGCGTTCGGATGTGGCGTGGCCATGGCGACGACGTCACCGAAATCTCCACCGCGAGCTCCGTCGCTATACACTCGAATCGCCCCATCCGAGCACCCGCACGCTAAAACACCCAACTCTTGCGATCTCGTCATAGAGAACAAATACCCGGGCGACCAGCGATCTGGGGTGGATGCCGCCGCATTTTCTTTATCGCTCTCCTCGCGTTTGGACGCGCCCAACCGAGTCTTCGTTTCCACGTCTATGCAATACACTTCAGTCTCCGAGCACGTCGCAATCGTGCCCATTTTGACATCATCCATGAAACAACACCCATACACTTCTCCCGGGTGCTCATCTAACGTCTGTACGCATTCAACGACGACATCACCGCTCGTCGTAGACTCTGCCGACGCGCGCCCGAGCCTCCACATCTTACACGACCCATCCGCGCTCGCCGTCGCAAACACACCGTCGCGCGCACCGAACGCGACGCGTAAAACCTCCCCATCATGTCCTCGACACGTGCCAACGTCCGTCACTCCCCGTGAATCGCACCGCATCACTCGCGCGCGCGAATCCTCGCCGCACGTCACCAACACATCCACCTCGTCGCCTTCAGCGCCCGCCTCGATCGCGCCCGGCGCCCAAACCGCGAGGTCAGGGGCGAAACTCGCATCGAACGTGCGTCCGTAATGTACCGCCGCACGAGAGATCGCGGTCGATGACGACGCGCGCGCGCAAATCGCGGGCGCGGGCGTCATAGTGTGACGCGCGTTGGTGTTGTGTTTGCGCATGTTGCGCACCGCGCGCGCGGCGTTCGCGCGCGTTCGCGCGTTGGACCGCGCGCGTGGGTTCGTACGCGTCGTATCGAGCGCTGGCGTCGTCGTCGACGACGACGACGACGGCGGCGTCGGCGTTGATGGAGGACGCGATAACGGTCGATTGGAGTACAAAGTGGTGACGCCGCCCGTGCCGTCGTGGCGCACCGACGACGACGCGGTGACCGCGCTGCAGTGGCTGAGAAAGTACTTACGACACGCACCGAGCGGTGGGGATGTGTATTCGTACCGTCGGGGCGAACGTGCGGGCGCTGCGGCGCATAAGCTGTTTCGGGACAGACAAGTTCGACGCGGTTTGGGGAGTTTTGAGGCATACGAACCGGCGAGGAATTTGAAGCGCGCGGCAAAGAGTCGAGTATTAGAGCCTGGGGAGTTTTTAGCGGTGCCAGATGATCGAAGCACAAAGGGGTGGTATTGGGCAACGTTTCGGGAAGAAGGTGAGCTCGAGGTCGCCGCGGCGGAAGCGGCGTCGAATGTGGCGTTCTCAGAGGCTATCCAGAAATGTGTAATTTACAAGGATGAGCACGTACTGGCGATTAATAAACCGCCAGGATTGGCCACAATGCCTGGGCAAGGAGTCGATGTGAGCGTGTACGATCTACGCGGGGCGTTAAAGTTTGACGCAGCTGAAGCGCCGCGTCTGGTGCACAGATTGGACCGCGATACTTCGGGCGTCTTAGTCCTCGCGCGCACCGCATTCGCGGCGAACAAGCTCAATGCAC
>Ga0181606_10004634_pt1 | contig 11489 bp, 9 predicted proteins | sample 041ome_10_FD_132994 | JGI IMG/M metagenome (GOLD analysis project Ga0181606, IMG submission 132994) | Coastal salt marsh microbial communities from the Groves Creek Marsh, Skidaway Island, Georgia - 041412US metaG (megahit assembly) | ecosystem: Environmental > Aquatic > Marine > Intertidal zone...
AAACCGAGCGGGTTCGACACCGCCGCCGACGGAAAGCACTCCGGCCACAACGTCACGTCATTGTTCACATAGCTACCTGGGTTCGACGTAGTCGTCAAACCGCAACTCTTCGCCACCCACGGATATAACCCACGCGTACTCGTCGGGTACGTCACGTCCGCGCTCTCCCCGTACCGAAAGCTGCCGATAAACTTTTGCGGCAAGGACCGGTACTTGTACCTTCGCATTTGCACCGAGATGGATAACAACGCGCCAAACAAGCCGGCGACGACGCCCCACAAGGCAAAGATGAAGCACACGTATTTCGCGATTTCCTTCGCCGGCGGGAGAGTGATCTTCGTTTTACCGATCTGTTTTTGCGTGGTCGAAAAATAGATACACACAGAGAGGTGTTGAGTTTTGTGAGTGAGTGCGGGGAAAAAATCTCGGCGCGAAAAGACGTCGTCGTCGTCTGTGTGTGGTGGGCGGAAAACAAAAATCAAAATCCGGGGAAACGTCGCCTCCGAACTTTGCGCTCGAAAGGGGCGAAGAAACCGCGCTCCGCGTCTGCTCTCCCCGAAAAACCACTCAAAAACACCCCGCGCGCGTTTACGCGTTCACACGATCTTTTTTTCCACGTCGCGCGATGCGCGTCTTATCCAATCCCGTCCGTCGTTTGGTCTCTTTTTTTTTTCCACTACTAACCGCCCGCCGCGAAAAGGCATAAAAGATGAACGAAATGCGCGAGAGGCGATAGATAGAGCCTCGCGACGCGCGAACGATCGAAAAAACGGTCGGAACGCGTACCTTGACCATTTTCGCGAGCTATTTTATATTCTCCGTTCGTTTTGTGCGTATAATAAGAGTTGACTCTCGCTGTTGGTGTGAAACAGAAAAGTAACGATTTTTGCACTTTTTTTCCGCTTATTTTCGTCGGAGAGCGTTCCCTCTCCGGTGTTTTTATGCGAGAGAAAGAGAGGGGTTAACAACGTACGCGTCAAAGACTACACGCCGGCTTCTATCGTATTACTAAATCATCGCTATTTAAAAATCTAATACGCGACGCGTTTTTCTCTTTACGCTCACGCGGTCTCATCGATCAATCATCGACGCTTCAAACTCGCCAAGCTTTCTTTCCACAATCTTTCGCTCGCCGTCGCGAGGACCTCGCCTTGGAAGCTTTCGCCGTCGCCTTCGCCGACGATAAACTTCAACTCCTCGCCTTCCCAATCGGTCATTTTTCCACCCGCGCCTAAGACTATCGGCACGAGTGCCATGTAATCGTACGGTTTTAAATCCGCTTCGCAGACGATGTCGCAAAAACCGGACGCTAATAAACCGTACGCGTAGCAATCGCAGCCAAACATTGGGATTTTCACGTCCCGTTTCAACTGTTCGTATCGAACTTCGTTTTCGTCGTAAAACATGAGCGGCGTCGTGGAATACATCAGCGCTTCGTTCAACGCTTTCTGCTCGTCTCCGTGAACGGAAACTGGATTCCCATTGAACGTCGTCTGCGTGCCTTTACACCCAATCCATCGTTCCTTAAGCACCGGTTGCTCCAACACGCCGAGTACGGGTTCGCCGTCCCGCAACAACGCAATCAACGTCCCCCACAAAGGTTTCCCAGTGATGAACGATTTCGTCCCATCGATGGGGTCAAACACCCACAAATACTCGTGACCATCGCCATTTCCCTCGCTCTTCTCCCCTAACTCGATCCCGTGTTCCTCGCCGAATATCGCGTGCGACGGATACCGACTCTTGACCAGTTTCCGCATCGCCGATTCCGCGTTTTTATCCGCAATCGTCACCGGACTCTCGTCGCCTTTCGTCTCGACCGCGAACGACTCGCGCCAATATTTCAACGTCTCGCCATTCGCCGCCTCCGCGAGCTCAATCGCAAACGGTACGAACTCGCCGCTGAGAGAAGCATCATTAAACGCGTCGTCGTCGTCATTTTTCAGCGCCCCCACCTTCGCGCTGAAAGACGACGACGACGACGACGACGACGAAAACGCCGTTCGAGTAGTAGTAGTAAAAGTCCTCCTCCTCCTCCTCGCGACATTTTTTTGCGCGCGGCAAAAGCGCCAGAAACTCGTCGATGTCGAAGTCGTCGTCGTCATTATTATATATTGCGTCGTGCGCGTTGTTTTGCGTTCGTTCGTTCGCTCTTCTTCTCCCGAAGCACTTTTTTTCCCGGTGCTCGGTTTTAGGGTTTAGGGTTTACTTTTGACACCCTAAACACACGCACACAAAAAAAATTCTTCTTTTGCAAAAACGCACAAACGCGTCGTCAAAAGTCAGAGAACATGGACACGAATCGCTTATCGAAAGAACTGCGCGAAATCGCCTCGGATAAAGCCTCGGGCGTATCGGTAGAACTCGTCGATGGAGATTCGTTGGCACACATGCGCGGGACGATTACCGGTGCGTCGTGTGTGTCTCTTCTTCTTGTGCTTCTTCTTCTTCTTCCCCGGGATTGATGATGATGAAGATGTGCCTTTTCCATATATCGTCGAAAAATCGCAAAATCATTGTTCTCGTTTTTCTCGCGCTTCTTCTTCTTCTTCTTCTTATTCTTCTTCGATGCAAAAGCTACGTTTGCGCGGAAGGACGAGGCGCGCTTTCGCTCATTTTTCGGATCCTCTCTCTCTCTCTCTCTCTCGTGTACCGGCGCTTGGCGTTTCTTATTACGCGGGAAAAAAAAATACGTCGTCTGATCCTCTCTTCTTCTCTTTGTGAAACGAACTCGCGCGCGCGCGCAAAACGCAACAGGTCCGTCGGATACGCCGTACCAAGGAGGCACGTTCCTCGTCGACATTCACATCACGAATTCGTACCCGTTCGAACCTCCGAAGATGAAATTTTTGACCAAAGTGTGGCATCCGAACGTCTCTTCGCAAAGCGGCGCGATATGCTTGGACGTTCTGAAGGACCAGTGGACGCCGGCGCTGACGATAAAGACGGCGCTGTTGTCGGTGCAAGCGCTGTTGGCGGCGGCGGAGCCAGACGATCCGCAGGACGCGGTGGTTGCAAAGATGTACGTTTCAAATCGCGCGCAATTTGACGCGCAAGCGAAGGAGTGGACTGAGAAGTACGCGAAGGAAAAACAGAAAATAGAACCGGTGAAAGATCCGAAGGTTATGAAGTTGATGGAGATGGGTTTTCTAGAACAGGACGCCGAGAGGGCGCTGGCGAAGTGTAATTTTAACCAAGAGGAGGCGTTGGAGTATTTGTTGGCGCAGTGAGAGAAAAGCGCCGCATATTAGCGAGGCGATAATATTTTTAGCATGATGTTGGCGCTCAGAGAGAGAGAGAGAGAGCAAGCAGGAGACGCGGAAAGCGCGTCAGTTTAGTTGTACTATTACAAATTATTAATTGAAAGCAATTCAAAGGCATAATAATAAACAGAATACTATCATTACCCAGAAAGTAGATGCGAAGCACTGTGCGCAAAACTTCGTGTTAATACGAGTTCATGCCGTTGCGAACGAATTCAGGAACCGCGTGGAACGGCGTAACCGTTTTATTGCGTTCCATCGTTTCGGCGATGTATTCGGCGTACTCGATTTTGTCTTTCAGCTCTTGCGGCAGCTCGTGCGTTGGCACGCCATTTTCATCGCATTCGACTTTCTCTTCAGTACACGGCCACTTCGTCACGGTGGTTTCTATCAGACCTTCTTTGATTTCCAACTTTTCTTCTTCAGTGAGAGTTTCGTTCGAATTCTTTTCCGCTTGAACAATCGCAAGCGTCGCCGCGTGGTTGAAAAAAGTCGGCTTGACCGTAACCGTTTCAATCCAGACAGTCGTGAAAACAGTTTTCAATCTCTCCGCGGCGACAGATTCGACGTCGCCAGAGAGACAATTGACCTGAATTTTGAGTTCGCACGAATCGCATGGTCGCTCTAATTGGAAATGAACGTCCACGTACTCCGAAACTCGAAAAACATCCGCACTATAAATCTGATCGTCCAATGTGAGAAGGACGTCAGGAATGCAGTTGTTCGCGATGCTTTCAGGTAAACGCGCGGTGAAACACGCGCCAACTGGGTGCGATATCCTTCGCGCAACTTCATTCTCGCCGGTGGCTTCGCGTCGTCGCGAAAGCACTTCTGGGTCGTCCGGAAAAAAACTCTCGTGGTGTGGACGAAACAATAGTTTTCTCTCCGAGCACGGCATAAAGTCCAAAACACGTTGTTGTTGTTTCACAATCTCTGCGTCGTGTGCGCGAGAACTCGTCGCGAGTCTTGGCGCAACTACTTGAGCGCTTACAGATCGTGATGCCACGAACAGCGCGAGTAAAAAACGTCGCAACATTATTCTCGTTTGAAAGAACAAAGAGAAATTTGATTGACGTTTTTCTCGCGCGCGGCTTCTCGTCGCTACAAACTTTTTTCAAAACTCGATAGAATTTGCCCCGTCTAACCCAGTTGCTTTGGCGACAGATTGGCGAGCGCGACGGAGTCGGCGCGCTTTTTCGTCATCCCCACTGCCACCTCCGCCGTTGATATTCTCTTGGTTCACGTCAACAACGATGCGTTTCTTCCAATCAAAAGTAGAAGTGTTTTTCCTCGCTGGCTTCGCTGACTTTGGCACTTTCGGTTTCAATACGTTTGAATTTCCTGATTGGCCCAATGCCTCTGCGATAGCATCGACGAACGGGGAGCGAGTGCGCACTTCTGGCTTGCTTCCGAAACGTCTGCGAGTACTCGCGTGGCACAGAAAGAGCTTCTTTTTCGCTCGCGTTACGCCAACGTAAAACAAGCGAACTTCCTCGTCGCGTTCTTCCGCGCTTTCATTCGCTCGGGCGCTTGGCGTTAATCCGTCTTCGCATCCAGCTATGAATACGACGTCAAATTCGGCACCTTTTGACGCGTGAAGGGTCATCAATTTAACGGCATCTGCGCGTTCTTTTCTCGATTCGTCTTCCTCGTCGTCGAACGTTTCGTTGCCGTGCGTCGCTTCGGAGGAGGAGAGTAAAGAGACGCCTTCCAAGAACGCGGCTAAAGTCGTCTTGGGACTTTTACTCACCGCATTCGTGCCATCTCCTTCGATATCGTTTTCCGCTAGATTTTCTTCTGCATCAGTAGCGAGTTGGATGAGCTCAGCTACGTGGTCCCATCGTTCGCTCGCGTCGTCCTTATCCTTCACGTAGTTCTCGTAATCAGTCATTGCGATGACTTTTTTAAGCACCTCCCCCGGGTTGGTCACCGTATCCGCGGTCTTCCGAATCTCTATGAGAGTTTTCGCGAACGCGAGGACAGAATTGCGCGCGCGCGCACTTATTCCAATCTCTTTCGCAGACGGTAAGATGGCATGGTCTGGGTCGTCACTGCTATTATTCGTTGCCCATGCGCGATCAAATAAGGCCGCGCCGAGCGACGGCGCTTCGCACCGACTCACCCACTCCTCGAGTTTCTCTATCGTTTTCTCTCCAATGCCTCTCGTTGGCGTGTTTATAATTCGTCGAAGACTCACGCCATCGCTTGAGTTTGATGCGACTCGCAAATATGCAATCAAATCTTTAATTTCTTTGCGACCGTAAAAACTTTGGTCGCCGACGACTACGTGCGGAACGCCAGCACGAACAAAGGCTTCCTCCAAAGCGCGCGCTTGCGTATTCGTGCGATACAAAACCGCAATATCTTTCTTCCTTAATCCTTCTAAGCTATCATCATCACTACTCCTATTATTACTTGCCGTCTTCTTTTCCGCGTCTTCTAGCATCTGTTTCACTTGCATGGCAATAAATGCACCTTCCTCTCTTTCGTCGCCGGCTTCCACAACCGCCACGTCCTGTCCGCCTTCCTTAATCGCATCCCAAGACATCAACGCGCTCGGTATTTCCGATTGTTGAATGACCGCTCTCGCGGCAGAGACAATGGTTGCAGTTGACCTATAATTTGTCGTCAATCGAAACGTTTGCGCGTTCCTAAAATCGTCGTCAAATCTCGATCGGATGTTCGACACCTCGGCGCCTCGCCAACCGTAAATGGCTTGATCCGCATCGCCGACGACGAACAGAGTCTCGGCTCTCTCACCTAAATGCCGAATCATTTCATATTGCGCCAAAGAAGTGTCCTGAAACTCGTCAACGAGCACGTGCGACCATCGGTTTTGTAAGTATCGTTTCGCGTCTGGTCTGTTTTCAAACAAATAGACAACCGTCGAGAGCAAATCGTCGAAATCAAACGAGTTCGCCTCTCTCAACTTTTGCTCGTATTCCGACCAGACTATATCAAATTGCTCGCGAAGTAACGCGATGCCTGAAGATGACGATGAAGCCATCATCGATGACCGTCCCCTTTCATCATTACTATCATCATCATCGAAGTTGCTAGTACTATTTCCTTTTCTAGCTTTCATTCTCAACGCGGAATCCATAGCCGTCCTCGCGTTTACGTTTACGCTCGTTTTCATCGAACTCTTCGCAGCGCTGATAAAATTCTTCATCGGCAACGGCGCGGCTGACTTTTTCGATTGCCCTAACTTTTCCACCAGAATATCTCTCACCACCGATTTACTATCGTCGCTGTCGTAAATCGTAAAATCGGAAGTTCTCTCCAACTCTTCGTGCAACTTATCCACGTGCTTCCTCAAAATCCTCGCCGCGACGGCGTGAAACGTCCCCGCCGTAATCGCTCGACTCACCTCCGCTCCCATCGCTTTTTCCAAACGATTCCTCAACTCCTTCGCCGCTTTATTCGTAAACGTGATGCACAAAATATTCTCCGGCAACACGTTCTGATCCTCGATTAAATGCTGCACGCGCGAGACTAACACGTGCGTCTTCCCGCTTCCCGGCCCGGCTAAAACTCTCACGAAGGACGGATTCGGCGAGAGCACCGCGCTCGCTTGCGCGTTCGACAGATTTTCCGCGCATCGATACGTTAAAAGCGTCTCTGGGTTTGGAATTGCCTCCGAGGCGGTTTGCGCCCAAAGCGATTTTGTTGTCTTCGCCGTCGCGTCGTTTTTCTTCGACTTTGCAGTCGTATTATTAAATTTTTTCCCGCGTCTTTTTTCGAAATCTTCTCCTTCGTATTTTTGGTTGTCCGTCGTCGTCGTCGTCGTCGCGGCGAGCGCGGAGTAGTGAAACCGCCCCAAACCGCGCAACAAACCACCATCACCGCACCCGCTCCTCAAAAAACTACTCTCGCAACGACGAGAAGAGAAGAGCACCGGCGATCGCGCGGTCCACAAAGTCGCCAAAGACGACGACGACGACGAGAGGATGACATTTTTCAATCGTCGCATCTTTCTCCTCCTCGAGAGGAGAAGAGGAACAGAGCCGCGCGACGACGACGACGACGAAAAAAACTTGGTGGTTGTTGCGCTCGCGGTTTTGTTGGTGGTTTTAAAACAGAGAGAAGCGTTTCTTCTGAACGTCGTCGTACTCGTCGTCGTCGGCAGCAGCGACATTTCTTTTCTGACGACGATGCGCGTTCGCGATGGGGAAGAAAAAACTTTTAAACCCTAAACCCTAAAAAGGAAAAAATCTCCCACAAAAAATATTCACATTCGTTCGTCGAATTCCCCCGATTGGAAAATTCAGGATTGCACGATGACGACGCGTCGAAGAACAACGACGACGAGAGGAGGAAGAAGAAGAGCTCTGAGAGGCAACAACGCTCTGCTCGCGAAGATGGCGATCGCGCTGTTCTTGACGCTCACTTGTTTTTCTTCTTCTTCTTCGTCTCTTTTCGGGACCAATAATTATGTCGCGGAAGCCGCGAAAGCCGCGCCGAAGAGAGGACGAATGCCATCATCATCGTCGTCGTCGTCGTCGAACCGCGGGGGAGGAGGAAGAGACAATTCCGACGACGACGACGACGAGGACGCGCCGGAAGCCATCAACGTCGCCGAGGATCCGAACGTGCATCAGTACACGAAAGGGACGGATGAACACGTGGAGGTTTTGACGAAAGACAATTTTCAGAGGTTTACCACGTCTAGCGAGCACGTGTTGGTGACGTTTTACGCGCCGTGGGACGGGCACTCGAAATCGTTCTTGAAGCAATTTCACGAGATGGGGACGTCGCACACGATTTCCAGCGATTCCGAGCTGAAGTTTGGGAAAGTGGACGCGACGGTCGAGAAAGCGCTGGCGGAGGAGTTTGAGGTGGAGACGTATCCTCAGGTGGTTTTGTTTCGTCACGGGCAACCGAAGGAGTATAAAGGGTCGCTCGTCGCCGGAAGCGACGGGTTGAGGAAGTGGTTGAGGAGGAATACGCACCACAAGCCGGCGGCGTGGTTGGAAGGCGTGGACGATGTGCACGTGTTTACGATGGGGAGACCAGTTTGTATCGTTGGTTTCTTCGACGATACCGGGCATTTGGATAATTTCCACGCGGCGGCGTATGATTTTCATTTGGATTTCGGGGAGACGAGTTCGAAAATCGCCACGGAGAAGTACAAGACGCAACAACCGGGGATCATCATGTTTCGAGATTTCGCGGAGCCGGCGCATTTTCAAGGAAACGTGAACAGTTTGGAGGAGATTAAAGAGTTTATCGCGACAAACATGGTTCCGAAGGTGGTAGACTTTTCGAAGAAGGATCAAATGGAGAGGGTCTTTGAAGGGCCGATTGCCACAAACGTATTTTTGTTCAAACAACAAAACGAGGAGGAAGCGGACAAGTTGGAGGCGGAATTTGCGAAAGCCGCGGACAAGTTGTACGGGAAGGTGCACTTCATTTCCGTTGGTTACGACGAGCAGGCGCTGTATTCGTTTTTTGCCATCAAATCGAAAGATACGCCGACGGTGAGATTGTACGCGCACGATTTGAAGTACGCGTATAAAGGTTCGTTAAAACCGGACGAAGGGAAAAAAGAAGTCATGAAAACAATCAAGGATCACGACGGCAACGATATTCCAAACCCGAAATACGAGGAAGAGATGGCATCGCAAACGTCGAAAGTGTATGATGATTTACTCAAGTTTGTAGATGCGTACGAAAAAGGGAAGTTGGTGCCGATTTTGAAATCCGAGAAACCGCCGAAGAGCGCGCCGAGCGCGAACGAAGCCACCGTCGTGGTCGGACGAACCTTCGATGAAATCGTCACGCAATCGGACAAAAACGTCATGTTGTTCTTTTACGCGCCGTGGTGCCAAACGAGTAAGGCATTAATGCCGTTGTGGGATAAACTCGCGCAGATGTACAGGGATTACGACGAGATTACCATCGCCAAGATGGACGCGACTAAGAACGAGGCGAAAGGTATCCACATCAAATCCTACCCGACCATTTATTTCTACAAGAGCGGAGATAAGCCGAGACACGAAGAGTTCGACGAGAGAAAAGATTTAGCTTCGTTTGTTAAATTCATCGCGGAGAGAACAAAGTTGGACCCGACGAGACCGCCGATTCACGACGAGTTTTAGTTTTAATAACCGAAGAGAAAATGAGGATGTAATGAGGATTCCAAATTTACGTACCAAGATGCATCGATACACACTCACTACTACTAATCGTTCGCCTCTCGCGAAAGCACATTCTTCTACTACATTTTTTACAACTACGATTTACGATTTGGTGAATACTCAAGATCCCCCGAAAGCGGCGTAATATTGGATCACGCCAACCGCGGCGCCTAAAACGCCTCCGACTATGATTAATTTAATTTCATCCTGCTCAAACACCGGGTGCAAAACTCTCTCAAACTCCGCCGATCGCAAGGCGCCCATCCTCTCGCTCACGGTTACTTCAATCTCTAACGCTTCGTCCTGGTACTCGAAACTGTGCGGAATTATGTGCTCGATATCTCTAACGAGCAAATCGCTCATTTGATCCGTGATCTTTTCGTACGCGTGTTTACCTAAAAACTCGTTCGTCAAATACTTGCCGGTTACGCCGGCTTGCGAATCAAAAAACTCCCTGGACGATTTTCGAATCAAGCTCTCAAACTTTGCTCGGAACGTTCCGTGCATCATCTCGTCCCATAAATTTTGCGCGTTGCAAAAGTGCAAATAGTTTAATCTGGAGAACTCCGCGGAAACTTCCACCTGTCGTTTCAAAAACACGCCGTGCAACGTGAAACACCCGCCGAAGAAATGTATCGGTTCAACCGGTTTAAAAATCACCGTCAACGCGACCCAATTGGTTAAATACCCCGTCGCGAATCCAAATAACGGCAGCAACCATATCCCATATTCCGGATGACTTTGATCGACGATGTAAAACACGCCCATTTGCACTAAACCGAACAAAAAGCCGAAATACAAACCGCTCACCTCGATGAATCGAAACTCGCTCTCGCCGACGTCTTTAAACATTTGCACCACTTTATCCTTATTATCTTCCGCTAATCGTATGACCATACTCTTCAAATCTAAAACCTCATACACCCTCTCTTTCAACGCGTCGATCAACGTCTTTAAAAACAACGGCGATCTCTCCATCACAGTTTCCACGATTTCATTCTTCACGTACTCCGGCAGCGTCAACCACAAATCCGGCGCGTTTTCCGTCATCACCTCCTCGAACTGTTCTCTCACTTTCACCCTCATCGGTTGCTTCAACACGTGCGCAAACTCGTGCGAATCTAATTTCGCGAACGTCTCCTTCACGTCGATCAACTTTTCCGTCATTAAATCTACCAAAATCTCCGCCATCTTCCCCGCCTTGGACGGTATGATGCCTTGCCACCCGCCCAACAACCCAAACGGTTGCCCGGGAACTTGCGCAAACTTTAAACACCGCGGGTAAAACTCCAGCGGATAAAACGTCATCTTCAACGCCAAAACGTTCGTCACGTATCCAACTAAACCACACACGAACGGAATCATGACGTATAATTCTATGGAGGACGTTGTTTTCTCGTCGTCGTTTTCCTCGGCGTTGGTCTGTTGAAGCGTCCTCCTCGGACGCGAAGAAGTCGATGATGAGAAGAGACCACTTCCACCATTCGGTTCACCAACTAAGCCACCGTGGCCGTCCGCGACGACAGAACAACAGCAAAGCGCCATCATCGCCAAAGCGGCGAAAAGAAGAACGAAAAAGAGCAAAGACGGTAAAATCAAAAACCCGTCTTCGCGCCTTCGCCCTTTTCCTCCTCTTCGAACGACGTTAAAAGCCGGTGGTTCCATTTTTAGAAACAATGCGTTACTCTGATGAGTTGATGAGATGTATACGCGTGGAAAAAGAAATCCCAACGACCAACCAAAAGAGGGGAGAGAGAAGAAGAAGAAGAAGAAGAAGAAGAAAATACTCTCTCTCTCTCTCTCTCTTCGAGAGCACGGAGATCTGCGTCTCTCTCTCTCTCTCTCTCTTTATCTGTCTGATACGAAGAGATACGCCGATGCGCTTTTTTTTCCCCACAAAAAATGGAGAAAAGTGGGGAAAAAATCTAACACAAAAAGAAAGAAAAGCACATTATGACGTTGGAAAGAAGCGCCGGTCTGCTGACGTCGTCGATCGTCGTTGGTGCCGCGACTCGTCGCGGGAGGTCCTCGTTTTCTTCGCGCTGTTCGACCAGCGGGAGGTGTTTTTTTCGTCGCTCTTCTCGAG